>JAEEGL013679816.1_pt1 | contig 52051 bp, 29 predicted proteins | sample 9134231 | NCBI WGS metagenome assembly JAEEGL01 (sample SAMN16246548, study PRJNA631951) | gut metagenome | biome: gut microbiome; feature: rumen; material: fiber-attached | host: Bos | place: Iran: Karaj | collected 2018-10
CCTCCGCCATGAGGGCCTTCGCCTCCGCCAGACTCATGTCGCCATCCGTAACCAACGCCCCCATCGCCAGATAGGGCATGACCTTCGAGACCTCGCCGATTCCGAAATACGAGGAGTCGGAGTTGTTGAAGGGCTTCCAGAAGCCGAAGGCGGCGCGCTTGCCGTTGCGGCTCAGCACGAAGGCGCTGACGTTGCAGCCCTCCGCCTCAAGGGCGCGGACCCATGCGGTGACGGCGGAGGAGGGGATGCCTTCCGCCTCCGGCGTGGAGTTCGTCGTCGGCGCGACGGTCCGCGCGGCCTGGCAGACGCAGGCCATGCAGCTGAAGGCAAGGAGGGAGACGTGGATGGCATGGCTCAGGCTGTTTGTCATAAAACGTTATCCTTTAGGAATTAGCAACTATCAATTTGACTTGAAATTGGCTGTTTTCCGTTCCTTTTCTCCTGTTCATGGATGGATTTCGGAGATCGGCCAGGTGGCGACCCGCAGGTTGACAAGTGTGCTATATACCATATATAATAGACCGTCATATTCGCGAACGGCCACGTAGTTGTTCCAGCCCTCGGTCTCGATGTCCACCAGCCCCTTCCATGTTTCCCCTTCGTCTTCCGAAATGCCGATGGTCAAAGGATTTCGGATGCCCGTGTGATAGGGGAACTGCAGCCGTCTGTCGGGGAAGCGGGAGTGGTCGTTCCAGACGGCGGCGAGAACGCCGGTGGAGAGTCTGATGATGGTGGCGGGGGAGCGGGGGGAGATCATGTTGGAAGGCGCGGGAGGCGTCCATGTGTCGCCGTTGTCGGAGGAGTACATGAAATACTGGCAGCCGTGGCCCGTGCGGGCGTACATGAGAATGCGGCCATCCTTAAGTGTAACCACGCCAGGCTCTTGGAGCAAAACAGATATCCCTTTTGAGTCCTTCGCGGTGTGGAAGTCCTTCGAGCGGTGCCATGTCTTGCCCACATCGTCGGAATAGTAGACGCCTATGGCGCCGCCGCCGATGGAGGCCATGGCCGGCACGAGCAGCCGACCGTTGGAAAGCTGGATGAGGCGTCCGTTATTGACGACGTAGTAGCCGTTGTGTTCATCGGGAATGATTTTGACAGGGTCGCTCCAGGTGGCGCATTCATCGTCGGAGCGGCGGAATACGGGACGGCAGTCTTTTGGGCTGACCTTGTCCAGATAGGACAGGGCGATGCCACCATCGGCGAGACGCAAGAGGCTGACGCACATGACGTTTTGGGAGCCTTCCGGATGCGGGACGACGATTTCCTGTGGGGACCAGGTCTTGCCGCCGTCGGCGGAAATTCGCGCCACCAGATCGGCATTGGCGTCGTCACTTCCGGATCCGTGGAAAGCGGACCACATGAGGTAGAGCCGCCCGTCCTTCAGCTTGATGATGTCACCCTCTGAGTTGCGGGCCTGCTTGGAAGTCTGGAAGACGTTGAGGATGGAGTTGGCCATGCCAATTGAGACAGTGGGCTTGTAGACGACGGGCTCAGCCTGCTCGTCAGTAAATGCAAGTTCCGTGATGACAGGAACTTCTGGGATGTAGAGCTGGACATGGAAGCGATTGTCGTCCATCCAGCCGCCTTGCGCGTAGACCAGCAGATTGCCCGTGATGTCGCCGCGCCGTTCATAGCGCTGCGGCTGGAAGGTCACGTAGTCGCTGCGCCATCGGTCGGTTCCGACGCCGCAGCGCTGCACGCCGGCGGCGGTGCGGAAGATGGCGTACAGGCGGTCGTTGCCCCGCTCCAGATGTCCGGCCGTGATGCCGAGGACGTTCTTCTCGAAGACGCGGTCCGTCTTGTCCGGCTCGCGGCCGTCGTCCTTCACCGTCAGCAAAGGAATGGCGAGGCTTTTGCGGTATTCCTCCCACTCCTTGACGGCGGCTTCGTCCGGCTGTTCGATGGGGCCGTTCTGGAAGGCGGGAATCAGCTTCTGCTCCGTCAGCTCCAGGACGGTCTGGGGCCTGTCCGTGCAGGCGAAGACGACGACGGCCATGTCCAGATCCGGCCGGATGTACATCAATTGCCCTTTGGAGCCCAAGATGCCGAAGCCCTTGCCGAGGGGGATGGCGGCGGTGATGGCGTCGGCGCTTTCCTGCGAGATGATGGCGCGGTGGACCCACATGCCTCTGGACAGCAGCAGCTCCGCGATGCGGGCCAGATCAAAGGGCTGCATCTGGACGCCCCAGCCGCCGTTCATCAGCCCCTGCTCGTCCGCCGTCGCCTTCCAGTAGGCCATGATGCCACCAAGATTGTTGAGGACTTTGCGCAGCACGTACTGGTCCAAAGTCTTCTCTCCGTACTTCTCCACGATGGCGGCCAGCTTGTGGGACACCTGCGGGTCCGTGGCGTCCTCCGCCATGAGGGCTTTCGCCTCCGCCAGACTCATGTCGCCATCTGTAACCAACGCCCCCATCGCCAGATAGGGCATGACCTTCGAGACCTCGCCGATTCCGAAATATGAGGAGAAGGAATTGGTGAAGGGCCTCCAGAAGCCGAAGGCGGCGCGCTTGCCGTTGCGGCTCAGCACGAAGGCGCTGACGTTGCAGCCCTCCGCCTCAAGGGCGCGGACCCATGCGGTGACGGCGGCGGAGGGGATGCCTTCCGCCTCCGGCGTGGAGTTCGTCGTCGGCGCGACGGTTCGCGCGGCCTGGCAGACGCAGGCCATGCAGCCGAAGGCAAGGAGGGAGACGTGGATGATGGCATGGCTCAGGCTGTTTGTCATAAGGCGCTTTCCTGTAAGGAATTAGGAATTAGAAATTAGGAGTTTTATCTAGTGCATCTAGAGCTTCTAGACTAGCTACGGATGGATTTCGGAGACGGGCCATGCGACCACGCGGAGGTTCGCATGGCTGCCAGTACTATATACGATGTATAGATTGCCGTCGTATTCCCGCAGGGCGACATAGTCGTTCCAGCCCTCGGTCTCGATGTCCACCAGATTCTTCCATGTTTCCCCTTCGTCTACCGAAACACCTATCGTCAAAGGATTTCGAATGCCATTGTGATAGGGGAACTGGAGGCGTTTGTCCGAGAAGCGGGAATGGTCGTTCCAGACGGCGGCGAGAATTCCAGTGGAAAGCCTGATGATGGAGGCGGGGGAGCGGGGGGAGATCATGTTGGAAGGCGCGGGAGGCGTCCATGTGTCGCCGTTGTCGGAGGAGTACATGAAATACTGGCTGCCGTGGCCGGTGCGTCCCCACATGAGGACGCGTCCGTCCTTGAGTTCGATGGCGCCAGGCTCCTGCAGCAGAACGGCAATCCCCTTGGAATCCTTCGCCGTGTGGAAGTCCTTGGAGCGGTGCCATGTCTTGCCGACGTCGTCCGAATAGTAGGTTCCCAAGGCGCCGTAGCCGATGGGGGCCATAACGGGCATGAGCAGCCGTCCGTTGGAGAGCTGGATGAGGCGTCCGTTGTTGCCGACGTAGTAGCCTTTCTCCTTATCGGGGATGATTTTGACAGGCTCGCTCCAGGTGGCGCATTCGTCGTCTGAACGGCGGAATACGGGGCGGCAGTCCCTTTGGCTGACCTTGTCCAGATAGAGGAGCGCGATGCCGCCGTCGGCGAGGCGCAGGAGACTGACGCACATGACGTTGAGGGATTTTTCCGGCCGCGTGACGACGATTTCCTGTGGGGACCAGGTCTTGCCGTTGTCGGCGGAAATCTGCTTGACCAGGTTGGCGGGATCGTCGTCGCCGTCCGTGGGGAAGCAGCTCCATATCAGATAAAGCCGCCCGTCCTTCAGCTTGATGATGTCTCCTTCGGAATTGCGGCGCTGCCCCTGCCGTGCCATGACGTCGTGGATGGAATGCAGCTGACCCGGCGATTTGTAGGGCACAAAGACGACTTTTTCAGACTGCGGCGCCTCTGCCGTTGGGAAGGTAATTTCCGTTTCAAGAGGCACTTCGGGGAGGAATAGCTTGGCGCGGAACGTGCCGTCCGCCATCCAGCCGCCTTGACACAATGTGCGCAGGTTGCCCGTCAGTTTCCCTGGAAGCTCTTCGTAGGGCTCGGGACGGAAGGCGACATAGCCGCCGCGCCATTTTTTGCCGATGTTGAGGCACTGCACGCCGTTGGCGGTCTTGACGACGGCACACCATCCGTCCTTCTCCACATCCAGATGGCCAGCCGTGATGCCAAGCGCGTTTTCGGGGAAGACGCGGTCCGTCTTGTCGGGCGTGCGGTCTTCTCCATCGCAGGCCAGCATGGGAATCGTGAGGGTGTTGCGATAGGCCTCCCATGCCTTCACATCCTCTTCGACGGGGGTGAGCGGCTCCGCCGAGAATTTTGCAATTAGCTCCCGTTCCGTTATTTCCAGAATGGCCTGCGGCTTGTCCGAACTGGCGAAGACGGCTAGCTGCATGTCCAAATCCGGCCGAATGTACAGCATCTGCCCTTTGGAGCCCAAGACGCCGAAGCCCTTGCCAAGCGGAATGGCCTTGGCGATGGCGTCCGCAGTCTCCGTCGAGAACATCGTGTGTTTCATCCATTTGCCGCGGGACAGCAGCAGCTCGCCGATGCGCGACAAGTCGGAGACATTCATGTGAACGCCCCAGCCGCCGTTCATCAGCCCCTCCGGTCCTGCGGTGGCCGTCCAATATGCCATGACTTCCCCCAGGTTGTTGAGGATTCTCCGCAACACATACTGGTCCAGCGGCTTCTCGCTGTATTTCTGCACGATGGCGGACAATTCATAGGAGACCTTCGGGTCGGAAGCGTCCTTCGCCATGAGCGCTTCGGCCTCGGCCAGCGTCATGTCGCCGTCCGTGACCAGCGCGGCCATGCCCATGTAGGGGAAGAGTCTGGAGACTTCTCCAATGCCGTAGTACTGGGCGCCGGGCGACCATTGGGCGCTCGCCACGCGTTTCCCGTTGCGGCTGAGCAAAAAGGCACGCACATTGCAATTTTCCTTTTCAAGCGTCTTGACCCATGCCGTAATGGCAGAGGTGGGAATGCCTTCCGCCTCCGGCGTGGAATTGGTCTTGGGGGAGACGGTCCGCTCGGCATGGCAGACGCAGGACATGCAGCCGATGGCAAGAATGGAGACATGAAACGCACGGCACAGCAAATTCATCATAACTCATTCTCCTTCAATTAGTTATCAATAAATATAGCCAAGAGGCGCCATAGATGACAAGGGAAATGGTCACTGCCGCGCTGGCCAGGTCTTTGGCACGGCCGGCCAGTTCGTGGAAACCCGGAGAGGCCAAATCGACCACGGCTTCCACGGCGCTGTTGAGCAGTTCCGTCAGCAAGACGATTAGCCATGAGAGACAGACGAAGAAGCGGCTTAGGGCACTGTGGCCGAGCCAGAAGGCCAGCGGCAACGTCACGATCCCCAACAGACACTCCTGACGGAACGCCGCCTCCCGCCATGCCGCGCGGAACCCTTTTGCCGAATAGCCGCACGAACGCAGGAAATGCCTGAATCCCACATCTTTGCGGGGGGCATTCTGCGGTGTGGCCTCGGCGGCTGTCTTTGAATTTTCAGGCATGTTCCCTCACAATCTCCTTGTAGGCGGACAGAAACGCCTCCATGTCCTCCCGCGTGCCGATGGTGATGCGGATGTAGTCCGAAACCCGCGGCAGATTGAAATAGCGCACGAGGAAGCCATGCTCCCGCAGGGCGGCGAACATGTGGTCCGCGGGAACCGGAGGACGCACAAAGAGGAAATTGGTCTCCGACGGATGGACGGTGGAGGCGAGGCGGGCCAGCTCGCCGGCCAGCCAGTCGCGGGTTTGGCGGATGCGGCGGACGTTTTCCCTCATGCTGTCGCTGTCGTCCAACGCGGCGGCGGCCACGGTTTGGGCGAACATGTCCACGTTGTAGGAGTCCTTGACCTTGTTCATCTCAAAGACCAACGCGGTGTTGGCGAAGGCGATGCCCAGGCGCAGTCCCGCCAGCGAATAGCTTTTGGACAGGGTGCGGGAGACGACCACATTGTCAAAGCGCTTCACGAGGTCCAGGCAGTTGTCGTTGGCAAAATCGGCGTAAGCCTCGTCAATCCAGACTATTCCGTGGAACTGTTCGCAAAGGCGGACGATGGTCTCCTTCGGGAAGCTGTTGCCTGTGGGGGCGTTTGGCCGCGCCAAAAGCAACAGTGTGGCGTCACCTGCCTGACGGACGGCGTCTTCGGGGAGCTGGAACTGGTCGTCCAGTTCGATGCGGTTCACGCGGGCTCCCTGCAGGTCGGCGAGGACGGGATACAGCGAATAGCTGGGGTCCGTGCACGCCAACGCGCCGTTCTGATCGACGAACGTGCGGACGGCGATGGTCAGCAGGTCGTCGGAGCCATTGCCGCAGATCACTTCGTCCGGAGAGAGGCCAGTCCGCCGGGCCGCCGCCTGACGGACGGCGATGGCGCTGGGCTCAGAGTAGAGTCGAAGTCGCTCCAAATCAAAGGCTTTGGCCGCCTCTATGGTCTTGGCGGAGGGCGGATAGGGGTTCTCGTTGGTGTTGAGTTTGACAAAGGTGCGCCCGCGGGGCTGTTCGCCGGGGACGTAGCCTTGAATGGCGGCAATGCAGGGTCTGGAATATGTCTTGGTCATGGCTGTTGGGTCTGGAGACCCCAAGTCCTCAATTGATGGTTTTTCCTGTGGTCAAATAGTATAACGTGCTGAAAATCATCGGCGTGAACTGTCCACACACGGTGCCGGCGATGACGCCGACCATCAGCGGTTTGCACTTTTGGTACATCGCCCCGCCGCCGTATTTGGTGACCAGCCATTTCAGCAGGAAACCAATTCCGAAGGACAGGGACATGTACATGCCCTGATGGCCGCCGAAGAAGATGAAAATGACGGGATGGAGGGGCCACCACGTGTATTTCAGCCTGCCGAACGCCACCAGCAGGGTGATGGCGACGGTGATGAGAAAAGTCATGACGAGCATCCTGTCCGGCGCCATCTGAAGGAGGTGCTGGAAGCCATGCCGCCCCATGGCGGTCTCCTCCATGCCTTGGGCCTTCAGTTTGAGCACGGCTTCGACCGCATTGGCGAAGGGATAGTAGGAACTTGATCTGGGCCAATGGTTTACCATGGCGCCTTGGTCATATTGCCAATAGATGGTGCAGGGGATGGCCACCAGCACGGCGAGAATCATGACCGCCATGCCCCAGCGGAAGGTCCGCGCCAATGGCACTTGCCGCCCCTCCGTCAGTTTCATGGCCTGATTGATGAAGGGCATGACGGACCAGCCGGGGGCCGCCAGCAGCACCGTGGACGTAAGGAACATGATGACCAGAGGGCGGGGGCCCAGGGCGCTGGCGCCCAAGACGCCCCACAGGAACACACAGGGATACACAAAGGTGCCGATCTCAAAGGCGCCCGTCTCTGCAAGTACCCTGCTGACAACGGTATAGACCATAATGGCCAGCACGGTGTAGAGGATGCCCACGCTCCAGTGCAGCCCCGCGTGGTTCAGCAGCAGAATGAAGGCCACCGTGCCCACAAGGAAGAGCCGCATGCCCATGACGGCGTAGGGGGGGACGTTCTTCTCCTGCCCCTTCAGACCCACGGCGTGCTTCAAGACGGACAGATAATACTGTCGCCCCGTATAGAGGATGATGAGCAGGAGCCCAAAATAGCCGCCCGCGAAAATGAAGGGCTCCATGACCAGCGCCATCATCTTGCCGGCGCGGACCTCCACGCCGTAGATGGCGAAGATGCCGCTGATGAAGCAGTACAGCCACGGGCCGAACCACATGGAGAAGGATGCCTCCGACGGCAGAAAATAGGCCAGGCCGACGACGGCGGGCAGGATGAGCGGATGAAACAGCATGTCGCCCTTTCCGCGAACCACGGTGGGAAAGAGGGTCCGCAGCGGCTCCAGAGCCAAATCCAACTTGACGGGAATGAAGATGTCCGACTGCCAGCGGCAGAGATAGTTGTTCAAGAGAATCAGGAAGATGAACAGGAACCCGATGTAGAACAGGCGGTTATGGAGCATGGGGGCCATTTTGCCGTCCGGTCCGGGCAGGAGGGAGGAGGCGAACTGGACGATGGGGTAGGGCAGCTGTTCGTGGGCGCTCCATTGCTGATGGAAGACGGCGGCCAGCCCGAAGACGGCGATGAAGAAGCTGAACACGATGGGACCCCAGAAGAGGAACGGCCGTTTCCACACGCTCCACGGAATCTCCATGGGGTTGATGTGGTCATTGCCCTTTCCCATGCCCGTGATGTAGCCGTTCAGGCCAAGCTCGCCATTGGGTCCGTCGACGTCGCAGAGCATCTGCGGCGGAGCCAATTTCAGAATCTCCAGCTCCTTCCAGCTGGGGTTGACCCGTTCATCGTAGTGAGGGAACATGACCGTGCAGGGGAAAACCTGGCCGAAGCTCCAGCCGGGGACGCCGCAGGCGATGAGAAAGAGCGCCAGCACCACGGCCACTTCCCGCCCCCCCAGGGCCAGCTTCGCGTTGACTCTGCGCAGCAGCGGGTTCACCAGCAGGACATAGAAGACCAGTCCACCATATGCGACGGCGGGAAGGAGGGAGGAGACCATCAGACTGCCGGGCCGCACCACGTAGTCGCAGAAGTAGCAGAATGCACACAGCAACGTGGCGAGAAGAACCCCGATGACTAAGCTTCGAATCGTCATGGCTCAGTGTATAACTCCTTCAGCATCATCAACATAGCATGCAACTGATGTTGCACGACATCGATGCGCACCACCAATTGGTCGCGGGAGGCCACAATGCCCCCAAAGGATTTGGAGGCGGCCTTGGGCAGGTTCTTCAGATTGGGGTTGCAGTCCACGAAGGGGCCGCCCACCTGCAGGGTCATCAGCCGGGCCATGATGCGCTTTGTCACCGCTTCGCAGACCGCCATGGTCTCTGTGTCGCCCTTGAGCTTGGCGATGCGCCACGTGGCCATGAGGCCCTCCACCGCATAGCCCACATTGCCGCCGCGGATCTCCAAGTGGTTGTCCTCCAGTTGCCACCAGGTCAGGGCCTTGGCCGCCAGCGCGGCCACGTCGCCGCAGGGTTCCCATCCGGCGGCGACGTATTCGTCGCAGGCCATGCAGCCCCATTGGTAGAAGCCCTTGGTGTCGTCAGTGTCGCCTTGATTGAGCCAAATGTCTGTCAGATAACGTTCTACGAGCCTTGGCAGGGAATCGTTGATTCGCTCCAGCAAATCGGTCCGTCCACAATAGCGGGCCGCTTTGCAGTAGGCCAGCAGGGTCTCGCCGTCATAATAGGGGCTGGCCTCGTTGTTGCGGACGCCGCTGGGGACGTTGTAGGAGCGGCACCAACTTCCGTCCGGAAGCTCCTGTGATTTCAGGAAGGCGAGATGGAGGTCCAGCTGCCGATTCAGCTTCTCCTTGGTGTCCGCCGGAAGTGTATCTGCCTGGCCCCGAAGGAATTCCACAATGGAGAGGCAGTATAGGGCGATGGTTCCCGTGGTGATGTTCTCCTCTCCGAAGGGACTGGAGCACTGCTCCCCTGTGGGCAGGATTCGGGTGGATTTGGCATAATAGTCCATGCCCAGCAGGAGGGCCCGTCGGGTGGGTTCGTTGAAGCGGTCGCGGTTCAGGCAGGACAAACCCCACAACGCTCCTGCCTGGCGGACCGAATTGTTGTCGTCGCTGGTGTTTCCCGTGACCAGATTCAGCAGATAGGTGAAACGTCCATCTTGCTTCTGCTGAGAGAGATAGTAGGCTCTGGCCGCCTCGATGCTCTGGATGAGGGCGGCGCGGGTGATCTCGGGGTACTTCTCCAGTCGCTCCCAATGGCCCTTTTCGCCGAAGGGCGCCAGTTTCCGCTGCAGTGCCGCGATGTCAAAGGGGGCGCTGGCGGCGTCCTGTGCGCACGCGACGGCAATCGACAGAACGCAGAGGCAGATGATGGCGATGTGACGCATGGCAAGGTTCCTGTGATAGGGGACATGGTTGCATGACAAAAAAACATCCCCCTAATGTAATCTATGGACACGCAAAGGCAAAGGCGAAAGATGGAATATGACGGCGAACAGGCAGGAATTTGCTGTTAGAAATTAGGAATTTGATAATTTCACTGGAGCTTCTAGAGCTAGCTAGGCAGAAAAAGAAGGGGCGCCGCGCAATGCCCGACGCCCAATCCAGTGGAGATATTTGTCTATATTGTTCTATATCAACATATTACTTGATGTTGAACGCGGTGTTGTTCTCCGTGAGCAGGAAGATGCCGTCGTCCTGGGAGGCAAGATTCATCTTCTTGGCGGCATTCAGGATGTCGCCGCTGCCGCAGCTGGCCGCATGGCCGTCGAGGAAGGCCATGTTGGCGCGGTCGCCGTGGTTGAGGCGGAAGAGGTCGCCGCTCCAAGTGTTTCTGATGAACTGTGCGCCGGCCCACTGGAGGTTTGCATCCACATAGAAGCTGTCGCCATAGATGATGGTGGAGGAGGGATTCGTCATGTTCTGGGACAGAATCCATCTGGCGAAGATGGGATTCCATCCAACTTGCTTGACGACGTTGGAGTCCCATTCCGCTATGGTGACCTGGGCATAGGCCTGGTTCGGGGTGGAGATGATGTTCTCGAAGTCGTCGCACTTCGGGCAGGAGACGATATCGGAGTCCACCTCGATGTAGCCCAGAGACATCATGCAGATGGGCCACAGATAGTAGGCATTTCCATCCTGTTCGGCGGGAATGGTTTGGCCATTGATAGTCTTCGGATTCCACTGCCCCATGATGATGCGGCCGCGCCAGTCGTCCATGTACAGGATGGTAGATTGCAAGACGCCACGCATGTTGGATGTGCAGTTGACGGTGATGGCTTTCTGCTTCGCCTTGGCCAGCGCGGGCAGCAGCATGCCGGCGAGGATGGCGATGATGGCGATGACGACCAGCAGTTCGATGAGGGTGAAGGCTTTTTTCATGATGAAAACTCCTAAGTGATTGCGTGTCAATGTTTTACCCAACCCGAATATTGCCTTCGGGAGACCAAGAGGAAAACGCTCAATGACATGCGGTATCACTGTATACAATTATAGCAAAGTTTTCAGCAAAAACAAGAGGGGCACGGCTTTTTTTCTTCTATTATCGCTTTTTTGGGAATCCCATAGCGATGAACATGCCCCGCGTCCCATGCCCCGCGTCCCGCGAAAAGTGAAACAGCAAGCAATACCAATCGCGGAGAAATTATGCAATCGTTAGTGTCTTTTGTGGACTTCTTCCAAATTGTTATAAGTTTTTTTCCTATTTTTCTGACTGGAGGAAGAAGACAAACTGAGCGGGAGTAACAACAAACGGCTTGTTGGGAAAATGGCGTGAGTTTCCTGTAACAAGCATGGAGTCGAAAACTTCACGTCCAGCCATGGTCACGGCATAGAAACAGCGGTCTTTAGGGTCGCTGACCTCTTGATATTGCTCTACATAAGTTGAAATATATAGTCCAGATGCTGTAATTCTTTGTAGGACAACATCTACCAATTTAATAGGAAAGTGAAATTTCTCCCTTGCGAGCACATCACGATATTCGTTCACAATCTCTTCGCTTAACAAGGGAATGGTTTCTCCAAGAATGACAGACTGCAGAACCTGTCCTGGAATGGACTGCATGTTCAAAAGAGAAGAAACAAGGACATTGGTGTCTATGACGGCATAAATCATCATTTGCCATCCCTAGAAGCTCTGATTTCAGCATTTATCTCGTCAAGAGTCATTTGCGAATTGCCGTTTGCCTGCGAAATGTCGGAAAGTCTTCGCATGGCGGCAAGAGCTTCTTCAGAAGAGGGAGACGGTTTCAATTTTACAGGAAACGGGACTCCCTGTTCCTGAACAAGCTTGACAAGACTCATCCGCAGGTATGTTGACAAATCAAAGCCAAGTCTCGTGCACAGCTCGTTCGCCTGTTTTCGCAAGACATCATCAATCCGAAATTGAACAAGTGAGTTTGCCATGAGGTTCTCCTAAATGCAATATATTTCAGTTAAATGACAATATACTTCAATAAAATAATAAATGCAAGCATTTAAAAGACATAATAATGTTTTGCGCAATGCTCAGTTCCCCATGAGGGTGTTTATTATCCACAGAACGCACAGAATATACAGAAGCGTTCCGCCATGTCCTACGTCCCACGTCCCATGTCCCACGTAATGCGAAACAGTCCGTGTTGTCGTTTTCGGTTTGTGAATTCCTTATTATATTATAGTGGTATAGGAAAATATCAACACCACACGGACGCGACGCGGGCGGACGGCGGAAGACCGGCGGCCATCCCGCGGTGGCCATTGAATGAACAGACAGGAAAGACAACAGCGATGAGTGAAGAACAGAATGTGTCGGAAAGCTCCCAAGTCCCTGCGGAGGATCTTCGGTCCATGCGCATCAAAAAGGCGGAGAAGCTGATTCAGGACGGCGTCAACCCCTATGGCCATCGGGTCAATGGGCTGACCGCCTGCACGGACGTCAAGGCCGCCTATGCCAAATTGGCTGAGGGGGAGAGCCTCAAGGTTAAGGTCGCCGGCCGCATGACCGCCAAGCGGGTCATGGGCAAGTCCACCTTTGCCAAACTGATTGACCAAGACGGCGCCATCCAAATCTATGTTCAGAAGAACGTGGTGGGCGACGAGCCCTACGCCGCCTTCAAAGCCCTGGACATCGGGGACATCCTTTCTGCTGAGGGAGAGGTATTTACGACGCACACAGGGGAGGTCAGCATCCGCGTGGAGGCCTTCGAGCTGCTCAGCAAGTCCCTGCGCCCCCTGCCGGAGAAATGGCATGGCCTCTCCGACATGGAGCAGCGCTACCGTCAGCGCTATGTGGACTTGATCTGCAACGACGAAGTTCGACGCACGTTCCAGCTGCGGTCCCGCATCGTTCAGGAAATTCGCAACTATTTGAATTCCAAAGGTTTCATGGAAGTGGAGACGCCCATGATGAGCGCCCTGGCCGGCGGAGCCGCCGCCGCCCCCTTCAAGACCTATTACAACGCGTTGGACTGCACCATGTACATGCGCATCGCCACGGAGCTTTATCTGAAGCGGCTGCTGGTCGGCGGCTTCGAGAAGGTCTTTGAAATCGGCCGGAACTTCCGCAACGAGGGCATGGACCGCCGCCACAATCCCGAATTCACCTCCATCGAGATCTACGAGGCCTATTCGGACTGCCGCGGCATGATGGAGCTCATCGAGGACCTGATCTGCACCGTGGCGCAGAACCTCTTCGGCACCTTGGTCTTCAAGCGGGCGGATGGCGTGGAGATCAACCTGACCCGTCCATGGCGGGCGGTCCCCTACCATGACCTGATTCGCGAAAAGATGGGCGCCGACTGGATGGAGCTGGATTTGGACACCATGCGCGCCAAGGCCAGGGCGTTGGGCCTTGCCATCACCGACGCCATGGACGCGAAGGAAATCACCCACGAAATCTACGACAAGACCATTGAGCACACGCTGATTCAGCCCACCTTCGTCACTCGGCTGCCTGCGTTTTTGGTGCCTCTGGCCAAATGCTGCCCTGACAATCCGGAGCTGGTGGACGTCTACGAGCTGGAGATCAACGGACAGGAGATCGCCCCCGGCTATTCGGAGCTGAACGACCCCATGGAGCAGCGGGCCCGCTTCAGCGAGCAGCTCATCGGCCGCGGCGACCTGGAAGGGGAAGTCAACCGCATTGACGAGGACTTCCTGACGGCGTTGGAATTTGGCATGCCTCCCGCCGGCGGCCTTGGCATGGGCATTGACCGGCTGGTCATGCTGCTCACTGGCGTGCCGTCCATTCGGGACGTCATTTTGTTCCCCCAGATGCGGCCCCAGGGCTGACCATTTCAGTCAACTCCACCGGCGGCTGGCTCAACTCCGGCTCCCAAACCCGGCGGAGCAACGCCATATGATTTCATAAGTTGTTTTAAATAAATAACTTATTCAATGTCAGAAACAAATGCGTGGGTGGGGAAATGCCTCCGTTTCAGAAAATCACGTTTCACGGGAACCCAAGGAGATATCATGCGCAAGACACTGTTCGGACTGATGATTGCATGTGCGGTCATGGCGGAGACGGTGCTGAAGCTGGAGAATCCGGGCTTCGAGACGGAGGGGACGGGATGGTCGGGGAGCGGCAATTTCGTCAGCTACATCGCGGAAGCCGCCCATTCCGGGGAGCGGGGGCTGCATATCGATGACACGTCTACTAAGGACGGATCGAGCGTCCACAGCGAACGGTTTCCCGTCCAGCCTGGCCGCTCCTATGCCATCCGCTTCTGGGGGCGGAGCCCCTCCGGAGAGTGTATCACAGGAGTCTACATGCGCTTCTTCAACGCCAACGGCAATCTGATTCCCTATTCCCCTTCGAAGAAGGAGAATCTGCTAAGCATCGGAAGCAGGGAGTGGATTCTGCACATGCTGATGGGAAAGGCTCCGGAAGGCGCCGCCACGATGGACGTGTGGATCCATTCCTACGCCGGCAGCGAAGGCCAGACGGATCTGGATGATTTCAGCATCTCCGAAGTGACCGATGACGAGGCGAAGAAGCTGAAGGGCTCCCTGCGGTCGTGGCGTCTCGAAAAGCGCATTGACGAAATCGCGCAGATGCTGCCGGACGAGCCGCGCGGCTGTGGCCCCACTGGCGCCGACAGGGCGAAATGGGCTCCGCTGATGGAGACGTCGAATGCGCCCAGCTATATTGCCGATGCGGAGCGTCAGCTAACGGAGGAACCCGTCTTTTTAGATGATGAAATCTATCTTGAATACACCAGAACAGGCGTGAGACGGTCCTATGAGGCGCTTCTTCGGCGGCGCTCAAGCCGGCTCGAGAATTTCGTCTATGCGGAGCTTCTCGAGTGGAAAGGGCGCTTCCTGCCCGCCATCGAGGCGGACATGGAGCGGATCTTCAACGAGAAGAGCTGGACGCTTCCCGCCCATGACGGCAATCTGACATGCTTCCGGCAGGAGGTCTTCCACGGCGACCTGGTGGCGACGGAGCTGGCCGCCAAGCTGGCGCAGTTTGACTGGTTGCTGGGGGACAGGCTTTCGCCAAACATCCGATGGCGGCTCCGCGAAGAGTGCCTGAAGCGGGTCATCGACCCCTATCGGGAGGACATCCGCAGCGACGAGATGCGCAACGGCCACTGGTGGATTAAGACCACGAACAACTGGAACGCGGTCTGCACCTCCAACATGGTCCGCGCCTGCATGATCCTGCTGGAGGACAAACGGGAGCGGGCGGAGATCCTCGCGGCCATGGAAATCTCCAACAGGATATTCCTCAAGGGATTCACGTCGGATGGCTTCTGCTCCGAAGGCGTCGGCTACTGGAACTACGGCTTCGGCCATTTCACCACCATGGCGGAGACGGTCCTGGATGTGACCGGCGGCAAGCTGAACATCTACGACGGCGCGGAGAACATCGAGGCCATCTGCGCCTATGCGCGCGACATCCAGATCGACGACGGCATCTGCCCCGCCTTCGCGGACTGCGACGTGAAGGCCCGCCCGTCGTCGCAGACACTGACGCTCATCCAGCGGCATTTCCCCCAGACGCTTCTCTGCCGCATGCCTTCAATGACCAAACTCGGCTCCTATGAGGAAATCGCATTGATGCTGTTCACCGACGAGACTCCCTTCGCCGCAAAGGCCCCCGAGAAACCCACTTTCCCGCCACGCAGCCTCTTCAGCGACGCAGGCATCTACATTGGCCGCAGCTTCGACGATGAGGCGAAGCGTCTCGGCGTGGCCTTCAAGGCGGGGCACAACGCGGAACAGCACAACCACAACGACGTGGGCTCCTACGTGGTCGCCTTCAACAAAAACTTCTATGTTGTCGACCCGGGCAGCGAAATCTACACACGGCGCACCTTCTCCGCGCAGCGCTACGAGAGCCAGATGCTGAATTCCTTCGGCCATTCGGTGCCTGTGGTGGCCGGCCAGCTGCAGCAGACAGGCCGCGAGGCAAGTGGCCGTTTCGTGAAGACGGATTTCACGGACGGGATGGACACGATTGTCTGCGACATGACAAAGGCGTATGCCCAGGTCAAGGAGCTCAGGAACCTGCTCCGCACAATCCGCTTCGACCGCGCGAAGAAAAGGCTCAGCGTCCGCGACGAGGTGGAATTCACGTCACCGCAGGATTTTGCGACGGCGGTCATCACCTATCAGACGATACGTCAGATTGACGAAAGGAACCTGGCCATCTACAACGGCGACGGCGGCGTACGGGTCGCCGTCTCCTCCGAAGGCGGAGAGACGGCGGTCGACATCGGTGAAGTCGTCAACGAGAACTCGAAGAATCCGAAACGCATCGGCATCGCCATGACACAGCCCGTCCTCAAGGGGGCCATCACCGTGGAGATCGACATCCTTCCCGAAAGCTTCGAGCGGATCGGCTTCTATCAGGCGCCTGACGAGGCGGATTTCAAGCCGCAGACCGAGCGGGCCATCATGGTGGAGGCCGAGAGCTTCAGCACGCAGGAGGGGGGCGAGGTCATCGTCATGGACAAGGTGGACGCCAGCGGGCAGGCCTTCAAGATGTGGGACAACAAGGGACACAGGCTCGGATGGAACGTGGATGTCCCGCAGGATGGTGTCTATGCGATTCAGTTGCGCATGGCCAACGGCAACATCTATAACGAGGGCCTGCGCAATGTCGCCGTGGACGGTGCCCTGCTCCATCCGGCCGAGACTCCTCTCCGTCTCCCCATCACCTCCGGCTGGGCCAATGACAAGGCCGAAGACTGGCGAGTCGTCTGGCTTGCCAAGGACGGCAAGGCCATCCTAACGCCCCTCGCAAAGGGACGGCATGTCCTCACCATGGAAAACGCCGACGGCCACGGAATCGTCCTCGACTGGATTCGCCTTGTACCGGTTAAATAGATTTAACCAATTGAATATCAATCAATTATGACTATAATGCCTTTTAGGTGCAGAAAGATGGACGCAATGAAGAAACTCCTTTTCATGGCCTTGTTTTCCGCCATGGCACTTCATGCGGAACTTGTTCCAAATCAATCCCTTATAAAAGGAGGAGCCCAGCCGGAGGGATGGGTTGCCCCCGGCGAGTTCGGCAGTGTGGTAAAGGGGCGGACGGATGAGGCCGCCATCGCCATCCGTCCTGATGGTGCGGAAGGCCACGCCTGGCTCTCCGATCCGCTGCCGCTGAAGCCCGGCGGCGTCTATTACCTCTCCTTTTGGGCAAAGAGCATGGATCCCATAGCCGAAGGCACGGCGGTGACCGGCACGGACTTCTGCAACGTGGACATCGGCTGCCCGCCGGAAAACTGGACTCGCTACAGCTATGTCTTTGCTGCCCCCGCCGACATCACGGGAAGGGGTCCCCGCCTGCGCTTCGGCGAATGGCACACCAAAGCCCGAATCTGCTTCGACGACTTCTCCCTTCAGGAGCTCCAGCCCGTCTATGGTCAGTTTGACGGCATCGAGCTGGGCGCCGGCGAAAAGATTCACATGAACGAATACAGCTTCACGTTCGAGCCGGAAGGGCCGGCCCGCAACCACTGTCGGGCTCTGGTAGGCCACATGGCGGGGTTCAACACCAACCGCTGGGTTCTCGGGCAGGGGGCATGGATCGAATACGGCCACCATGTCAATGGCCGCCGTCAGCTGGCCGCCCGGCTCATGGTCAACGTGGGCTACCATGTGGGAGGCACCCTGCGCGTCATGGTCTCAAAAGATGAAACCAACTGGCGGGAAGTCGGTTCATTGAACGGCACGGGGGCCTGCAACGTCACCCTCCCCGCCGATTTGTTTCCGGCGGACCGCATGTATGTGAAATTGATGGCGGAGTCCAATCAGGAGCGTGACGGCAAGACGGCGGATCCGGGCTCGTTCCAAGTTGGAGTCTACCGCTATGAGGCCACATTGGAGGGCGGGCCGCTGTCCCTCACGGGGGAAACGAACTACATGGCCATGGAGAACAACACGCCGGATTTGGACGTGAAAATTCTTCGTCTGGGCGACTGCCTGCCCTTCGGCGAGAACGTGATGCAGTTGGAGCTTTTCACCAAAGGCAAGGCGCTGTCGGTGGAGCCGGTTCTTTCCGTTCTCATGGATGAAGGGACGGCGAGGGAGTTCAAGGCGGAGCGGATTCAGGTTGCGGAGCAGCCCTGCCGCGTGACGATTCCCTACGAGGTGACGGACGTGGGCCGAGGCACCCTTCGGCTAGTTCTTGGGGGCGATGCCGCCGTCAAGGCGGAAAAGTTCTTCGAGGTGCCGCCCTCCTTCTCAAGCGACTATGGAGAATGCCTTGAGGGGGACGCCGACTCCGCGGAGCTTTGGTGGGCCTCTTCCGCATGGAAGATACATCGGAACAGGGGGTTGCCGAAAGCCGTCGGACGCGCCGTGAAACTGGCAGCCGCACGCAATGAGGCGGAGGCGGTCCAGCTGGTTCTGCGGCCGAAGGCGAATTTGTCCAACGTGAAGATCGAGGCCACGGCACTGCAGGGACCGGCAGGAGCGGTCATTCCCTCCGAAAGCGTGGAGTTCCTGATGGTCAAATATTTGAATATAAGCCGCCCGACGGACAGTTCCACGGTGGCGGGGCTGTGGGCGGATCCGCTGCCGGCCATTGTGGGGCCCTTCTCCGCGGAGGCGAACGTGAATCAGCCCCTGTGGATTCGGATCAAGGTTCCCAAAGGCGTGCCGGGCGGCCTGTACAACGGCACTGTGCGGCTGCAGGCGGATGATGGCTGGCAGGCGGACGTCCCGCTCCAGCTGGAGGTCTACGGCTTCGACTTTCCGGACAAGGTGAGCTGCGTCACCTCCTTCGGACTGGACTACTGGCGGATTTTCCAATATCACGGCCTGAAGACCGAGCCGCAGAAACGGCTGGTCGTCGACAAATACCTGAAGAACTTTGACGAACACCACATCAGCCCCACAAGCATAACTCCCTTTGCGGAAATCGGCTTGTCTCTGGAGAATACCACTTGGCTCTACGGCGTGCAGGACACCACCGTCGCCCACGGCGGAAAGGCCTCCTGCCGCGTGACGGACAATTCCACCTCTGAACATTTCAATATGAAGACCGCCAAGACCATTCCCGCGGGCAAACGCTACCGTCTCCGCTTCTGGCACCGCTCCGACAAGCCGGACCATCGGATCCTCCTGACGCGGCAGCACTGCGACGGAAAGGGGAATTGGATGAGTGGCAGGAACAAGGACATCCCCATTGACAGCGGAACGGATTGGCGGTTCTATGAGGAGACTTTCGCGGAGTACCCGCAGGACGCGGCATCCTTCTCCCTCTGCATTTGGGCCACGCTGTGGACCAATGACGGAGCCCTGACCGGCACGGTGTGGGTGGACGACCTGGAGCTGGTGGATTTGGAGACTGGAGAGACCCTCTCCGCTTCCAGCGATTTCGAGCAGGAGATGGACAAGCCGGAGCTGGCCATTGACTGGAAGGCGTGGGATGAGGAGATGGAGGCCGTGTTCAGCCGCTACCATTTCACCAGCTTCTGCATGCCCATCGTCGGTTTGGGAGGCGGAACCTACTACAGCCACAATGAACCCTTCTTCATGGGCTTTCCAGAATCCTCCCCCCATTACGATCGGCTCCACGGCGACTACCTCCGCCGGCTGAACGCCCATCTGAAGGAAAAGGGCTGGGCGGACATGAGCTACTGCTATTGGTTCGACGAGCCGGACCCCAAGGACTATCCCTTCGTGCTCAACGGCTTCCTGAAGCTGAAAAAGAACGCGCCGGACATTGGCCGCATGCTCACGGAGCAGTTCGAGACGGGACTGGAGGGCGGCCCCAACATCTGGTGCCCCCTGACCACCTGCGTGGACAAGGAGACCGTGGCCGAACGGACCAAGAGGGGCGAGACCTTCTGGTGGTACATCTGCTGCACGCCAAAGGCCCCCTTCGTCACGGAGTTCATCGACCATCCGGGGACGGAGTCCCGCGTGTGGCTCTGGCAGACATGGGATTATGGCGTGAAGGGCATCCTGATCTGGACCAGCAACTATTGGACCAGCTACACCGCCTATCCCGATGAAAACAATCCCCAAAACCCCTATGAGGATCCCATGAGCTGGACCTGCGGCTATGGCACTCCCGCCGGCACCAAATCACCGTGGGGCAACGGCGACGGCCGCTACATCTACCCGCCGGAAGTCTGCGCGGACGGCAATCCCAAAGAACCCTGTCTGGATGGCCCCGTGGACAGCATCCGTTGGGAGCTGCTACGGGACGGCATCGAAGACTATGAGTATTTTGTCATGCTCCGCCTTCTCATTGCGGAAAACGGCAATCGGGTGACGGATGCACAACGTATTGAATATGAGGAACTTATGAAAGTTCCAGAGGAAATTTCCTCCTCTTTGACGAAATTCACCTTCTCTCCGGAGCCCATGGAGCGGCATCGGGAGAGACTGGCCCGTGCCATCGAGACCTTGACGAAAAACTAGATTTGTGATTAACTTGTGATGGTTCTCAACACCAACAGTAAGGAAACGCCATGAACACCACCATCCGAAATGTCCTGTTTGCCACCATCGTTCTGTCCGCCGCAGGGGGAATCTGCCTTGCACAGCCCACGCGTCCCATGATCAGCACCACCATCGACTTTTTGGATTACGCCTTCTTCAAGCACGAGGGCCCGGAGAACTACTATACGCTGGAGGAGTACGAGAAGGAGCTCAAGGAGCTGGCCGACGCGGGCATCAAGAAGATCTACTTGCGGGTGAACATCTGTGGACTGACCCATTATCCCTCCAAGGTCTCCGCCCAATATGGCGAAAACGGCGCATTGCATTGGAGCATGGAGGAGCAGGGGCTGCGGCTGGTGGAGACCTACAAGCACTACAATCCCTGCACGGAGACCATCCGCATCGGCCATAAATACGGCATGGAAGTCTGGGCGTGGGAAAGTCTGCACGATGACGCGGGCGTCTGCTACTCCGCCTCGGACCTGCCTGAACGCTATGCCGACATCTATCATAAGCTGGGCGGCTGGGCCCTTCTCGACCCCTTCTATCTGGACAATCCGGATGCCTTGGCGGAAATCGACCCCCGCTTCAAGCCCGATGAGGCGGCCATCCAGCGGAGAAACCAGACGGCCCTGCGGCTTCCCATTGAAAAGATCGTCTTCACCAATCCGGAGAACAAATGGAGGGAGCAGCCCAGCGACAAACTCACGCAGGACAACCTCCGCGTCTACGTCAGCTCCAACAACAAACAGTATGTTCTCTATGACAAACCCTTCTCATTCAAGATGCAAAAGGTAGATGGCCGCAATCAGATCGAACTGTCCGGCCTGAACATCACCGTCCCCTACATCAAACTGGACTGCACGAACAACGATTCCAGATTCTCCATGGTTATTGCCAAACCCGTCGGTCAAGGCAAGCTCTACAACACCGCCGGCGAGCTGATTCCCTCCACATGGAATTGGGGGAACGGCGAGCCGGACAAAACCTGGCTGAACTTCAGCCATTTCACTGGCGCCGCCGGGTGGGACTATCAGGACCGCAATGTGGGATGCTTCGCAGGAGAAGTCCCTCAGGCCCGCTACTATCTCGGCGTGGTCGAATACGCCACGAAAAAGGGCATGGACCACATGGTCGACCGCTTCCGTGAGCTGACGGAATACCCCTTCGACGGCTATATGTTCAACACGCGTTGCCACAGTTCCCGCGCCGATGCCGACCGCTATGGCTTCAACCCCGAGGTGCTGGAGAAATTCAAGGCGCGCTACGGCCATGAATACGCCGGCACGGAGGAGGACCAAAAGGGCGTCTGCCAGATTCGCGCCGAAGCCATCGCCGACTTCTTCAAGAACTGCAAGGCCATCTCGAAGGGCCGTCCCATCTACATGTCCGCCCCGCGGCCTTTGGAGATCGCGACCAAGGAGAAAATCCATGATACCTTCGGCCCGCTGCCATGGCTCTACAAGCGCTATTTCGCCGACGGCTCCATCGATGGCGTCGTCATGATTGGCAAGAACTGGATTGACGGCGATGATTTCTCCGACTATTTCACTGATGAGATCACCGGCGGCAAGCCCATCAAGATTGGCATCTTCCGCGAAGGCGCACGCTATGGCCGCAACAAGGACTTCTTTTTCAAGGACATGGCTAAGCTCGTCAAGACGAACCTGAGCGAAATCGAGTTCTATGAAAGCATGATTCTCAACCAACAGCACGACATGTTGGACTTCATCCGCAAGCTGAACGCCGAATAGGAGAAGTCACTGGCAAAGGGCGGCAGGGGAAGCAGACGGAATCCGTAAATTTATACATAACATTAACGGATTAAACAACTTACAGATATTCTGCCTCCCCCGCCGCCGTCAGATTTCCTCGGTGAAGAGTCGCTCCTTCCCATGGAAGACGACGGCGAGGCGGAGGAGGGTGACGGTGTCGTTTGGCGCAAGGCGCCGGTTTTCGGCGAGACGGTGGTCGGCGGCGCAGCGGATGTCCGGATACGTGATGAGCCGCGGTGCCAAGGTCAAGTCCGCGAAGACGAAGCCTGCCTCGTGAATTCTTCAAAAAAATCATCTTGCCTATTGTAATTTGGGCCAAAGTTTAGTATAATTATACACGTGTTTTCCGAAAAGGTTTACCCCTTTGTCGCCTGGAAAAAATTCGGGGGGGTAAATCCTTGAACGGGAACAAGTTAGAAAAAGGAACCATCATGAAAAAAGCGTTTACTCTCATCGAACTCCTCGTCGTCATCGCGATCATCGCGATCCTTGCCGGCATGCTGCTGCCCGCGCTGGCCAAGGCAAAACAGAAGGCATTGGCCGTCAACTGCACATCCAACCTGAAGGGCGGATTGGAAAGCGGCATTCTGTATTTGGATGATTTCAGTGGCCGTTTCCCCATCTACTACGATGATAACAGCATCTTGTTCAACCTGCACGGCAAAATGGTTGCCCCCCTGTCCTGGGCGGGTACCTTGGTCTCCTCGGGCTACATGGAAGAGGACAGCGCCATTATGACCTGCCCCACGCTTCATAACAACGCCGTTGTGCAGGTGGACAACAATGTCAGATACTGCACCTACCAGAGGGTCTATGGCATTGCCCATGTGAACTGCTGGGAGTCCAGCGCCGTTGATTTCAAGGGCTACAATCGCTTCCTGCTGACCAATCTTCTGAAGAACCCGGGCTACACCATTCTGATTGGCGACTCTTGGTACAGCGGTCACAGCGACATGCTTTACAACACGTGGACCCATGGCCCCAGTGATTATCTCTGGAAGATGATGCACAATGAGCGCGGCAACATGGCGTATGCCGATGGCCACGTGGCCTCCTGCAGCGGCGGCGACATGCTGGCGTCCATCAAAAAGATGCCCATGGCGGACAAGACCCAGATCTGGTTCTACACGCAGGATAACGTCAAAGTCAACTTCAAATAGTTTGCACGACGTCTTTTCCTGAAAAGGACTGACTTCCCAGACGCCCCGAAACACCTCCCAAAAGGCGCTTTCGGGGCGATCGTTTTTGGGGAAGGGACAGTTTTCGTCGCCGTTTCCAACATCTGCCCGCATTTGCCCTGCAGTGGCAGGGAGTGATTTGACCAAAGTTGCAATTATTGCAAGTTTGAAGAAGGTCTGAATCGCCTTGGCGGTCTTCCCGCCACGATGATGAAAACGTGCCGTCGTGGGCCATTTTTGACCCTTTTTTCAGAGAGAATGGCCGTCCAGGGCCCCTAGAGCGCGTTCTAAGGCATGCTACCCCTTTTTAGGTATATTAATACCTGAAATGCAAGTGGTCCCTTCTAGGCCCCTCTGGATGCGTTTCTGCGTTTTCCATATTTGGAGGAAAAGCGGCCTTTTTGGGGGGTGAGGTTGCAAATAATGCAACTTTTTAAGAAGGATAGACCGCCAAATCTGTCAAACTCAGAGGGTTCATTTCCTCAGGGGCAATGATTCAGCCAGCCGCCTTCGGACTGCCGTCTATTTTGCTGCAAGTTATTATCCTCCAAATGGAAATGGCGACTGCATTTGCTTCGGTATCTGGGCGGCGGTCGCGTCGTGTTCAAGATTACGGACTGAATTTGGTGTTGGGATTGAGGCTTTTATCAGTGGCCAGTGTCAATTCGTCTTTTTGTCCAAGGCTCTTCAATAATTTCGACATAGATTATCCAATATTGATTTGTCAAGTAGAAAGTCGATGATACCGACGTATGAAATGCCGTTGTCATCGGTATAGAATGGCTGGTCAATAGCCGTGACGACCAGCTTTCGGAAAGAATCCTTTGTGTGTCTTAGAGAGAGAGTTTCCTGATTTCTCTTGGCTTCTGACGAGATATCCCATGCGCTTTGAATGTATAGCTTTTCAAGCCCCATGTTTACAACAAAGTCAATTTCATGCTGTCCCTTTTCCCTGACTCCCGCTTTCCGTGTCTCAATTTCAACGACCCCGACGTCAACCTGGGCGCCTCTGCTTATCAGTTCGTTGTAGATGACATTTTCCATCAGATGCGTGTATTCCGTCTGACGATAATTCAGCCTTGCATTTCGAAGCCCCACGTCCTCCACATAATACTTTGACGGATAGGAAAGGTACTTCCGGCCCTTTACATCATATCGTTCCACTTTTTCAAAGATATACGCCTGCTGAAGATAGGTGATGTAGGATTTCACGGTATTGACATTGCTTTCTATCTTCTGTGTTGATTTCAGGGTATTCACCAGATTCGTCAGGTTGGTTAGGCTTCCAATGCCGCTCATCAGGACATCGACTATGTATCCAAGCAAGACATCGTCTTTCAGGTGATTCCTCTCCACTATGTCCCGAAGATACAGGGTTTGAAACAGGCTGGCAAGGTATCTGCGGCGTGCCATGTCATTTGCGGAAAGAACCGCTTCAGGCATCCCTCCATAGAGCATGTATTTTTCAAGGGCCTGTCGTTCAGCAAGTCCGCTGACTGGATAGTATTCGGAAAAAGACAGAGGATAAAGACGGATGATTTTTCCCCTGTCCCTGAAATGGGTTGCCACGTCATCAGCAAGCATCCTTGAATTCGAACCCGTCACGTAGACATCCAGATTCGGCATCCTCAGCAGTCCGTTCAACACATCATAAAAGGTGATTTTTGCGTTTGAACCTTCGACGCTGCTGGGGACTTCCTCGCACATCTGGATTTCATCAATAAAGATATAATAACGAGAGCGTGGAGACTTGATGCTTTGATGAATATATGCGGACAATTTTCGTGGATCCCTTAGTTCCTCCTGTTCCAAACGGTCAAGCTCTATTGTTATGATATTGCCTGGACGGACATGGGCGGCAAGAAGATGACGGCGAAACAGGGTATTCAGGAGGAAACTTTTCCCGCATCTGCGTATTCCTGTGATGATTTTCACATACCCGTCATGCTTGCATTCAATCAAGCGTTCAAGGTAGTATTTGCGTTCAATAATCATCGTTGGCCTTGTTTAAAAGTTTTGGGACAATCCCTAAAGTTTTAAGTCAAATAAATATATTGCCCTTTGGCAACTTTGCCACTCATACATTGCAATTTTGTTTAAAAGTTTCGGGATAATCCCCGAAGTTTGAAAAGAGAGTGTGGCGGGATTGACCGTGGAGATTCCATGTCCTGGCCAAGCTGGACGGCGGTCGCGTTGTGTTCGGGATTACAGGCAAGCGTCCGCGCACAGTGGTCGGCAGCCTGGCGTTCAAGCAGCCAGGGCGGACACAAAGGGCTGATTGACCGCCTTCACATCAATATCAATTTCATGCAGTTGTCTGATGAGGCAGACTCTCGCGTACTGGTGTTCATGTTGCCGTCGTGGGCCATTTTTGACCCTTTTTTCAGAGAGAATGGCCGCCCAGGGCCCCTAGAGCGCGTTCTAAGGCATGCTACCCTTTTTTAGGTATATTAATACCTGAAATACAGATGGCCCCTTCTAGGCCCCTCTGGATGCGTTTCTGCGTTTTCCATATTTGGAGGAAAAGCGGCCATTTGGGGTTTTTGAAGTTGCAAATAATGCAACTTTTTAAGAAGGATAGACCGCCAAATCTGTCAAACTCAGAGGGTTCATTTCCTCAGGGGCAATGATTCAACCAGCCGCCTTCGGACTGCCGTCTATTTTGCTGTAAGTTATTATCCTCCAAATGGAAAGGGCGATAGGCACTGCCGTCCCACTGCCAGACGGTGCAGCCGTTGCCTTCTGGCGGTGAAAAGGGAAGGCTGTCCAGCTTCCAGCCGATTCCACCGCCATGGGACGGCTTTTCTCCCTTCGCCGGCACATCCAGTTCCCTTGGGACGGCATCGGGAAGATGGATCCAAAAGCCCTCCGTCAGCAGACCGCTCTTGCGGACGACGGCTTTCCGCTCGACTCCCCATGCTTCCAATCCTCCCAAATCCGCCTCATGAACGGCGAAAGGGGCGGCGCACAGATTCCAGCCAGGCCGTAGCCGAAGAGCCATCATCTTCCTTATATAGTGGATATAGCGGACATCGCGGAAATCCGGCAGGCGGTCGCCAGTCGTGAAATCCACCGTCTCGTGAGAGGAGGTTCCCGCGGCAAAGGCCGTCGGCTCCTCGCCGAAATGGATTTGGCGACCGCTGTTGGCTTCTGGTGGGAAGCGGATGGCCAGCTCCGAGGCGTCAATCTGGCAGTCTCCGCCGTTGATTTCCAACAAGTTATCGTCATTGGCGGCAAATTTGACTCCAATGGCGGTGTCTTCCAGCTGGAGCCGCCCGCCAGTCATGCGGAATGCGGCGTCTTCGCCGTCGGTCTCCCCAAGTTGGATGCCGATGTGGCCTCCCGAAACGGTCACGTCGGCATGGCGGGCCTGAAATTGGCGCGTCGCCGTCACTCCGCAGCTCTCCATTTCGGCCTCTTCCGGAGAAGGCAGGCTGACGGAAAGGGCGGCGTGCTCCAAACGCACTTCGCCACCGCAGAAGATGCCGCCCACGGCGGCTCGAATATGGAGCGTAGCGTCGTGGACGGTCAGAGTGGATGCCTGTTCGCCGATGAGCAGCCCGTAGCCGAAGTCGGGGTCGAAGGCGTCAATGAGAAGGGAGCCGCCGCCGCAGAGCGTGAGGTCGCATTCGGCGTAATAGGAGTCGATGCCAGGTCCTCCGGTATCTCCTATCTTGTTTTCTCCCAACAGGATAATGGTGATGGACTCCTCCTGGATCAAGATGCCGCCGTAGGAGAACTGCTCTTCGCAGGCCTGCGTGATGCAGGCGTTGTCCAATGTCAGGACATGGGCGGCGGGGTCATAGCGGGCGGAGCCGTCGCCGCAGGGGATGACGAGGCGGTCATCGGAGAATTGTTGGTTGTTGACCCAACAGGGATAGTCTTTGGCCCACAGCAGGGTCAGCGGAAGCAGAATGGCGGGAAGAAGCAGTTTCATGGCATTTCTTTCATAAAAGAACAATATTGCATTCATATATGATAATATTCTTTCATAAAATTACAAGAAAGACAATGGTGTTTTGTGACAAATTATTTTTGTAACTATTCAAAACCATCCGCTAAAGCTCAATTTGTGGTCATAATTCGGCCCCGTTGGGGCCGTAAAATCAGAGGGGGCACATTCATCCCCCGGGTCTCGCCTTGCTCGACCCGGGGTTACGTAAATTAGGCCCTTTCAGGGCCTTACAAAACACATGCATGCAAGTTCACATGTCATCATGCCTCAAAGAGAGCCGCAACGCGGCTCAATTAAGGTAACCCCGGGTTGAGCGGAGCGAAACCCGGGGGCAAGCCTCACCCCATGGCTCCACGGCCCCAACGGGGCCGAATTATGACCATGAATATTGCTTTATGGATAGGTTCTGAATTGTTACCGTTTGGCATGAGTTGCAATGTGGCGTTCATGGGATATTGTAGAGAGAAATCATGAGATTAGCCGCGCCATGCCGTTGGCTTGGCCATATACAAGTCGTTCAACATCAAGGAAATGAGAAATGCAGACAAAACAAATGCTGTTGGGTGCGATTGCGGTATGTGCCCTGGCCTGCATGGGATCGGCCCAAGAGGGAACATGGATTCAGCAGGGGGTGCCGACGCAATTGACTTTCGGGGCCGGCAACGACGTGGAGGCGGCGGTGGGGCCGGATGGCCGCATCGCCTATGAGAACGACGCCGGCGGCGGTCTGGAGATTTTCATTTTAGACCCCGCCTCTGGAAACACGCAGAAACTGATTGGCGGCGCTCCCAACGTGATGGCCGCCTATCCCGCCTGGACGCCGGACGGCGGCATTGTCTACGCCTTGAGCAGGCCCACAGGCACGGCTATTATCCAAGTGCCTGCGGGAGGGGATATTGGATGCAATCTGTGGCTGTGGAAGGACGGAGCCCACACGCGGTTGACGAAAGGGCTGTGGCGGGATTTCACGCCATCGGTCTCCCCTGATGGCAAGAAGGTCTGGTTCACCACGTCCCGCGGCCGCCGCAACGTGGGCGATGGCTCTCATCTGGCCTGTCTGGATTTGACCGATCCGGAGCATAAGGTGACGGAATTCCGCAACATCGCCTGCTCCGGCGGCCAGGCGGCGGTTTCTCCCGTCGTTTCGCCCCGCGGCAAACTGCTCCTTTGGGCTCAGGCGGACGGTGCCTTCTCCAATTGGTGTCTTCAGCTCTCATTGGAGAGGAATGTGGAAAAGGGTCAGCAGCTGACCAAGCCGGTCATGAGTTGCTATGCGCCGCGCTGGTCGCCAGACGGACGGTACATCGCGTTCACGGGCTTCCGCAAGGGCGACGACGGATGGGGCGTCTGGATCATGGAACCGCGCACGGGAAACATCGCGAAGGTGGAAACCGGCAAGGGCAACGCGAAAAGCCCCTGCTGGACGCCGGATGGCAAGGCCCTCGTCTATGAAAACAACGCGACGGGGCTCTACAAGCTCTATCGGATTGACGTGACTCTGAATCCGCCTGCCGTCTCCGCCGATGAAACGGAGGAAGTGCCGCTCGAACCCAAGACCACAGGCCGGCTCGTGCGTCAAGACGATGGTTCTTACGCCTGGCAGGACGAAAACGGAAAGTTATTGAACAGCAATGAGTTGCGAAATAACGGCATCGCCTTTAACTCCCCTGCGGGCATCGATTTCAAAAGGAACACGTTCTTCCTGAAGGGAAAATTCAAGATCAATTCGTTGGCGAAAGGTGCCAACGCCGCCATTTTGGTCGCTGCCTACTATCCCTTCAACCCCAATCCCGCATGGCAATTTTTCGTGGACGGCAATAGCAGATTCCGCTTCTCGTCACGGACCCCCGAGGGACAATACACGGACGTGGTCGCCCAACAGCCCATCAAACTGGGAGTGGAATACGATATCGTCGCCACCCATGCGCCGGATGGACATCTTTCCATGCTTATCAGCGGTCAGCCGAGGGCGGACATGCAGGTCGATCCGCCTGCGGAGCTGGTCGGCGCCAAACTGCTGACCTTCGGGACGGGCATCAACGGAGTCAATCCGGTTGACGGCGGACTGACGGCATTCGAATGCGGTGTCGGCATCCCGAAGGATTTCCCCCGCATCAAGACGCTGAAGGAACTTTTTGAAGAGGAGGACAAATGATGAAACAGATGCTGAACGGACTCATCGTCGGGCTGCTGGCCTGCGTCGCCGTTGCCGAGCAGGGGGATAAGCCGCTGGAAATCATGGCGTTAGTGGATCACTACGACTTTGCGGCCGTGGGGGATCCCCAAAAACCCGGCCATTACCTTTACGACACGGAGACCTCCGAAGGCTGCGCGAAGATTCTGGATCATGTGCTGCTGACGGGGGCCCAGACGGTGCTGTGGCGGCCCGAATCCGGCTCCATGATGCGCTATCACAGCAAGGAGGAAAGCTTTCTGATTCGTCGTGGCATGGACAAACGCCGCATGATTCTCCATCAGGAGCCTGTCTACACATGGGTGCGCTATGGCGAGTCGGAAGTGGATCTGATCAACTACAGCCTTGGCCTGATTCGGGAACGAGGCCTGTGCTGCGGCTTCCATTGGCCTTTTGAGGAGACCCATTGGGCGGGATGGACTTTTGGCCCCTACAACTTGGAGCATCCCCAATATTGGGGCATGACGCGGGAGGGCGTGCCATGGTCCGGCCGGACCAGTCTGGCCTTCCCGGAGGCAATGGCCCACAAAATGCGGGTCGCTGACGAGCTCATGGACATGAAGCCCGAGGTGATCTTCATCGACACATGGCGCAACGGCGGATGGTCGCCCCGCGTGGAGTATGTGAAGCCCCAGGTGGACCGCTGGAAGGCGCGCTATGGCACGGAGCCCCCGCCCCCCAACGACCTCAAATGGTGCGAACATGTGTCGGAGACCATCCATGAATGGTACCGTCTTATGCGGGCCCGCATGGACAAGCAGAACCCGCGCCCCCGCCTGTTGGTGGGATTCCAGCTGGTGGGACGGGGCGGCTCACGGGACGCCGTTCTGCGCAACTGCGGCATCGATTGGCCTAAACTCGTGGAGGACAAGCTGGTGGATGGCATAGTCGTCATGGGCGTCGCCTGGGACCGGAAGCGTCCGATGGAAAGCACAAGGGAAATCTATCAGGACGTCATGGACATGTGCCGCGGCAAATGCCAGGTGTTCTTCCCTGTTCAGGCCTACAATTTCACGAGGGTGGGACTGGAGGCCTATGCGGGGGCCACGGGCCTCTCAGAGGGCAAGGTCACGGAGGAGCTGCTGAAGATCACGCGGGAAGTCGGCGCGGACGGCGTGGTTCTCGAAGTCGTCGACCATGAGAACTATCGTCCGGATGTGAGAAAGGCCCTGTGGGACGAAGCACATCGCAAGTAACTGACAATAAGGCTATAACGCTAAAAACATAGTTAAAGGGACATGAGACGGGAAAGTGAATTAGGAATTAGGAATGAGGAATGAGAAATTTCTCAAGGCAAATTCCTAATTTCTAATTCCTAATTATTCACGATAAATTCCTAATTTCTAATTCCTAATTATTCACGATAAATTCCTAATTTCTAATTCCTAATTATTCACGATAAATTCCTAATTTCTAATTTCTAATTTCTAATTCTCAATGGCGGTGACGGCCAGCAGGACGGGCTGCACCTTGTCGTGGTTGCTGACGAAGTCGATGGACTGAATGGCCAATTGGGGCTTGGGGTTCCACCATGTGGCCGCCACCAGAGAGACCAATGTGCCGTCCTTTGCGGTGTGCCGCCAGGCCACGGGGGCCATACTGCAGCCGAACTGGGTGTTCCAGTCGGCAATCTCGATGTTCCACCGCATGGGCAGCTCCAACGTGCTGCCGTCCTCGTAATGGATGACGTAAGTTGCTGGAGTCTGGGGATTTCCAGCGTCATATAAATCGCGGAGGAGCTTTTCGGGCCGACTGGTGGTCTGCAGGAAGGACAGGCCAGCCACTTTGGCGCCCACGGGAATCTGCCATGCGGCGTCCGGAAGCATGTCCCCCTTTTGGGCGGCCAGGGCGATGGCCGCCTGAGCCCCCTTGTCAATGACAAAGGGAATCCCGCCGTACCAGCCAAGGCCACGGGGCAGATCGGCCAAATCGTAGGTGTCGGGCAGACCCAGCCAGCCAATGGAGCCGCCGCCCTGCAGAGCCATGTTGAACCAGGGCGAAAGCGTCAGCGGACGGCAGGCCTTCGGCCGCCGCGCGTCCGCGCCGTCGTAGATTCCACGGAAGGTTTCCATCACATCGAAATCAATCTGCCCCAACGGCTTGTCGCTGCGCGCCCAGCAGCGTTCCCCGCTCAGCATCATGGAGGACATGAGATGATGCCGTTGGCGAATCTTGTCGATGGGATACCAGGTGGTGCCGCCATAGCCGAGGACGCCCTGACGGAAGGTCTCATCTATGAAATTCACCACGTTCTCCGGGTAGAACCAGCCGCTGGAGATGACATCGAACCCCTTGTCCTTGAAGAACTTGACGGAGGGATAGTCCTTTGTTTCGTCATAATGCCAGTCAAAGATCACCACGTCCCGCGGAATTTGCGGCAGCGCCTTCATGGTGGCGAAGTTGCCGCCGCCGTTATGCTCCTCCAGCAGTTGGTCGCCCCATATGCACATGCGCAAGTTCTTCTTTTTCAAGAAGTTATATAGACGCAACGCCTCCTCGGCAAAGAGCTCGCCGCCCGTGGCCCCCTTGCAGCGTTCGCAGACGGCAATGGGCTCGAAGGTGACCTCGTCCATGCCCACATGGAACCATTTCGCCTGCGGATAGCATTCCAGCTGCTCTTCAATCATGTCAAACACCAGCTTGTGGATGTCCGGATGGCGTGGGCAGTAGTTCCAATACTTCACAAGGGCGTCCTTTGCCGGCTCCTTCACCTCCGCATATTCCCGAAATTGGGGCTTTTCAAGGAAGTAGTTGAAATGGGAGAAGCATTGAGTCATGGGGATGACGTCCATGCCGTAGAGGTCCAGCAGGGCCGCCAGCCGACGATGCTCCGCCTTGGTGGCGGCGTCGGGGCGGGAGAGCTCCGGATGGCGCTCGTAGCACAGACGGTTGTCGAACTGAATGGCCAGCCAGTTCATCTTCAAGGCGGCCATCATATCGATAACCTTTTCTGCTTCAGGAACTTTTGCGGAGCTTTCGGGAGCGATGAGGTGATAGCCGCGATAGGGCATGTCCGGCCAATCCTGCAATGTGGCCTGACGCCGAACCAGCTGGCCGTCGCAGAGCCCGCTCAATTGGGCCAACGACTGGATGGCCCAGACCAGACCGCGGTGGGTGGTGGCCTCCAACGTCACGGTTTTGGCGCTGTACACGTGGTAGGCTTCCTGCCGCTGCCAGTCTGCAAGGCCGTTAAGTTCCTTCCATGCAGGAGCTTCTGTCAATTTCAGCACCACGGTCGCCTCCTTGGGGGTGGCTACCGCCGCGATGTCCGTTCCAAACCGTTGCCGATAGATCCGTTCCATGGCCTTCAGGGCCTTTTCCGTGCCTTCGGCCGCATAGACCTTCAGGGGGAGCGATTCACGGAAGTTCTTCTTGCCCAAATGGATACGCTTTGGCATCGGCACGATGCGACCATTGGGCTTCGCCGCCGGCGGCATGGCGATGGACGGATGGAGCGGCAGTTCGCCGGGCATGGGGGGAATCGTCACCTGCACATAGCCCTCGCTGGGGCGGTAGAATTTGCCTTTGGTGTGGCCCCATGAACTATACTCCTCCAGATTCGGCAGTTTCCGTGAACGGCCGAAGAGGATGCGGAATTGGCGACGCCCCTTGAAGAAGGCCTCCGGCAGCTCGATGCCCAGCTGCGCAATCCACCTGCCATCTCCCTTCTTTGTATTTGCATGCCATTGGGGCAGAACGAATTGCGTATTGTTCACCAGATTGGTGGCCTTGGAGTACCATGTGGTGAAATAGCCCGGCAGACTGCCTCCTTCCACCAAACTGCAGGTTCCGCCGCCGCTGTCGACGCCGAAATGATAGGCGGCCTTGGTCTCCGGATCCTCCAAAAAGACCTCCACCATGTCGTTGAGCCAATTCTGCATGCCATTCACCACGCGGTCAAGCTGGGGTTCCTCGCACCGGTAGAGGATGTATAACGTCTTGCCATGCAGGCCAAAGCGAACATTTGTGGCCACCGATGGCGTGGCGTATTTGGAGGCCAGCACCGTGAAGGGCCCGGATGTGTTCGCATTCTTCCACTCCGCCGCCTCCAGGTCCAGCTTCCCGTCCGGATTTGCCTCCAGAAGCTTCAGCACGCAACGCGGCGCCTCGTCCAGATTCAGCAGGGATGCGTTGCGGAAGCAGGCGTCCCCTTTGTTGTTGCCTGCGATGAGGGAGATTTTGGCTGTGGTCTCGTTGGGCTTGGCCTCAAAGCGGTATTGGAGATGCTGCCATTCGTCTTCGCGGACCTGGGCGGGGGACAGCCCCTTCTCCGAACAGGTGCCTTCGGCGTTGAGGGTGTAGAACATGGCCCATGGGGCGCCGCTGCCTTTCACGTCCACGCTGAATTGATAGAGCTTGCCTGGCTCCAGGCCGTATTTGATCTGGGAGATGCGGAAGAGATAGTTGTCTGGCAGGGACTTGCGGCAAATGCGCACGACGCCTTGTCCGTTCTCCTGAATGACCTCGTAGGTGCCCTCGTGGCGCTCAATGGAGTCCGCATACCAGCCGATGGGAACCCCGTTGTCCTGCACGGCTCCCATGAAATCGCCATTCTCCAAAATCTCCGCGGAGACGGCGAAGGCCAGAAGCCACGCCGCCAAAACCATCCCAAACCGCTGCATGTCGTTTCTCCTTTACAATAACAATATATATAACGAGTCAGAGACCGTGCCTTCTTGCAGGCTCATCATACTATATTGCTTATAGCCGATTTGTCACGCGTTGCGGCTCTTTTGGGGACACGATGGCATGTGAACATTGCCATGGTATGGGTTTTGTAAGGCCTTGAAAGGCAGGATGTTTCACGTCTCTCGTCTCATGAAAAGCGAAACGTGTAAGTAACAATTCCTCATCAACTTACACGTCTCCCGTCTCTCGTCTCCCGTCCTTCGTCTCACGAAAAGCGAAAAGCCCAAAAACCCGCTTTGCGGATAGGCCCTGAAACAAGAATTTCTAGTTCTTCTAGTTCTTCAGCCCTCTGTCATCACAGGCCGATCATTCCTACAATTCGAAGATTTCGCATTCGCCAGGCGTGAGCCACAGGGTGTCCGTGTATTTGTCCGCAGGCACTTTTGTTCCGTCCTTCAGGATGCGTGTCACGCCGGGCTCGAATGTGATGGTCAAATGCATTTCCTCCGTGAGGCTTCTGTTGACGATGACCAGATAGCGGCGGCCTTCCTTCTCCAGCTGCGAAACGATGGCGCCTTTGTTTTGGGTCTCCAGTTTCGTGACCTTCGGCGGCAGCTGCTCCAGCCGTTTCGTGCCGTCGGGAATCTTCTCGCCGAGATGGTTCACGGCGATGACGCGGGAGCGCACGAACACAAACGCCCTGGCCTGCAGTTCGCGGTTCATGTCGCGGATGCGGTCATAGGCGCTGCTCCGCTTTCCTGCCAGTGTGATGGGCGCATCGTGGTACTCCTTCTCCGTTGGATTCCAGTAGGTGAAATACTGGAGCCCCTGCGCGCCGTAGGCGAGATTGCTGTACATCTGCAGGCGGAGGCTGGCCATCGTGGGCGGCGGATAGGACCAGTGGGACGTCGACAGCGCGAACGCCCAGAAGGGCCGGTTCACCCTCCGCGACTCCTCCGAAATGACTTCCAGATTGCCGTACCAGTCCGCCCGAAGGGTGTTTTCGCCGATGACGGGATAATGGTCGAAGGAGATCAGCGGGATGGGCACGGCCTCCACGAAGTGGCGGACGTGTTTCCGATAGTCCTCCAGCGTGGGGAAGGGGCCGTAGGTGGGCAGCAGGTTCAGATAGCACACATGGTTCGGGTCCGTGTCCAAGATGCGCTTCGCCCATGCCCACAGTTTGTCAAAGGAATCGTCCATGGGCTCGTCCTTAAGGAAATAGCCCGCCAGCGCAGGATGGTTCATGACGGCCTTCACCGTCTCCTCCGGTTGCTCGCGCAGTTTGTCGCACATGAACATGATGCGTATGCCGGCCTCCTTCCCAAGATCCAGCTCGCGGAGGGCCCATTCATAATCCCATGTATGGGAGAAGTTTACATTGATTCCCGCATCCTTCATCTCCAGCAGGCGCTCAAGAGTGAACTCCTCGCCCGGCGGCATGCTGATCCACGACATGATCGGCAGAATGTCCTGCCCCGGAAACAGATCCGCTGGCGACGTAGTCTGTCTCTCCTGCGCCAGAGCCGTTCCGCTCCCCGCCATCGCGCAGGCGGCGACAATGCTCAACCACTTGAATGCTTTCATGGTGTCCCTAATTCCTAATTTCTAATTCCTAATTTCTAATTCTATCTGAACTGCATGGAGTAGACGTCGGCGTCCATCATGCGGAACTCGAGGTAGACGGGCTTTCCGGCGAGCTTGGAGACGGCCTCCGCATCGTCGAAGAGGACTTTGCGGTCGATGGCGTTGCCGAAGGTCTCGCAGGAGGGATAGCGGTGGCCGTCCGCGTCGATGAGCGTGACGTAGACGTACCCTCTGGCGGAGGTGGCGAAGTTGATGTGCAGCTCGCTACCCGTGAAGGTGAAGGGCTTGGTCACCGCCATGGCCTCCGTGCCGCCGGAGTGGAGGGAGGCGAAGCCGTCCATGCGGATGGAGTAGCGGATGAGCTGGACGGGATCCACCATCCAGCAGTAGCCGGGCAGGTAGAATGACAGTTCGTCGGGGGCGCCGGGCACCTTGCTTGGGGTGACGGCGAAGCTCCGGTTGGGATAGCAGTCGCCGTAGAGCCAGTTGAGGCCGTTCTCCGGCTCGGGGCGGATGAAGGCCTCGTTGAAGCGGTGGAAAATCTTGCCGTCGCGGGAGGACATGAAGGCGCAGTCCGTGATCACGGTGGCGAAGCGAGTTTCCAGCTCCATGCGGAGCTTGCGGTGCTCCTTGCCTCCCAGCTCCTCGAAGCTGTTGCTCCACTGGTAGCGGTTGATGTAGCGGGTCGGGGTGCCGATAAGGATCTGCGGCGCACGGAAATAGGGCTCCACATTGTTGGTGTAGAGCGGGATGTCCTCGCCGTCCTCGAAGACCAGTTGCACGGGGTCGGTCCACGTCTTGAAGTCCTTGGACTCGATGTAGCGGACGTCGCGTATCCCCTCGTCCAACGGGTTGGGCATGCTTTGGCCATGGGCTTTGCGGATGTAGCCGCGGTAGAGGCCGGCCCTCGCGTCCCAGAAAACCACGTTGAGGGAGTCGAAGTCGCCTTTGGAGGTGATGTAGTCGCCGGCGGTGAAGTGGATGCCGTCCGTGCTGGGGAAGCAGCGGAGGCCTTCCTTGTCGCGGGCGATGCCCTTGTAGCGGGCCTCGGGGGCGCAGGCGGGGTTGTCGTCGCGGAACACCATGAAATTGCCAATTTGGAAGATGGTGGTGCCGTCCATGACGATGTTGTTGTCCTTGCTGCCCTCGAACTCCAGCAGACCCAGATTGGGGCGGACCCAATGGATGCCGTCGGGGCTTTCCATGTAGCAGGCGACGATGCCCTTCTCGGGCTTGGCGTTGGGCTCCTTGGAGGGCATCTGCCAGCCGAGGTAGTACATGCGGTAGGTGCCCTTCTCGTAGGTGCCGTCCACGCCGTGGAACTGGTCGTCGAAGAACAGGTTGTGGTAGTTGCAGCCGTCGCCCTCCCACGGCTTGTCGTGGACCAAGACGGTCTCCTGCAGGACTGGCTGATGGACCTTCAGTTCCGCCGTGGTCTTGGTGCAGTCGAGAAGATAGGTGTCAAAGAAGCACTCACGGTCGCTGCCGATGGGAATGGGTCCCCCCGGCGGGGTGTTGATCACAACGGCCGCCTGGACGCCGACGGCGGACGTGAGCAGCATGGTCATCCAAAAATTTCGCATTGTTTTCCCTTTCCAAATCCTTCCTGTTCAAGGTAATACACATATCCCACCGAGGCCCTTTCCGTCCTCCTGCGCTGTCACTTTGACGACGCGGGGAGAAAGGGACCTGGTGGGATGCATCGAGTTCGTCAAGTCAGTCCGCAGGAACTATTTGTAGTTAATCAGGTTCTTGGCGTCCATGTCAAAGAAGTAGACGCCGTTGGCGTAGGAGGACAGTTCGCACTTCATCCAGTTGTTCAGGAATTCGCCGCCGCCGACCGTGCCGGCATGGCCGTCGTAGAAGGCGATGTTGCAGCGTTCGTTGTGGAGCATGTGATAGTTGTATCTCAGGCCCTGCGTCACGCACAAGTGGGTGTGGGGGCGCTGGGCGGCCTCATACCAGCCGTCGCCCAGCATGGTGAAGCAGGACGGGTTCTTCATGCGATAGCTGTTTAGGGCAATCACGCGGACGCCAGGAGTGATTTGGTCGACAACCACCTTGACAGGAGTGGCGATGTGATCCCAATGGGGAGTGCCATAGACCGTGTCGCAGGTGGACGTGTTGAACACGTCGTGGGGCAGGGAGCAGGAGGGGCATTGGACGATGTCAGAGTTGGTTTCCAGATAGCCATTGGCCATGAGGATGCCCGACCACATGCCATAGTTGGGAGGCACGACGCCGCCGTCCCACTGCAACTGGGCACCATGGGTGAGGATGGCTAGACCCTTGAAGTCATCCATGTACAGCAGCATGGCCTGCATGGAGCCTCGGACATTGGAGGTGCAGTTGACGGTGATGGCCTTCTGCTTGGCCTTGGCCAGAGCGGGCAGGAGCATACCAGCCAGAATGGCAATGATGGCGATGACGACAAGGAGTTCGATGAGAGTGAAACGTTTCTTCATTGCAAATACCTTTCCATTAATGACTTACGGCTTTAAAATACCTCCCCGAAATGGTTTCGGAAAGACAAGAGATATTTCTTTTCCGTACGTCCATTAAAATAACCCTTCTTGCAGGAAAAGAAAAGAATGTAGGTGCCAAAAATCAGTATTAATGTGCCAAAATGTAGGATTGATGCGAGAATATGAGAGTTACGGCGCCGCTGCAGATATTCGTTGTGGAACGGTTTATATTGACAAATGTGCCATAAAATGTTATTATAATGCCATGTTCCTTAAGAAGAACGGTCATGAAGAAACGCAGGAGGAGTTTATACCCCATTAGGGTAGAGTATGATTTTTTTGAAACGACATGACAGTTCGCACGTCAGCCCCGAAGGGGCGGCGGAGCACAGCCCGGGGTAAGCGTGGCCGCGAGGCGGCAAGCGTAACCCCGGGTATGGCAGATAGTTACGATTGTTCAAGCCCTGAAGGGGCGGCAGAAAACAACAGGTGCAATCCATTCAGGAAACGTAAAATTTCAACCTAAAGAAGAAAGAAGTATATAAAAGAACATGAAGAATTTAATCTTCAAAATGGACAAGATCTGGTTTCCCTATATGAATCTGCTTCCGATGGGCATCCGGCGCATGCCCATGGGCACGGAACGGGAAAAACTCTTCCATGAGCATGCCTTTTCGGAACTGGTGCTGATTCTGAATGCGGGAGAGGAAACCATTCATTGGTCGGAGGGACGGCGCTATTCCCTTCGACGCGGCGACGTGCTTCTCATGCATCCGGGCTGCTATCATGGATACGAAAATGTCCAAAAACTTGAACTGGTGAATCTTCTGTATGACACGACGCAACTGCCTATGCCCCTTTTGGACGGCATAGAGATGAAATATTACCGCCTGTTTCTTGACCCTTCATTGCCACGGGAGGCGCCTGAAAAGCCAGTCGCGCATTTAGATGAATCGCAGACCGTCGCCATGGACGGGGCATACAGGAAAATCGAGGAGGAATTAGCCGGAAACCGTCTGGCGAAGCATTTACGGATATTCGGCATGTTCGTGGCCCTTTTCGTGGATTTGTGTCGACTGGGCGGCGAAAGCGACCGGATGGACGACACGGAATCCATCTTCATGGCCATAAAATACATCAATCAGCATGTTTCGGAAAGTCTGGATTTGGACAAGTTGATGCGGCTCTGCAACATGTCCCGCAGAAGTTTCTTCAGGCATTTCCGTGAATTTGCCGATTGCACGCCAGTGGAATATCAAATGCGCAAGCGACTGGAGATGGCGGAGGAACTACTGCGGAAATCCACCATGACGCTTTCGCAGGTGGCGCAGGCGTGCGGTTTCTGCGATTCAAGCTATCTGAGCAAGATGTTCCGCAAGAAGAACGGGATGACGCCGAGGGAATTCCGCAAGACGAAGTGACCTCCGCCGCCGTCTGCAATTTTACCTTTCAGAAGGATTCCACAGAACACACGGAATGACACAGAAGACGCTGATGGCAGCCTCAGTCTCTGACTCATATAGCACGTCTCCTTCGAAAGAAAAATCGGGTCATACAAGATTAATCTTGAGGTTATAAGTGGCAAACTTGTTTTTTTCAATTAACTTAAATCCACAGGCATTAATCATGCGGCTGTTTTGTTTGCTGGTTCCGATGAACTGAAAACCACTCATTTCGAGGCCACCTTAAAGGACAACCGCTGGAAAACTGGAATGGCGTTCTGATGGAAGATTGTATGCAAATTTTTGATGCCGATGCGCACCCGCCATATTGCGATATGGAGGTCGATTTCATTGGCAATTTGACGCCGGCGTTGTTTTTTAAACGTCTGCGCAAGGCTGGAATTGGCAGAGCAGCGGGAACGCTTCTGCTTCCTAAGTCCTTGCAAGATGCTATACCGTCGGAAAATGACATCCGCCGCATCAATGACTGCACACTCGCTCTGGCGAATGCCTATCAGGGCGAATATGTCCCTGGTATTCATATCCATCCGGCTTTAAAAACGGAGTCCTGCGCTGAAATCGAACGATGTGCTAACCGGGGAGTGCGTCTGATTGGTGAAATTCAATCGGCATGGCTTGCTGACCTTGAATATCATGAGGCTCTTTCGGAGATTTTTGCCTGCGCAGAACAATTTCAAATGTTCGTCAGCATTCATCCCGACAATCCAGAACAGTTGCGTCCGTGGGCAGGAAAATTTGCAAAATTAAATTTTCTGTACGGATCACGTCAACACAATGGCATTGCGCCTGTTATGTCAGTAAGTTTATTGCGGGAATATCCTAATCTATATCTCCGTTTGTCGCAGGTCATTTTTCTCGCGAATTATTATCTGCATACCTTCGCTGACAAATTTCCTGTTCGGCAAGTCCTGTTCGGAAGTGGATATCCCTTATGCAATCCTGCAGCGCGCACCGCAGGATGCCTCTGGGAGTTGCGAGATCAGGCGGAGGATACCAAGCGGATGATTTTCTTTGAGAATGCCGCTGCGTGTTTTACTGCCGTTCAAAAGGAGTAGGACAAGCATGACACAATATAAAATCATAGATTTTCACGCACATCCATGCTATGATTTTCATCTTGCCAATCATGGTGTGAAAATATCCCATGAGCGTTTTCGTGATGACCTTTTGGCTAACGGAATCACAGCCGTCTGCGGTTCTGCGATTTGGGCAGATATGACGAAAAAGGAACCGGCTGCCTATGAAGAAGTGTGTATCAAAGCCAATAGAGCCGCGCTTGCTTGCCGTGATGCGTTGGGGACATTCTACCAACCTGGTATTCATGTCCATCCAAGATTTATCAAGACATCTTGCGAGGAAATAGCCTGGGCGAAAGCCCATGGCATTAAACTAATTGGAGAACTTGTGCCATATATGATGGGATGGAGCCGATATTCGTCACCGGAAATGTTGGAAATTCTATCCTATGCTGATGAACTTGGTATGGTTGTCAGCATGCATCCTAGCGTCCCTGATGACATGGAGGCTCTTGCCGCCGCTCTGCCTAATCTGAAGCTGGTATATGCTCATCTTGGCGGATATGGTCAATATGAGAGTCATCTCGCTCTGATGAAAAAACACGACAATGTATATTTCGATTATTCCGCACATGGTTCGGATTTTGACGGCATTCTGCGAAAGACAATCAACGAAGTGGGATGTGACAGAATCTTGTTTGGAACCGATTATCCCGGAGTCAATCCTGCCTCTGATATCGCCGCCGTGCTATTCGAAGACCTCACGCCTTATGAACTGGAATGTATTTTCCACCGTAATGCGGAAGAACTGCTGAGATTGTAAAAAAGGTTCCCTGACGCGAGACGTGAGGTGTGAGACATGGGGGAGACAAGAGACGGGAGACTGGAGACGGGAGGTGTCTCACTTTTCGCTTTTCATTTGACACGAGAAGTGAGACATGAGGAATGAAAGGGAGAATGTCGGAGGTGCTTTGATGGATGTGAACTGCCCGCGCTGCGGTCAGCCATTGACCAAGACCTTCTATCAGGGAAAAATCGCCTTTTATTGCCAACAGGGGCATGGAGAGGCGGTGTCCCTTTCGGTGGTGAGGGCTTTGTGTGGCCAGCCAACCTTTGCCAACATGCTGTGGCGCAAGGCATTAGATGCATCTGAAAATGGCGGTGTCCCTTGCCCGCTGTGCCGGCTTCCCATGTCCGTCATCCGGTTGCCTGTCAAAGGGGTGGAATTGGAGCTGGACATCTGCTGCCGCTGTCAGGAGCTTTGGTTCGATCCCACTGAGCTGGAGGAACTTCCGAAACCGCCACCGCCGCCAAAGGCCCCTCAGATGCCCCAGCGGGCGAAGGAGATTCTGGCGATTCATGCGGTCAATGAGATGAGGAAGAACGAGCCGCGGCCGGAAGGCCTCTGCCATGTCGCGGGCATTTTCGACTCTCCAGGGGAAGTCGGCGGAGTGGAGAGCTTCTCTCGCCCTTGGTGCACGTGGGCGCTTGTGGCCCTCAGCGTCGCCATCTATTGGACGACGTACGACAATGCGAAGGTCGCCGTGTACGAATGGGGGCTGATTCCCTCGGAATGCCTCCGCAAGGGCGGGTTCACGTTTTTCACCTCCATGTTTCTCCACGAAAACTTCTTCCATCTGTTCAGCAACATGTTCGCCCTGCTGATTTTCGGAAACAATGTGGAGGACGTGTTGGGAGTCTCCACATATCTGGCATCCGTCTTGGGCTCGGGACTGGTGGCTAACCTGTTGCATGTCATTGTCTTCCATAATTCGAAGATTCCCCTTGTCGGTGCCAGCAGCTTCATTTCGGGCATCATGGCGACCTATGCGGTCTTCTTTCCCACCGTCACCGTCTCCTTCTACACGCGAATCGGATGGTTTAGAATTCCAAGATGGGTCCGCCTTCCGGTATGGTGTGCGTTCGGCCTTTGGCTTTTCTTTGATTTGGTGACGTCGATAATCCTGATGGACGAGGCTGGCGTCGGAACCGCCTACACCGCCCATGTGGGCGGGGCGGTTTTCGGTCTTGTGGTCGGCTTCCTTCTTCGCCACAAGCTGAAGGAGCGCATGGATGCGATAAGCGAGCTGTAAATAACTAGGAATCAGTAATTAGCAATGTCCCGTTTCCCAGGTCTCATGTCTGAAGCATCGCTTTAGTTCAATGTCAAGTTGACATGACTGGGGGTGGTGCGCTTGCCTTTTTGCTACTCTGCATTACGTTAAAGTCTTTTACACTCATAACTGCCGTTCTCCCACCTTTTTCAGTCCAATTCAGGCCAAACTCCATGAACAAAAAGGCCAATTCCAAAACCGCCAATGCATCCGGCCCGACGGATGAGCGTTCCTGCCGACTGGATGGGACGGATGGGTTCTCCATCCCTGAGCGGTTCTGTAGCATCCTGTCCCAAGCCAAGATCGGCTTCTGGCGTCTTGAAATCCAAGAGGGGCAGCCGCTTCGCATGTCTTCGGACAGAAGCCTGCTTGCCCTGCTGGGCGCGGAGCCTGACCTTGCGCCTGAGGAGCAGTACCTTGCCTGGCACCGCCGCATCGATGAAGGCGACGTGGCGAACGTGGACGACGCCCTCCACCGCATGGTGCAGGGTCATGTCGTCCAAATCCGCTACCTTTGGCATCATCCCACCAACGGTCCCGTGTACGTGTGCGGGACAGGCTCCCGCCGAGAGGTCTGCGGAGACCGCGTCCTGCTGGAGGGCATCCATCAGGACTTGTCGGAGCTGATGAACGTGCGTCAGGAGTTTTCCTCCCTGCAGGGCAACATCCAGAAGGAGCGGCTGCTGGAGCAGCAGCGCATGGAAGAGCGGAAGAAGATTCTGGAAACCCTTGCCCATGCGCGAGATGTGGCGGAGTACGAGGCGGATTTCGTCAACCACATCATCAATTCCATGCCCATGCCCTGCTTTGTGAAGGACGTGGAAAACGGCTTTCGGTATGTCCGCTGCAATGCCGCCTATGCGCAGTTGCATAATTTGAATGAAAATGATATCATTGGAAAGACGGATGTGGAGCTATTCGGGCCGGAGGTGGCCGAGCAGCTTCACAGGCGGGACATGGAGGCGTTGAAGAAAGATCAGCTCATCCGCATTGAGGACACCTATTCATGGGAGCGCAATCATCGGCGGACTCTTGTGCGATGGAAGAAGCCCGTGACGGCGCCCAACGGCAAGAAAGTCCTGCTCTGTGTGGCGGAGGATGTGACGCCTGAGAAGCAGACGCTGGCCGCCGAGGAGTTCAAGAACGAGATCACCGCCTATTTGGTGGACCATTCCAACCTGGCTCAGGTCACGGATTTCGTGGCTCAACGCATCATCGCGGTGACCGGCTGCGCCCATGTGATGCTGCATCCCTACGGCATGACGCGCAGGGACTGGTTCGCGGACTCGGAGCAATCCCGCTGTCATCAGTGCGACAGCTGCCCTCTCTGCACAACCCCGCCGGAACGGCTCTTTGACACTGAAAACCAGCTGGTTCTGAACGATGTCCGCCAAAGCGGTCTACTCACGTTCCCTGACTGCTGTTCCACCCGTTCCATTATCGCCCGCCAGATCATTCTCAAGGACAAGCCATGGGGCATGATCGCGATTTTCTCCTCCGAAATGGATTCGGAGATCACCACCGTCTGTGGAAAGATGCTGCAGGTGGCCTGCGACATCATCGCCCTCGCGTTGATGCGGGAGGACCACGAGAAGCTCATCGCCAAACAGCAGAAAAAGCTGCTGGCGGAGGCACGGAAGCAGGCCCAGCAGGAGGCCCAGATCAAGAACCTGGAGGCACGGGCCCTCATCGCCGGCATCGGCGATGACTACGATGGCATTCTCTTCGTCTCCCTGGACAAGGCCCCCAATGAGGACGACACCGTCATCTACCGCATCAACGAAAAGTTCGCCGAGAAGATTCCCGACCTCAACATCCGCCACCGCTTCAATCGCTATCTTCATCAGATCGCCGACAACATCGTCCATCCGGACGACAGAAGCTCCTTCATCGCCCAAACGCACCGCGCCACCACGCTGGAGAATCTGAAGGACGGCGTCTCCTATGTGGTGGATTTCCGAGCCGTGCTGGATGGCAGCATCCACAACTACCAGATGAAATTCATCCCCAGCAACGACGGGAAGAAAAACATCCATGGTCTCATCATCGGTCTGCAGAACATCGACATGCAAATCAACCAGAAGCAGACTGAGCAGGTCTATCAGCAGGCCATCCTTGCGGACGCCTACTATTATTATAAGGTGAATCTCTCCCGAGACGCCATAGTGCCGCCGCTCATCGAAAAGGTCAACGGCCACGCCGTGAACGGAACCGACAAGCTGGGCAGCCCCCTGCCCACCTACACGGCGGCCATCATCGGGCACGCCGCCAGCAAACTGGATCCGGAGGACAGGGAGAACTATATCCATCGGCTCAGCGTGGACTATCTCGTCGACTGCTTCAACCATGGCGACACCAAACCCGAATTCACCTGCAGAGTCAATTCGGACGACATCGGCTGGCATTACCGCAAATACGTCTGCTACCTCTCCCAAAACGAACGGTCCGGAGACATCTTCTCCATGACTGTGGTCTATGATGTCTCCAGCGAGATGAAGGCCAAGGCGGAGCGGCGGGAACGGCAGCGGCAGCTGGAGCAGAACATGGAGATCATCGGCGGCCTCGTCACCGAATACACCGCCCTCTATCACCTCAATCTGGACACCAACGTCGTCACCATCTACTCCATCTCCGACCGGCTGGCCGACACCAAGAAGCTGTGGGACACCATCAGCAACTACCATGAGGCCTACCCCAAATTCGTCAGGAACTCCGTCTATCCGGATGACCAGCCCATGATGATGGAACTGGCCGGACCCGACAACATGCGGCGGGTCCTGCGGGGGCGGAAGAAATACAGCGTGCTCTTCCGCCGCAACTACAATGGCGTCTATCTATGGACAGAGCAGGTCTTTATCAAGTTTGCGGCGCCGGAGGAGGAGGCCTCCGCCATCGCCATTGGCTTCATCGAGAAGGACAAGGAGGTCCGCGCCGAGCAGGATCGGCAGACTCAGCTGCAGGAGGCGCTGATGCTCGCCCAGGCCGCGAACCGCGCCAAGACCACCTTCCTCAACAACATGTCCCATGACATCCGCACCCCCATGAACGCCATCATTGGCTTCACCGGATTGGCCTCCATGCACATCGACAACAAGGAGCAGGTCCAGGGCTATCTGGATAAGATCAGCCAGTCCTCCGACCATCTGCTCTCCCTCATCAACGATGTTCTGGACATGAGCCGCATCGAGTCCGGCAAGATGTCCCTCAACGAAAGGGAGGAGGATCTGGCCGAAATCGTCCATACCCTGCGCAACATCATCCAGGCGGACATCAGCGCCAAACAGCTGGAGCTTTTCATCGACACGGTGGACGTGGCGGACGAATTTGTGGTCTGCGACAAGCTGCGCCTGAACCAAATCCTCCTGAACATCACTTCAAACGCCATCAAATACACCCGCCCGGGAGGCCGTATCTCCATGCGAATCATCGAGTTGCCCTCCAGCCGGCCGGGCTTCGGCATCTTCGAGTTCCATGTCATGGACACGGGCATCGGCATGAGCGAAGACTACATTAAGACCATCTTCGAACCCTTCACCCGCGAAAACACCGCCACCGTCTCCGGCATCCAGGGCACGGGGTTGGGCATGGCCATCACAAAGAACATTGTGGACATGATGGGCGGCACCATCAAGGTGGAGTCCCGCAAGAACGAGGGCACCCATTTCATCCTCCGGCTGGAATTTCGGCTGGCCACCTCTAAACAGGCTGTCCCGCCGCAGATCGCCGAGTTCGCCAATGTCCGCAGCCTGGTCATTGACGATGATTCCAACACCTGCCTCAGCATCTCCCGCATGTTGCGGTCGGCGGGACTGCGCTCCGAATGGTGCGTCTCCGGCAAGGAGGCCATGGTGCGCATTGAGGAGGCGCTGAAACTGAAGGACGACTATGGCGTCTTCATCATCGATCTGCTCATGCCAGACCTGAACGGCGTGGAGACCGTCCGCCGCATCCGCCGTCTGGTGGGGCCGGACCCCATCATCATCATCATGACCGCCTACGATTGGTCCGATATGGAAGAGGAGGCCCGGGAGGCCGCCGTCTCCGATTTCATCGCAAAGCCCGTGTTCCTCTCCGACCTCCACAAGGTCTTCGCCCGCTTCCAGCGGCGAAAGGAGACCCCGAAATCCACAATGGCCGGAGAGCAGGTCTTCTCTGGCAAGCGGATTCTTCTTGTGGAGGACAATGAACTCAATCGGGAAATCGCCACCGAACTGCTGAAGGAAAACGGCTTCATCGTCGACACGGCGGAGGACGGCGTCTATGCCGTCAACAAGATGAAAGCCGCCAAACCCGGCGACTATGATGTCATCTTGATGGATGTCCAAATGCCTGTCATGGACGGATATGAGGCCACTCGGCAAATCCGCGCCCTGCCCAATCCGCAGCTGGCCGCCATCCCCATCATCGCCATGACCGCCAATGCCTTCGCCGAAGACAAAAAGGCCGCTTTGGAAGCCGGCATGAACGAACACATCCCCAAACCCATCAAACTCAACATCCTCCTTCGGGCTCTGGCCAGATTCCTGTAGCGTAACGGTTTAGAGGAAATCCACAGGTCACACGGAATTAACGGAAGCGAACTGTCGTTGGCGCGGCAGTTCGCTTTTTTATGTCATTGTGTTTACCATGGACGCTTGGATTTTTCATGACTTTTAATGAATTCATTGGATGCAATATGATTTTTCAATAAAAAGCAATTTATTTCAATTTTTTGCCTTTAAAGATGGAAAAATTGCATTAAATTACATTGATATTCTTTATTTGATTTCATTATTGCATGCAGATCATTCATTCAATCTGGAGGGAAATCCATGACAATCCATGCCAATCGCCTCGTATCCGGACTTCGGCTTCTGCTGATGCTGTCGTTTTTAGCTGTGGGCATCGGCGACGCCGTCGGCGCTCTTTACCACGTTTCGCCCACAGGGGATGATGATGCCGCAGGCACCACTTGGGCCAGTGCCTGGAGGGATTTGCAGACGGCGATTGACCGCGCCCAGTCTGGGGACACCATTTGGGTCGCATCTGGAACATATTCACCCACAAGTACATATATCTATGAGGAAGAAGGGATTCTGGCCAGCTCGTTTCTGTTGAAGGACGGCGTGAGCCTCTATGGGGGCTTTCGCGGAGGGGAAGGCAGCATTTCGGAGCGGGTGGTGACGGGAGGCGTCTGCTGGGGGATGCAATATCCCACGGTGCTTCGGCAGGAGGACGGCGTCATGGGCTCCGTTCTTCATGGCGGGGAGACGCCCTTCTCCAGCCAGACGATCATTGACGGCTTCACCGTCGAAGGCGGCATGGCGGCGGGAAGCGGGGCGTTCGCCGTGGGCGGCGGCATCGTCGTCATGGGGCAGGTTCAAATTCGCAACTGCGTCATACAGAACAACATGTCTCGTTTTGGAGCGGGCGCGTTCCTGCAAGGGCAGGCGTTGATGGAGCAATGTCTTGTCTGCGACAATGACCTGATTGACGAAGGCTGGGGCGCCTTGGGCGCCGGCGTCTTCCTGTGCGGCGAGGGCGGCCGTCTGATCAATTCCCTGCTGCTGCGCAACGGACTGGGCGGTGATGGTCCCGTCTCCGGCGGCGGTGTCTGCGCGGACGGCGATGGTCTCATCGCCTATTGCACGGTGGTTGGCAATCGGGGCGAACTTCCGGGTTGCGGCGTGTGTCTGCTCTCTGGCGATGAGCGTTTGGTTAACTCTATCGTATGGGGGAACTTAGGAGCATCGCGGCAAGTCTACGGCAGCAATGGCCAGCTGGTGTCCTGCGCCGTGGAGAACAGCAACGAAGGGGTGGACTGCATTGCGTTGGAGCATGAAAACAGCGGTCCCGGCGGCATCGCCGCCAACGACAATCTGGTGGGAACCTATTACATTTGTTTTAGGGATCCGGAGGCGGGGGACTACCGTCTTGGCGGGGGCTCCTACGCCATCAACCGCGCCAGCTCGGGTGCCTTCTCCTGCACCACCGACGGGGCAGGGGAGGGCCGTTGCCAGCGGGGCTTTCCGGACATGGGAGTCTTCGAGAGCGCGGTCATCGGCAACATCACCGGCGATTTCGCCGTCCTGTTCCCCTGCGTCTACGGCTACGAGTCCGCTGTTCCCGCCCGCTTCGGCAAGCTGACTCCAGCTCCCTGTCAAGTCAGCTACGAGACCGTCACGGGATCCTCCCTGTGGCAATGGAAGCAGGAGCTTGGCGACTGGTTCAGCTATTGGAACAAGGCGGGGTTGGTCTCCATCAAACAGACTCTTCAAATCACAGGGGAGAACGGCCCCTATTGGCATCCGTACACGGTCACAAAGCCCGTCACCATCAAGCCGCGTCCCGTCACCGTGGCCGCTCAGGCGCAGCAGAAGTCCTATGGTCAAGACGACCCTGAACTCCGCTATGACATCACTGTCGGTTCTCTGGTCGCAGACGACGCATTCAGCGGAAGCCTGAGCCGCGAAGCCGGAGAGGACTGCGGGGACTACGCCATCACGCAGGGCTCTTTGTCGTTGAACGACAACTATTTGCTCACCGTGACCCCGGCCACTTTCACCATCGCGCCGCTGACCATCATCGTTGCCGCGGACAACCTTTCCAAATTCGTGGGAGAGGATGATCCGCCCCTCACCTTCTCCATCGTCTCTGACAACCAGCCCGTCCAAGGCGACTTCTTCAGCGGGGCCCTGCAGCGGGAAGCTGGCGAGGAGAGCGGCAGCTACGCCATCACGCAGGGCAGCCTGTCCTTGAACGACAACTATCTTCTTGAATTCCGTCCAGGCGTCTTTGTCATCGCCAGCACACCGCTGACGTTGGACGGCACGCCTTCGGCCACCACCATCGTCTACGGGACGCCACAATCCGGCTCGATTCTGACCGGCAGAGTTCTTGACGGCAATACCCACGAAGAGGTTGCCGGAACCTTCTATTGGAAGACGCCGGAAGTCCATCTTCCCGTCGGCGTGTGGGACCGCGAATGGGTCTTTGTTCCGCAGGCGGAGGGCGGCTATGAGGTCCTCAACGGCCTCACGCCAGTCACCGTCATTCAGGCGGAGCTGCAGGTTTCATTGGCCGACCCCGCCCCCAGCAGGGTGAAGGGAGCGGACAACCCGCCGTTCACGCTGACCTATTCCGGCTTCGTTCTTGGGGAGGACGAGTCCGTTCTGACCCAAGTGCCCACCGTCAACTGCGCCGCCACGCCTGAAAGTCCCGTGGGACTATACGCCATCGTCATCTCCGGCGGCTCCGCGGCTAATTACTATTTGGTCCGCAACAATGGCGCCCTTTCTGTCGTCACCGCCACGCTTGTCTTGGACGGGACCGTCACCGCGACGGACATCGTCTACGGCGATCCCATCTCCGACTCCGAGCTGGAGGGAACCTTCCTTGACTCCGCCGGCAACCCAGTTGAGGGCACGTTGGAATGGCTGGACGAACCGGACCTGATTCTTCCTGCGGGCACCCATGTCCGGCCATGGGTCTTCCATCCGGATTCCGATGACTATGGCGATGTCCAAGGCACGAGTCCTCTGAAGGTCAAGCCACGTCCGATTCAAGTGGAGGCCTGCTCCGAAAGCATCGTCTATGGCAATCCCCGCCCCGAACTGACGTGGCAGCTGGCCGAAGGCTCCCTGCCGTTGGTGGGAACGGATCAGCCCACAGGTGCCCTTGCCTGCCCCGCCGGCACGGACGCGGACGACTATCCCATCACCCAAGGCACCCTGAATTTTGGCCCAAACTACGCCGTTGACTTTCAAGATGGCATCCTCCATATCCTGCCGCGTCCACTGAAAATCACCGCCGATTCGGCTCAGAAGGCCTATGGCAATCCGGACCCCGTGCCGCTGACCTACACGCTGACCGAAGGGACATTGGTCGCCGAAGGGGACTTGGACGGCTATTTGGTGCGGGTTCCCGGGGAGGCCCCCGGCACCTATGACATCACTCAGGGCAGCCTGCAGGCCAGCGACAACTACACCATTGACTTTGTGCCTGGCGTGTTCACCATCACGTTGCGGCCCATCACCATCACATTGGATGACCAACAGAAAGTCTATGGAGACGCCGACCCCGAATTCAGCTTTGCCATCACTTCTGGCGCCCTGTTGGAGGGAGATTCCATAAGTGGCTCTGCCGCAAGGACATCAGGAGAAGGCGTGGGAGAATATGCCATTCAGGCAGGCACGTTGCAAGCCCCTGAGAATTATGAACTTGAGGTGGTGGACGGCGTCTTGAGCATCACGCCGCGTCCCCTTGCCATCACGCCGAACAACGTCTCCAAGGTGCGGAATGCCAATGACCCCGAATTCATCTACAATCTGGACCAAGGCAGCCAGTTGGTCGGAACCGACACGCTCACAGGCGCCCTTGGGCGGGAGCCGGGAGAGGAGCCTGGCCAATACAAACTGCTGATCGGTTCCCTCAGCGCCGGCCCCAACTACACCATCACGCTGGCTGACGCCTATCTGACCATCGTGGACGACATTCCCCTCATCCAGATCACTCCCACCGCCACTGCCATCACCTATGGCGATCCCATTGGCGCTTCGGTCATTTCAGGAACGGCCATCAATCCTGTCACGGGCGAAGAGATTCCAGGCGTCTTCTCATGGGTGGCGCCGGAGGCGTATCATGTGGCCGGCTCCTGGGCGGCTCAGGCGCGGTTCACGCCCGCCGCCAACAGCGGATTCTCCCAAACCGTGGAGAACATCTTCATCGTCGTTCCCATCCTGCAGCGGCGGCTGGTCATTCAGGTGGACTCCTTCACCATCGAAGACGGCGACCCGGAGCCGGAGTTCACCTATCAGATTGTGGAAGGCAGTCTGGTGGAGTTTGATAACCCGCATTTCCAAGTCATCAAGCAACTCAGCTCTTCTACCACCGTCTACAATCTGACGCTCTCCGGCACGGCCACTCTCATGAACAACTACGACCTTGAGGTCATCAACGGAACCTTGACCATCGTCAAGAGGGAAATCGTCATTCAGGCCTACGACCATGTCATCACCCAAGGGGACAACTGCCCCACGCTGGACTACTACATCGTCTCCGGCATTGTGGAGCCGGGGGAGCGCTTCACCATCACCCTTGGCACCTCTCCCACCTTCGTCAAAGGGGCTCTGAAGGACTATACGATTGTCCTCCGGCGGCAGGATGTCTTCCGTCGATACTCCGTCACCTACATCCCCGGAACAATCACCGTGCTTCCGCGAACCCGAGGCGGCGAAGAAGAAGCCATGACATTGAAAGATGTTGATGATGAGGAAGATACAAATGATGAAGAGGACCTGCCCTTTGGCTTTGTCCAGCCAGGTCTGGA
>JAEEGL011888854.1_pt1 | contig 52049 bp, 48 predicted proteins | sample 9134231 | NCBI WGS metagenome assembly JAEEGL01 (sample SAMN16246548, study PRJNA631951) | gut metagenome | biome: gut microbiome; feature: rumen; material: fiber-attached | host: Bos | place: Iran: Karaj | collected 2018-10
ACATCTTCTCGATAGCCTTAAGTCTTGCTACACGAGCCTTGATGGTCTTGTAGTTGGTGAGCATTCCGCCGAGCCATCTCTCATTAACATAGTACATACCGCAGCGCTCTGCTTCGGTCTTGATGGCATCCTGCGCCTGCTTCTTTGTTCCTACGAAAAGGATCTTGCCGCCGTTTGCAACAATGTCCTTAACTGCGTAGTAAGCTTCGTCCACCTTACCGACAGACTTCTGAAGGTCGATGATGTAGATGCCGTTACGCTCTGTGTAGATGTAAGGAGCCATCTTGGGGTTCCAGCGTCTTGTCTGATGTCCGAAATGAACACCTGCTTCAAGAAGCTGCTTCATGGAAATAACACTCATTTTTTGTTCCTCCGTTTGGTTTGTCTTCCGCATCGGTCTCCGGTCCGGCTGACGAAGCAAAAAACTCCGCACCAAGCCTGATCCTTCCGATACGTGAATGGTTAAAAGTACCGTGCACTGCGCACAGCCTTAGATAATATAGCACAGCACACGGTTATATGCAAGTAATTTCTGTTTTCCTATGCAATCCGATTAATTTTCATTATTTAAAAAATATAAAACGCTGATACGGATTATATTATACCGTTCAATATTTACTCAAAAACGATGTTTGCGTTTCTATGTTATGTCAGTGATTCGTTGCAACAAATCTCCTCGCGGAGACTCCGAACACAAGCCAAAAAACAGGGTTCACGGTAATACAGCTGTCATTGATAAGTCCCGCCGTCATAAAAGCTGCGATACCGACTAGCAAACCGATCTCAAATATCCCTGCCTCATTCTTTATAACACGTTTGAGTCCTTTCATAACCACGATCACAAAAAGCGCAATCATACATAACAGGTACGGCAGTCCGTTCGATATAAATGCCTGAACATACCAATTGTGCGGTCTGTCGATAACATATTTCATCGAGCCATGGGTATTTAAGAGTCCTACTATCTCGTTCTGTCTGAAATAAAAAGGAAAATTGCCGCACCCTTTTCCTATAAACAGCGAATCCGCCATAACGGGAAGCGACTGTGCCCAGATGTACCCGCGCCCCGTCGCAAAGCCGTAAATACTTTCGAGTCCGGTTACGGCCGGCTGTGTGATGGTATCCTCGAGGATATCGTCCTGTGCGAAGCTCTTAAATCCCGTGTTCGTCATCGCGAACTGAGCCGGTCCGTCGTAACCGAAACAGAAATATGTCATCTGTCCTTCAGTTGCAATGGTTATCATATCGAAGCGTTCATCATCGGGAGAAAATCCGGGGAGCCGCATTTCAAGTCGTTCATTTTCGTAAACAGAATCTTTTCTGCCTTCTATGATCTTCTCCCCGTCCGAAACAATTATACAGTCAATAAAGCTTTCATCGCTGTAAGGACCATCCATATGTTCAAAAAATTCACGAAGATCAATGCTGCAAACAAGAGTATTCTCTCCGGATTTGAATGTCAGAACCCCATCCGTCAAAGTAGCACTGTCAAGCCTATAGAGCTTTTCTGATACGGCGGCGGGTCCGCTTTCGTAGATAACGTTATCACCGTTTTTTATTCTTGTTAACGCTGATGCGCCAAAAAAAGTAATTATACATGATACGAATGTAACCGCAACAATCGCAAGAGATTTCAGATTTGTTGTGGAATCGCAATTTTGCGCACTTTTGTTACTGTTATTTACAACGTGATCGTTCCTACCGTTACCGGTAGCATGAGAAAAAAACCTCCGTTTTGCAAGAGCTTTTATAAGAAGAATGACCGTCATTGCAAGTATCCAGAAAACAACGGCAACCCATGATGCCTTCGACGCAGACCCGTAAAGTGCGACACATAAAAGAGCCGATGCAACAATTCTGATCACTCTCAGCCACAACTTCTTCGCTTCTACCGCAAGCGCGATATCTATAGGAAGAATAAGTGCGGCAAAACCTCCGAGAAAACCGGGATTATTAAACATAAGCGCAGACTGTCCCGTAAAATATTTACTTTCGATGCTTTCCGCGAGTTCTCTGTACTTTTCGGATGAGATAAGATGCTGAACTAATCTGAATTCGAGTATAGGTTTTACAAAAAGCTCAATACAGCACAGAACACCCGTTACGATCGATACTGCCACAACGAAATGCTTAAATAATTCGACGCAGTCCTCATTCCTCATATAGTACAATCCGAATATAAAAACAATGACGTATGAAAGAAGCGCAATCCACCCCTCAAATTCAGTGTGCACACCGCGAAATGCCACTTGAACATTTGATGATAATATCATCGAAAGCGTTGCAAACACGGTCATTAAGCCGATAAGAGCAAGCGGAACCTTAAGCTTTCCGCAGATTTCCTTATCAAACGGTTCGGGTCGGTCCGAAAATATCCTTTCACCAATAAAAAAGAGCACCGCAATCGCCGCAAAAGCGGCAATTGCGATCTCTTTTGAAAACAAAGCAATATCACTTATATATCCGTTCTGAGTGACAAAATAATACTGCTCATCCGGAGTAACCTTCATCACAGTTATTCTTGCAATAAACGGAAACACCGTAAAGAAAACCATCGAAAGTGCGACAAAGATTTTTTCATGTCTTTTTGTGTTCTTGGTCGCTGCATTAACGGATTTCTTTTTCGATTGATGTTTCATTGTATTTCCCCGTTATTTTACCGTTACTTTAGTCGTATAAGTCTTTGTGGTACCGTCGGGCAGCTCACACTTGACCTTGATGGTCGCCGTTCCCTTCTTTACCGGCGAAAGCTTACCTGTCTTCTTGTTGACCTTACATACAGACTTGTTTTTCGAGGTGAACGACACCTTAACATAGATATTTGTTCCTTCGTGAAGTGGCGTAAATGCCGATACCGTTTTAAGTCCGCGTGGAACCGTATATGCTATCGATTCATTCTTATCTTTCTTCTTGAGCTGGATGTTGTCGTCAACAACAATTTTCCTCAAAATATCCTTACTCGAATCGGCAAATTCGTAAGAAATGTGATTCCACCATGTGTTATCATTATAATCTCCTATTATTTTCGCAGCCACGGTTCCGCAATCGACTTTGGCCGTTTCAATATACCAGAGTTCCTGAATATCCCTGACGGTTCCGGGTAATTCGATATTTACCTTATTGTCATACCGGGTATCTGTATCGGGGTCATAATAATCCCTGGCTCCGAAGGCATAATAACCGATAGTTATACACCCTCTCGCAACACTGATATCTTTTTTGTTCTTGGGTATGCTGTAAAGGAAATCCCAATCTTTTGAATACAGACATCCGCCCTTGGATGAATACCATTTATTCGTCTTGTCAACCGTATATTTCTCAATGGAGTGCGACGAAGCATAAGCCAGACTGTAATCGCTTATATACCAAATACTTTCGGGGAAATTGATACTTTTAAGTTTCTTACACTGTGAAGTATCGCAATCAAATACCGTCATACCATCGGGAAGATCGAGTGTTTTAAATGCGCATCCGTTAATAGCCGAATATGCGATCGTCAGACAATTAAATTCAAGATTAAGAGCCGTTCTTGTTTTGGGATAATACAACAAACTGCTGTAATCCGATCTGTAAACCGCACCGTTCGACACGGTGATTTCGGAGTTGTAACCGTTTTCAAGGCTGATCACACCGTTATAACCGCCAAATGCATTGTCATCAATATAGCAGACCGATGACGGGATTTCGATCGAGGCTGCGCCGAGTCCTTCAAATGCATATTTGTAAATGCATATAAGACCTTTGGGAAGCTTGAGTTTCTTGACATTTGTAGCTCCGGCCAAAGCACCGGATTCAAGTAATTCCACGGAGTCGGGAATATTGATGCTTGTTGCCGCATAAGCCATGGTGAGCGCTCCGGAAAGGATTGCCTTTGTACCCGGTTTTACATTGATCTCTTTCCTGTCAGAAGCTGCGAGCCAAAGGTTGTCATATTCATAAACGCTCTCTTCGTATATTGAATATTTGGGGTTGTCGGGGCTTATTGAAACACCTTTGTAACTGTCGCAATACATATAGCTGACGGTTGAAGGGATCGTCAAAGTTACGTTCGGACATCCCCACATCGTAAAATCGGAAAGCCCGTCATTAAGCTTGACAGTCTTGAGGTTTTCACAATAATCAATGATAAGTGTTGATACATTTGACGGAACATCAAGTGTTTCTCCGCCGAAATCGTACAGATTTACTTGCGAAACGCTCTTCGGGATAACGAGTTCCTTGAGCTTCGGTGCACCGCTGATGTAGAGATAATCAAGAGTTGACGGAAGACTGATCTCTTCAAGATCCTCAGCCCCCCAGATGCTTACTCTCTTAATTCCTTTTTCAACAGTAACGGATGTTACTCCTTTTTCATTAAGACCGATACTTACTTCATCTGTTTCGTCGTAAGGGATCGTCAGAGACGAAGGCGGATTAAGTACATCGCAGATGTATCCGTAATACTCATCGTAAACAAATTCCGTTTCGGCTTCCGCTGCCCTTACACGGGTGACATCGGGTACGACAAAAACCTCAAATGCCATCGCCAGAAAAGTGAGGAAAGCGACCGCTTTTCTGATAGATCTTCTCATGTTATTTCCTCCTGATATAGAAGTTTATGTTCACAACCGAGTGTGACATTTCTCAGTCATCATACCACACCGGTGTTACACCTCTTTCACGAATATATGTCAATTGTGTTTCTTTTTGTATAAGCTTTTTTCATTTTATATATGCTTTATTACTTTCAGGTATAACCATTTTTATCTTTTATTTCTTCGAGGTAACCGCAACAGCTATATCTTTATAATCCGCTTCTTTTTTTATTTTGAATGTTCCGGTCTGTATCCTTGAAGCATATCCGTTTTTGACGATATATTTGTTTAAATCCTTAGACGAATCGGCAGCACCCGCTTTAGCCAGCGCATCGCTCAGGATTTCCGAAGTACATCCGCCTTTGATCGTTACAGTAAAGGATCCGTCCGAATTTGCAGACACACTTACCTTACTGCTGTTTGAGTCAGCGCCCGGTTTCGGAGCCGGTGTCGGCGTCGCTGTGGGCGTCGCTGTCGGAGCAGGTGTGGGCGTCGCTGTCGGAGCAGGTGTGGGCGTCGCCGTCGGAGCAGGTGTGGGCGTCGCTGTCGGAGCCGGTGTCGGAGTTGCTGTCGGAGCCGGTGTCGGAGTTGCTGTCGGAGCTGGTGTCGGAGTCGCTGTCGGAGACGGTGTCGGAGTCGCTGTCGGAGCCGGTGTCGGCGTTACCGTCGGAGCCGGTGTCGGTGTTACCGTCGGAGCCGGTGTCGGTGTCAGTTCCGGAGTTCCCGACGTCTCAGATACGCTTTTCTCCCCGGAATCACCGGCCGTCTCCAAATCGTTTTCAACATCAGTTGCATCCGTTATATCCGACCCGTCAACAGCTTCGGATGCATTTGAATTATCCGATGGGTTTGTCAGTCTTGGTTCGGAATCACTCTCGTCCGCAGGTATCGCAGCCGCTGTACCATCGCCTTGGGGTTCCGGATTCACATTTGGCGTGTTCTTCTCGGCGTTTCCGAGAAGACTTGACACTTTGCTGTCATTTATCTGTTTATTGACACTTTCCTGTAGCTGTGTGATCTCTTCAAATTCGAGATTCGGAATAATGATCACGGTAAAAACAAAAACCGCAAACAGGATACCTATCCCAATGCCTCTCATGTAATATTTCAGTTTCATGCCGGAATCTCCTCCTCGGAAGCTTTTTATCCGCTTCTCTTTTCTTGCCCGAACGACGGGCATTTATCTGCAGTACAGGTCGATGATCAGTTTGACCTCTCCCTGTCCCATCTGAAGGAGTCTTGAAATCTCCGTGACGGACTTGTTTTGTCTGTACAATGCTATGATTTCATCGTTTCGCGAAAGCATCCTGGTATCTCTTGAATCGGTAGCCTTAACTGATTCCCATCCGCCCTTTCTTGTTGTTTCGGACTTCACCGACGAAGAAGTTTTTGATGTCGCCGTCGATGCTTTTACTGTTTTTGCTGTTTTGGATTCTTTCGAAGTTCTTGGCGCCTTTACGTTTTTTGGGGGGACCTTATCGTAAGATTCAGCGAGGTCTCCGACCGGTTCCGGAATTATTACCGTATCATGCTCATCAAACATTCCGGATTCCGCAAATGTCTCGGTTTCTCCGGACGTTTCGGATTTCAAATCTTTTTCGGACATCCCAAACGCCTCGGGTTCGTCAGTCTCTCCCTTAACGTCAAAATCTTCCGTAACATTTTTTTCCGGTGTCTGATCTTTTTGTGCTTCAAGTTTTATCCGGGCCTTCTCGTTTTCAAGCTCGATACGGGTTTTTTCCTTTTCTTCCTCAAGCCGTGCTCTGAGTTTTTCCATCTCTTCCCGTAAACTTTCTTTTGTTTCAGCGTCCTCTTTTTCTTCCATAAGAACCCTTTCACATTCAGTCTTAAGGACATTCATGCGATCGGTCATTTCTTTGAGTTCTTTTTCTTTATCGCAAAGCATTTGATAAAGGAATACTACCTCCTTGTGATCGGCTTCAATTTTTTCGATCACCTGATCGGAGTATTCCCCTACCGCAATAATCTTATCATTTGAAAGTGCCTCGAGTTTATCTTGCGCATCGGCAATTATCCTGCCTGCCTCACCGTTTATGTTCTGCTTTAAGTCCTCGCTGATCTTGGCAAGTTTTTCGGGATCATCGATCGGATTTTGTGAATCCTTATCCGCTTGCGAATTACGGTCAATGATAAAACAGCTTACTACGATGAACGCTATACCGAGTATCAATAGAATTATCTCTAATGCTGTCATACGGTTCTTTCCTCAGATTCGGATATCTATGCCGTCTGCGCCGACATATCCTTCCTTTTCCTTCTTTCCCTGCTCTTCTTCCTTTTTCTTATGACCTCCCGAAGGTTCATATCCCTGACCGTTACCCTCAGTTCCGTCATAACGGTATTCGGGACTGTCGGTCTCGTCCATCCTCACCGTCTTCTGACTGTTAGCCATCGTCTCATTATCAAAATGCTGCATCCCGTTAATATGCTGACTGTTGTCACGAACAACCTCACCATGACGCTGCATGGCTGCTGCATCGGATTTCGGGATCATCGAATACATTTCAATGGGTGATATCATAGAACACCTCCTCCTGTAAAGCCGTTTCTGACCGCTTTCCACATTCTATGGCTCACGCTTAAACAAAAATCAATACCCCTTAACTCTGACATCGGCGCCGTCACGAACAAGTCTGCAGTGCTTTGTCTCCGACCTGATGAAAGTCGAAACATTCGAAACCGTGACTTTACATCCCGGATAAATGACATCATCGATGAGGATGTAACCACCTACCGAATTATCAAGCTCTTCATATATCTTGTTTATCCTGTCCGTAATCGAAATAAGCTTATTTTCAAGATCTTTTTTATTCGCCGACAAAGTCTGGAACTGTGCGAGCTTCTCGGGCGTCAGTGTCTCTCTGTCCTTTATCTTTTTTGAAATAAAGAAAATGATCTTCGAAGCTCTGTCGATCTGTTCTTCAAAGCTTTTCTTTTCCTGCTCGAGCCTCTTTGCCTCCTCGGTAAGAGCGATATTAACACCAACTTCTATATTTGTATTGGTACCCATGATCGAGCCTGCTGTCTTCGCCTCGATATATTTACCCGATCGTATTGAGCCTCCGGTGATAAAACCCTTCTTTCCGCGAACAAGAATCTCCCCGCCGGCGGATACCTTACTGTGCATGATCGACTCGGTCTGTATAAAACCTCCCGCAACAACCTCGGCGCTTTCGATAAATCTCGAAACAATATTGGTTCCGGCCTTCAATACGCCGCGGCTCATGCCCTGAATGCCGCGCTTTAGTACTATCTGACCATCGGCTTCAAGAATGGCGCCCTCGACAATACCGTTAACGATAATGTCACCGTTAGCGGTAACCTTATATCCCGTATTTACATTACCCGCAATTTCAACATTGCCGTTATAGGTGATGTCTCCGGTCGAAGCATCAACGTTTGCCGGAACGGTATAAGTATCAAGCACGAAGATCTGACCGTCAACGAGCGATGCATGTCCGTTGCAATTACAATAAAGATTAAGACCGTCCGGAGAAAGATGCGTATTCTTGCTCTGACGAAGGAATTTAACCTGAACTTTTTTGGGGTTGATCGGTCTGCCCATGACATCGGTTCCGGGCTTCCCGTGAACGGCCGGCGTCAAGGTTGCAAGGCACTGATCCTTTTCAACAAGAGAAACATTATCAAGCTGATGAAAATCAACCGAACCATCCTCATTTTGTTTGGGCTTTCTTGAAAGATCGGTATTAAAATGGTAAGTAATGACGGCATCACTACCCTCTTCAGGTAATTCTGCCTCAGCGAATATATAAGATGTACAATATTTTCTGTCTTTAAGGAAAAGCCCAATAGCCTCCTCATCGATACCGAACTTGACACCCTGGCGGCCGAGCTGGTAAATAATATCGTCCTTTGAAAGAAGTCTTCCTCCCGTCGAAGGCGGATAAAAACGCGCAATGGCACTTAATGCCTCACCTGTCATGGACACAAACACGGTCTCGTCAATATTTCCGAGCTGAAGAGTTGTAAGTCTGACCTCCTTGGGATCGGTACAATTCTTGACTACATCATAAACAACGTTCTTCTCATAATCGATGTTAAATCCATCAAGGTATCTGGTTACTTCTACCGGATCGACAGCATTACCCATGTCTTCCGGCGGATAAACCATTAAATAAGCGCCGTCTTTCCTTTTGTCGAGTTTAAAATAGCCGTTTGTCATAGTTATTGTTCCCCCTCTTGCCTATGATAATAACGCGGTTGTCGCTCCCCTACCCAAGGAAAAGTTCCATTTCAGGACCAAGTCTCTGCTTCATTTTCGCAAGAGCCTTTGAATGAAGCTGGGAAACACGCGACTCGGAAACATCAAGTACCCTGCTGATTTCCTTGAGAGTCAGGTCCTCATAATAATACATGGTGATAACCTGTTTTTCCTTGTCGGTAAGTGTCATGATCACTTCAAGAAGCGCTCTTTTGAGTTCCTGCTTTTCCATCATTTTTTCGGGCTGCATGTAGTCCTTATCAGCCCTTGGTTCCACCCTGACTTCACCCTGCTCCATGTATTCGTCGAGAGAAAGGATGTTGGTCACTTTAGTCTCGTTATACAAGCTGCAAAGCTCATCATCGGTGATCTGAAGCTCTTCTGCTATTTCTTCGTCGGTTGCGGGACGTCCCGTACGTTCCTCAACCTTCTTATATGCCGCTTCAAGCATTTTCTGCTTCTGTCTGACTGTACGGGGTATCCAGTCCATACGCCTGATCTGGTCAAGGACCGCACCCCTGATTCTCAAAGAAGCATAAGTTTCAAATTTTACTCCCTTGCCGTAATCGAATTTGTCAATTGCGTCTATAAGCCCAAAAACCCCGTATCCTACGAGGTCATCAAATTCCACGTTATAACCCAGATACATTCCGAGTTTTCCCGCTACGAGTTTAACAAGAGGAGCATATTCAATTATGAGTTTTTCTCTCAGTTGCGGAGTTCTGTCTTTGACATACTCACTCCACAGCTTTTCCTTGTCAACTGCCATCGGTCATATTCTCCCAAATTTATTCTTCTGACTCTAAGGGCGGCTCCTGCATGTAATCGGGTTCTGTCTCATCGGATGCTTCGGGAGGCCGCTCACCGTTTTCTCTTGCTATTGCCAACTCATTTTCTCTCTTTTCCCGTTCAAATTCCTCAGATTCTTTTTGAAATCTTTCGCGGGCAAGCTTACTGTCCAATTCATCTTTAATTTTAGCATATATTTTGTTCGCGACAATACCAATGATAAGAAAAGCTATCAATGATATGAGCACGATCAGTAAAGTCGTCATAAGCTGCATCCCGTTAACAAGACACATAACCGCCGCTATCGCTCCCCCTAGCAGCGTGATGACTACCACTACCGGTTTATCTCTCACTTGCTTCCTCCTCAAATCCTTATTATGATCAGATTATCCGCAACGGCTTACCGATAGCTTTAATGTGCAACTCGTTGGTAGCCGGATAAAATTCGATCGTTCGTCCGAATCTGTCCCCACAGTCTTCGGCAATAAGCTTGATATTGTTTTCCCTGAGTGCCGCTCTGCAGGCTTCCGCATTCTTCTGACCAACCTTCAGGAGATCATTATCTGAATTAAACGCGAACATCTGCGCACCCCCGGCCATTTTTGCAACAAGCGAAGACTTCGTTGTCCCCATTTTGCAAACCATGTCGATCAGCTTCGCTATTCCGGTATCGGCAAATTTAGCCGGGTTGTCATTGTTTCGGATAATGGAACTGTCAGGTAACATTACATGCACCATACCGCATATTTTTTTAACCGGATCATAAATAACCACGCCTATACAGGAGCCGAGTCCCAGAGTTGTGATAGCATCAGATCCGGCGCATGTGTTCATGTCAGCCATTCCGACTTTTATCATGTTTCCCATAATCGGTTTTCCTTTTGTTTCTTCTTCAGAAGATTATTTCACTTCTTAATCCGTCTTACGCCAACATCAGTATGTATTTCAAAGAGATAAACCCAAAGATTTAAAAATCTTCTCAAAGGCATCAAGCGTAGGAATAAGAATAAAATATCCGTCGACAGACATCGATTTGTCTCCGAACTCCGACTGGATCAAAAGAGCTTTATCACTGACCTTTCCGTATTCAATGGCGGGAACGGAAAGAATCGCGCCTGCCATATCCACCGAAAGATAAGGAACACTTGATGTAATACACATATTTGTCAACGACGAAATAGCGGAAAGATATGAACCGGCTATGATATTTCCAAGCTCCTGCAAAACAGAAAGCTCCATCTCGGTAAATTCTTTTTCTCCGGTAGGCTCCCCTCCTCCGGCACCGGGAAGGATATTATTTACAATCTCTTCCGCTGCTTTTTTCTCCATGACGAACATCATCATGCCGTCAATATCACTCTGAAGCGCAAGCAAAATACCGACAACCAGATTTTCCGCTCCCCCAATAACCTCTGCAAGTTCCTTAAATTCAAGAAACTTGATGACGGGAACCTGCATATCAACCTTAAGATTCATCATGGTCGATATAGCGGTCGTTGCATTGCCGGCACCAATATTAGAGATTTCCTTTAAAACATCAAATTCCATATCGGAAAACTCTTCAAGTCTACTTCCGGTCAAACCAAAACACCATCCTCTCTAAAAAACAATCAATCTCCTCTTTAACGGCGTTCTCACCGTCGATAAATGTGTTTTTGCCACATCTGAATCTTCACCCGACACACGACCGTGTATCAGACTCAGATAATATCGAGGAATAAAAAAGTACGGTTTCCTGCCGCTTTAATACCCCGATAAGCGGCAGGGAACCTTGGATTTCATGTGTGATCAATTTGCAGCTGCTTCCTTCTCGGTAATGACCGCCGCTACATTCATAAGTGAAATAAGACCTTTACTGTGCTTACCCACTCCTGAAATGAAGGAACCCTGTTCAGCCGTATTACTTGATTTATCAATATCTTCATCGGCAAGATTTATAACCTCTCTTACTTCATCGACGATGAATCCGACAGGAGCCTGCTGCTCGGGCTTAACGATCAGAATCCTCGTTTTCTTGGAGAATTCATCGGGTTCAAGTCCGAATTTTACTCTGAGGCTCATTACCGGGATGATTTCTCCACGAATATTGATAACTCCGTAAAAATACGGTTGAGCCTTGGGTACTCTCGTTATCCTCTGCATTTTAACGATGTTGTCTATGTATTTGATATCTATACCGTATTGCTCATTTCCAATGATAACGCCGATATACTGAGTCGTATCAAGCGTCGATGCAACCATATTGTTGTCAGCCATATTCTTGTCCTCCTATTAAATGCGGGTTAACAACCACATTTTATTGTCATACCTAATTTCAGTTTCAAGTACAAAATATCAAACTAAAGTATTGGCATCAAGAATGAGAGCGATTTCGCCGTCACCAAGAATGGTTGCACCACTGATCATCTTGCTGTTGTTGATATATTTTCCGATGGACTTGATAACGATTTCAAGCTGTCCGATAAGATCGTCCACGATAAGACCCGCCTGCTTGTCGCCCTTTGCAACGATGACAACTGTGAGGCTTTCCTGATCCTGCTTCGAATTCGGAACATCGAGGATCTTGTCGAGACGAACAAGCGGTATAACAGTACCACGAAGGTTGATAACCTCCTTGCCCTCCACATATTTGATATCTGTTGTAGGGATATCCTCGATCGTCTGAATGCTTCCGAGCGGGATAGCATATTTCTCGTTTCCGAGGACAACCATGAGGGACTGAATGATGGCAAGTGTTAGAGGAAGTCTGATGATAAATGTACTTCCCTCTCCAAGGACTGATCTGCACTCTACGCTTCCGCCGAGAGCCTCGATCTTTGTCTTAACCACGTCAAGACCCACGCCACGTCCGGAGATATCCGAAATCTTCTCGGCCGTCGAGAAACTGGGTCTGAACAAGAGGTCGATGATTTCCTTGTCCGACATCGTCTCTGCCTGATCGGGAGTGATCGTGCCTCTCTCAAGAGCCTTGGCTTTAACCTTCTCAACATCGATTCCGTGACCGTCATCACGAACTTCGATAACAACGTTGTTTCCTTCCTGATAAGCACTGAGGAAGATCGATCCAACTTCAGGCTTGCCTGCCTTGATACGCTCTTCGTTGGTCTCGAGACCATGATCGGCTGCATTACGAAGGATGTGTTGGAGGGGATCTCCGATCTCATCGATAACTGTACGATCAAGCTCTGTCTCTTCACCGCTCATGAAGAGCTCCATCTTCTTATCAAGTTTCTTGGAAAGGTCTCTGATCATACGAGGGAATCTGTTTACAACGCTCTCGATAGGAACCATTCTGACCTTCATTACGGACTGATGGATGTTTGTGGTGATACGCTCAAGATATTCAACCTGATCACGGAAACTCGAATTTTTATCATCGCGAACAAGATCCGCGGGAGAAATGGAAACGAGTCCGTTCTTTGCGATAATAAGCTCGCTCACAAGGTTCATAAGGTCGTCGAGCTTGTCAATATCAACACGCACGGAACGATTAACCACAGGCTTCTTTGATGTGGAAGCGGGAGCCTTTGTCTGAGCTGCAGCAGCAGCATTCGCAGTCCCGGAGGCTGCCTTATCGGCTGTCTGTTCTTCATGAGCTTTTGCTTCGCACTTAGACTCATCGATAAGAGCAATGTCAACACTCTTAACCTCAGAAACATTCATAACCGCAGCCTGAACTTCTTCCATGGTCTTCTTGCTTGTGATAACAACCGAGAACGAGAAATCAAATTTCTCATCTTCGATTGCCTGTGCATCAGGCATAGACTTAATTGTTTCGCCTACAGACTCGATGGCTTTGAAAACAAGGAATGCGCGTGCTGCCTTAAGAACACAGGTGTCCTGAATATTGATCCTGACAATGTAAGCCTGCTGTTCCTGCGAACGTGCCTTATTGATAAGATTCTTCTCCTGCTCCGTAAGTGTAAACGAATCGAGAAGCTCTTTGGGATCAGCAGCTGCGGCCGTTGCGGTCGCCGTCGCTGCGGGAGCCGAAGCAGCGGAAGCTTCCGTCGAAGCGGGTGCCGAAGCTTCGGGTGTCGCTCCTCCGGAAAGACCATCCTGAAGCTCTTTCTGGAAAAGGTCAATTATATCCTGGTTGTCATTGGTGCCTTCATCCTGATTATTTACGATGTTGTCAAGGTATTCCTCAAGGGCGTCAAGGCCTCTGAAAAGACCATCAACAAGAGTGGATGAAACCTTCATCTTCTCGTTTCGGATCTCCTGGAATACATTCTCCATATCATGGGTAAGCTTCTGCATCCTCTTATATCCCATGGTACCTGCCATACCTTTGAGGGAGTGAGCTGCCCTGAATATTTCATTTATTGTTTCCTTGTTGTCGGGCTCCTTCTCAAGAACAAGCAACTGCTCGTTGAGGCTCTGAAGATGTTCCTTGGTTTCTTCGATAAAGATTTCAAGATATTGACTAACGTCCATAAACAACCTCCTTTTTTAGAAACGGTCTGTCCGCTTCCGATTCCTCGCCCAAAACATGATTTTGTGTAATAGGCTCGATATTCTTTAATATGTTCCGACGATCCTGACAATGCCCGCCGCTATATCTCCGAGCGGTAATACCTCATCGGTCACACCGGATTCCTTTAGCATACGGGGCATCCCGTATACCGTACTGCTCGCTTCATCCTGAGCGATCACGTACGTGTTCTTGACTTCGGAAAGTGCACCGATCCCTCTGGTTCCGTCACTCCCCATTCCGGTCAAAACAACACATGTGATTTCTTCAAAATCAAGCTCTTTGATAGATTCGTACATGATATCCGCGCAAGGTCTCAAACCGTTTCGTGCAGGTGAATTGTCAAAGACAAGCACATATTCGGTTCCTTTCTTCTCAACACGAAGATGTCGCCCTCCCTTGGCTATATAGACCCAGCCTTTTTTGAGGATATCTCCGTCCTGTGCTTCCTTCACATTGATCTTAGAGATCTCGTTCATTCTCGAAGCAAGTGACCCTGTAAAACTTTCGGGCATATGCTGTACAATCACGACGGGAGCCGCAAGATTCGGAGGAAGGAGCGGCAGAACCTGTTGAAGCGCTTTCGGTCCACCCGTTGAAGAAGCAATGGCCACAAGCCTGTTGGCATTCTTCGAAACGTTCGAATGAGGCTTTCTGTTATAGGAAGCTATATTCGTGTAAGACATCGGTCCGCCGAGCGATGCTGCCGTTCCGTTAACGGACGTAGCACTCGTTCCAGAAGCATCCTTCGGAACAGACGACTGTTTCGAAGGGAAATTTCTTACGGCGGAATCGGGAAGCATAAGTCCCGCAGCCATAAGGCTTAACACTCTGTCTCTGAATCTGTCGCCTTTCGTTTCAACGAAAGAATCGGGCTTCGTGAGGAAATCAAAAGCCCCGAGTTCGAGACATCTAATGGTCTCATCCGCGCCTTCCCTTGCGATCGTACTTACCACAAGCGTCGGTATCTTGATGTTCTTCTCGGAAAGCTTGCTCAAAAGCTCGATTCCGTTCATTCTCGGCATGTTAATGTCAAGAATGATGATATCATACTTCGAAGGATTGGAGACGATAAGATCATAAGCTACCAGACCGTTGTCCGCACTGTCTTCCAGTACAAATCTCTCATCGGAAGCTATTATATCAGACAACACTCTTCTCATGAGTGCAGAGTCGTCAATTGCTAATACTTTTTTACTCATTTTCTCTCCTTGTTTGCTTTTTGACGATATGCTATTGCAAAATAAGATATTATTTGCTTGCTTCATCAAAACAGTATCTGATTATTTTTTCCCTTACATCCGGACTGATGTCTGTGAATTCCACACGGTGCTCATAGACTGCTTCTTCCGGTTCTACATTATCTGTGTATATAACACGACCGGGGACTGAAATTCCATTCTTATCACCGCCGAGCATCAGATTCATTAATATGAACCTTCCCCGTTCAATATCTGTTCCCGAGGAAAACCTTACGCCTCCGCCACTGAGGTTAAAACAAGTTCCGCCAAGCATATGACCTGATCCTTCGTCTTCCCTGAGGCTGTACATAACAGGAATGATTTTATCAAGTCTGTAGAACATTCGCTTACAGTCACGCATAAGTTCCGAGATCAACTTCAGCTCAAATTCGTTTCCGGACTCTGCAGTTGAATCATCAACAACCCTTGCTCTGCATGCAAAGCTTCCCGCCGAAGCAATGAAGCGGATCTCATATACCTCATTGTCCTCAAGGGGATTAACCTGTCCCTGATGAGTCGGCATCGAAATCCATATCACATTATCAGAACCCGTCCGCGTGATAATGCTCTCGGAAATCATATTACTCTCAACGCTTCCGTCGCCTTTTTGACCCGAAAGTAATTTCAGTTCAACGTAATCCCCCGTTTTGTACGGTCCCTCAGTCATAGCGGTCCTCTTTTCTTTCAGTGCCTGCTACTTTTCCTGCTTCTTCTTTTTATATATATTCTTCATCCATCTGTTAAACAGCTGGGTAATACCCGACCCCGATGATCCGGCAGGTTCTGCCTGCGCCAGCTTGGTAGCGATCCTTGCGATCGACTTTGATGCCGATGTGTTGGGATAGCTGATCATAAGCGGCTCCTGAGCCATTATCGCTTTTGAGCTGTTCGGGTCCTGCGGAATGTCTCCGAGGTATTCCATCCCGATTCCGAGGAATTTGTCAACCACAAGACTCAGCTGTCGATAAAGCCCTTCGCCCTCCTCACTGTTCTTTACACGGTTCGCAACCATCCTTATAACTGTGCTGTCCTTTGAAAAATCGCTTTTTCGATTAAGCGTCTTAAGGAGCGCATACGCATCCGTGATCGACGTCGGCTCAAGTGTCGCCACTATAAGAACTTCGTTGCTTGCGCTCAAAAACTCGAGTACGCTGTCTGCAATTCCCGCGCCTGTATCCACAATAATAACATCTGCGAGCTCATCAAGCTCATAAAGCTTTGAAACAAGATACACAACTTGATCTCTTGTAAGTCTCGAAAGCTCCTGAATACCCGATCCACCGGATATAAAGCCTATGTTTTCGGGTCCCGGCGTAATGATATCCTTTAGGTCTTTTCCCCTGAACATCAGATCTGCAAGGTTATACTGCGGTCTGATTCCGAGCATGACTTCGATATTGGCAAGTCCGAAGTCAGCATCAAGGATGATCACTCTCTTTCCGAGTCTCGAAAGACTGATGGCAAGGTTAACGGACAATGTCGACTTACCGACGCCTCCCTTACCGCTCGTTACTGTGATAACACGTGAAACCTTTCTTATCTTGGTATGCTGGGATACCATTTTTCTGAGTTGGTCGGCCTGATCCATTAATCCTCACCTCCCAACAAATGCCTTGCGATGGTCTGCGCATCCAGCCGGCTTATGTCATTGGGCACTTGCTGCCCGAATGTCGCGTAAGAAAGCGGAACGCCGGTGAGCATTTTAATATTGAATATATTTCCGAGGCATGAAGTCTCGTCAAGCTTTGTGAAAATAAGCCTATAATCGGAAATATCCGAATATGTCTGCGTGATCTTGATCAGATCGTTGTATTTTGTGGCAACGCTCAGCACAAGATAAACCTGTCTCTTGTCCTCGGGAACCGCCTCAAGGAGTTTTCTGAGGTCATCTGTCTGTTTGGGATCCCTGTGAGAACGTCCCGCGGTATCAACAAGAACTATATCGAAGTTTTTAAGGTCATCAAGAGAATCCTTAAGCTCCGTTTCGGTATAAACAACTCTGAGGGGTACATTGAGTATGTTCGCATATGTATGAAGCTGTTCAACTGCTGCTATTCTGTACGTATCGGCTGTCAGAAGAGCCACGTTTAGTTTTTTCTCAAGCTTCAGTTTGGAAGCGAGTTTGGCAATCGTGGTGGTCTTACCCACACCTGTGGGTCCGATAAAGAAAACATAATCCGCTTTACCGGGTTTTACGTCAAGCACTTCGGATTTACCGAGTTTTAGTACGATCTTCTGATAAACGGCTGAAAGTATGTTTTCTACCGATGAATCCTTTTTTAGCGAAGGCTCGACTTCACCGATAACCTGATTAATGTATTGCTCGTCCACTTCATTGTCGGCAAGCTGGTTATAGATAAGTCGAAGGCATTCAACATTGCTGTCTTCTTTCTCTGCTTGTGAATCCTTTTTTTCTTTTTCGGTACAGTGAGCCGGCGCCTGCGATTCCTCAACATTCATTGCAGCACGTGAATGACCCATCTGCTGCTCTATCATGGTGGTAAGATTGTTAAGCTTAAGCTCAAGAGCTTTGGGATCGGGATAAAAGGGCGACTTAGGAACATCATCCTCAACGATCACATTGGGATTGCTTTTAAGGGCCGCCATCATACTCTCTTTACGTGAAGGCTCATGTTTCGGAGGATTCTCGTCGAGAGTGATGGTAACCTCATATATGGGCTTCTTAAAAATCCTAGCAAGACCCTTTGGTCTGATTTCTCTGGTGTTGGCTACGACCGCATCACTACCCATCTCATCGCGGGCAGCCTTTAAGGCCTCTGTTTGTGTTTTACCCGTAAATTTTTTAATTATCACTTAACTGTCACCATCCCTACTGATTGTAATTCAACGCCCGAATCTATCTCATTGTATGAAATAACAATAAGATCCGGGAAATAATCCATCGTCAGCTTCTTAAAGTACATCCTCACGATCGGCGATGTAACAACGATCGCATTTCTTCCCATGTTTTCAAGCTTCTCAACCTCATCCTTGAGAGAATCCATCAGTCTTGAGGCTTTTTCAGGATCGTAACTGATGTACGATCCCTGTTCCGTGGTTTTGACGCTCGCCATGATCTCCTGTTCAACAACCGGATCGAGCGTTACAACACTGTTCTTTTCATGACCCGGGAAGTATTTGTTCGAAATTGCGCGCTTTAAAGCCTGACGCACATATTCCGTAAGGATATCCGTATCATGTGTCGTCGGAGCGTAGTCCGCGAGCGTTTCAAAAATCGTAACAAGGTCTCTGATCGAAATACCCTCGCGTAAAAGATTCTGAAGTACCTTCTGTATCTCGCCGACGCCGAGCAGTTTCGGTACAAGCTCTGTAACAAGCGTCTGGTTCTGTTCCTGGATATTGTTTATGAGGTTTTGTACATCCTGTCGTGAAAGAAGCTCTGCAAGATGTCTTCTGATAACCTCTGTAAGGTGAGTCGCAATGATCGAAGGCGGATCGACCACAGTGTATCCGTACGATTCCGCTCTTTCTCTCTGGCTCTCCGTGATCCAAAGCGCCGGCAGATGGAATGACGGCTCGAATGTCGGAATTCCTGTGATTTCCTCTTCGACATAACCGGGGTTCATAGCCATATAGTGATCGAACAGGATCTCGCCTTCGGAAACAGGAACGCCTTTTATCTTGATCACGTATTGATTGGGACTGAGCTGTATGTTGTCCCTCAGTCGGATCGTGGGAACAACACAACCGAGTTCGAGCGCTATCTGTCTTCTGATAAGAACCACTCTGTCAAGCAGGTCACCGCCCTGATTCGTGTCCGCAAGAGGAATGATGCCGTAACCGAACTCAAACTCAATCTGATCAACCTGGAGCAGATTGACAACATTCTCCGGTCTTCTGATCTCGGAAGCCTGGGTTTCTTCTTCCGAAACCTCTGCCGTAACCTCTGTCTTTTTGATCCTCTTGTCGATATTACGTCCCGCAAGCAGGAAAAGCGCTCCGAATGGCACAAACACAAGCAAAGGAAGCGGTGTAAAAAGACCGAACAGCATCATCGCCCCGCCTACTATATAAAGAACTCTCGGTATCGCAAAAAGCTGGGATACAAGAAGATTTCCCGTATCCGCCTCTTTCGAAACTTTAGTGACAAGCACACCGGTTGCCAGCGAAATCATAAGCGAAGGCATGGAGCTCACCAGTCCGTCACCGATCGTCAGAATACCGTATGTTTCAAGCGCCGTCGATGCATCAAGACCGCCTGATGTGATACCCATAACAAGACCGCCGACAAAGTTGATCATCGTGATGATCAAGCCGAGCACGGCATCTCCTTTAACGTACTTTGTGGCACCGTCCATAGAGCCGAAGAAAGTGGATTCCTCCTGTATTTTTTCACGTCTCTCCTTGGCTTCTTTATCTGTTATTGCACCTGTGTTTAAGTCGGCATCGATGGCCATCTGCTTACCGGGCATTGCATCGAGCGTGAAACGCGCCGTTACTTCGGATACACGTTCGGATCCCTTGTTGATAACGATAAACTGCACCAATATGATGACGATGAAGATTATCGCACCGACTATTATATTATTACCTCCGACAAACGCTCCGAACTGCTTGATGACCTCTCCGGGGTCACCGTTCATAAGGATAAGCCTTGTCGATGAAACATTTAACGAAATCCTGAATATTGTCGTGAATAGGAGTATCGTCGGAAAGCTCGACATATTAAGCACTTCCGTTGAAAAAAGTGCATTAAACAGTATTATCATCGCAAGCGCGATATTAAACGCAACTCCCACATCAAGAAGCATCGCAGGTAAAGGAACAACGATAAAGATGATGATGGAGAGCATGTACAGTCCGATGGCATAATTCTGAAGATTTTTTATGCTGAACTTCATGACTCCTCATCTCCTCCTTTCGATCATTTATGCGTATGCTTCAGATTTCTTTGTGTTTCCGACACTTATGTTTCCCGAGGGATTAAGCTTCCCTGCCTTCAAGCGCATAAACGTATGCAAGCACCTCAGCCGTCATCTTGTATAATTCCTCCGGAATTTCCTCATCTATTTCGACATTGTGATAAAGCATCCTGGCAAGCGGCTTGTTCTCCACGATCGGGATAAAATTCTCTCTCGCCACCTCCTTGATCCTTTGGGCAAGAAAATCGGCACCCTTTGCAATAAGAACGGGGGCTGTTCCGATATCCTTATCGTATTTGATGGCACAGGCAAGGTGGGTCGGGTTCGTGATTACAACATCGGCTTCCGGAAGCTTCTGCATCATGCGACGACGCGATGCATCCCTCATCTTCTGTCTGATCTGACCTTTAATCTTCGGATCCCCTTCTGTCTGCTTGAATTCATCCTTGATTTCCTGCTTGGTCATCCTCATTTCTTTATTAAATTTCATCTTCTGGTAGATGTAATCCGCAACACCGATTATCAGGAACACAAGACTAATCTTAATGCCCATATTAAGCACGATATCGCCGATCAGCATAACGGCGGAAAACAGTTCTATGTCATAAAGAACGTTTATGGTCCCCGCTTCATCCTTAAGGGTCGAATATGTCATGTATCCTACCAGAGCGATCTTTACCACAGATTTAATAAGATCAAATATCTTGTCCTTTGAAAAAATCTTCTTAAATCCTTTCAGAGGACTGATCTTGCTGGCTTTGGGCTTAAGCGGTTTAGCCGTAGGCTTCCATTTGACCTGAATTGCATTGACCACGATCGCTGCCGCAACAGCCGCCGTAAACATCGGCAGACATATGATCAGGATCTGTGTGAGCGCCTCATTCATGTACGCCGTGGCATATCCCGAATTAAAAACCTCCTTCGAATAGGTCTCTATCGATCCGTACATCAGCTTAAACGAATCGGCAAACCCGTCCGTAATAAATGAGACGAACAATTTTATTATCGCAAAGAGCATGATGAGCGCAACAGCTGTCGTCAGCTCCTGACTCCTGGCAACTTGCCCCTCTTTTCTCGCATCCTCGAGCTTTTTCGGGGTTGCCTCTTCCGTTTTTTCTCCGCCGGGACCTTCTTCTGCGAAGAACTGGAGAGACATTTTCAACAAACAGATTCTGCCGTCGTCCTCATTGACTGAAAGTATCTGTTTGCCAACATCATCCGGAAGAGCCGAAATACGAAGCAGCATCCCTCATCACCTCCAGCATCTTATCGAATATCAACTCACTGATACCGGGGATCAGCTCAATAATGACAAGCATGACCACAAGCCCGACGATCAGCTTAAGCTGGATACCGATAACGAACATACTCATCTGCGGAGCAACCTTGGCAAGTATTGCCAGTATCGTGTTAACAAGCAGCATCGACCCAAAAATGGGAAGCACTATCCTGAACGCAAGAATGAAATAATCACCCAAAAAAGTGGTAGCCACCGAATAGATCGACGGATTGATAAAAACCTGTCCCACAGGTGATATCGTAAAACTGTCTATCAGCGCATCAAGCAGAAAATGATGCATATAAGTGATCATCATCATGAGCATCACGGCGTAGGAGTAAAAATTGCCGCTAACGGTGACCTGAGCGCTAGTTACGGGATCGATCTCGTTAACCATCGAGAATCCGATCTCCATATCGAGAAGCTGACCGGCAAACTGAAGTATCTGATAGCAGATACTTGCCATAAAGCCCAGTATCAATCCCACAACAGTCTCTGTCACAAGCAAAAATGTGAGACCCGTAACACCGTTGTACACAAGTGGCTCATACGGAAGGACATTATATAAAATGATCGCAAGCAACGCCGCAAAACCGGTTTTTACTCTGAACGGTACATTTTTAAGATTGAAAAACGGCGCAGTGTAAATAAATGCGGTAATTCTGACAAGGATAGCAAGGAAAAACTCGACTTGTTCAATACTTATCATCTTTTCCTCCCTATGTACGGAATTCTCTTTCGCCGCCTGTTCCCCCCTACCTGATAAAAGTGGAAAAGCTCTCGCAAAGGAATTCAAAATATTCGGAAATACTCGTGATTATCCAATTACCTGCAAACATAATTACCAAAAAAATCGAAAGCAACTTGGGCACAAACGAAAGCGTCTGTTCCTGTATCGATGTAACGGTCTGTAAAACGCTTATGATAAGACCGACCACAAGAGAAACCACCAGCATGGGTGCTGACACCTTAATGATCAGGTAAAGGGTTTCACGTAACAAGGTCACGAGCACATCTTCACTCATATCTTCCACTCCTGAAAACAGTATTTCTTCACAGTGCCAAAAACAGGGTAGTATCGACTCGGTTTATTTAAGATCCGATAAACTAGTAAAAGGTTCTTACCAACTGACCCACTATGAGATCCCAACCGTCGGCAACAACAAACAACAATATCTTGAACGGCATAGATATGGTCGTGGGCGGTAGCATCATCATACCCATCGACATGAGCGTGGACGAAACCACCATATCTATCACAAGGAACGGAATATAAATCAAAAATCCCATTATAAACGCAATTCTGAGTTCCGAAAGAATAAATGCCGGAATCAGTGAAGTGGTCGGTACATCATCCCTCGATTCAACACCGTCGATACCGGCTATATCAAGAAACAGTTCGAGATCCTTCTCGCTTCCCTCCATCTGATCAAACATGAACTCTCTGATTGGCCCAAGTCCTCTGTCGAATGCTTCTTCCATGCTTATCTCACCGTTTTGGAGCGGCACTATGGCCTCGGTATTGATCTTGATAAAAACCGGTGACATTACAAAAAGGGTAATAAACAGAGCAATCCCCGTCAACACCTGATTGGGGGGAGTCGTCTGTGTGCCCAGCGCCGTTCTTACAAAATGCAAAACAATTATCGTCCTCGTGAAGGACGTGAGCATGATCAGTAACGAAGGCGCAAGCGAAATGATCGTGAGCAAAAGCAGAATCTGGAGGGTTGATGAAAGTGATCCGGATCCGTCGTTGTTGAAGCGGAATGTAAGACCGCCGAGATCACCCTCCAGATATGCCGGATCAACATCAGTACCTTCATTTGACCCGGTGCTGATCGTGGTATCATCCTCGTCAGCTCTTGCCGGAACCGATGAAGCAAAAATAAAGGTCAATAAACAGACTGCAGTCATTACGAGTGAAAAGACGGCAATTAGCTTCCTGATTCTCCGGTTTCGCGTAACTGAGTTCATGTAGATCAACCTTTTCTTCCTAGTTCATTGAGTTTTCTTTCTGAGCACCTTCATCAACGCAACTTTCAGGCTGTGAAGCAATCCCGTCACCCCCACAGTCGACTTCATTTGGTTCTTCTTTGCATTCGAAGGCGCCTTCATTTGGTTCTTCATTGCAATTGGAGATGATCTTCGTTTTATCCTCATCGACCGACACGGAAGCGATAACATCGTTTATCGAAGCGCTTCCGTTCGATCCTCCGTCATCATCCTCAATCACAGCGCCCTTTTTAAGTGAAAGTGACGAAATTATATCCTTGAATTTTTTATGTTGAGTTCCTTTCGTTTCCAACAATAAGCTGTCACCGTCAATCTCGGACAAAAGTTTTATCCTGTCCTTGGTAATGCCGATCAAGAGATATTTGTCCCCGCACTTAATAAGTTGGAGAAATTTATTGGGCGCAACCCGGAAGGTTTCGAGTGATTTTATATTCCTTCCGCCGTTTGGGCTCTGCATGCCCTGGCTTCTTTTGCCGACAAATTTGGTCGTATAGTAGCATGCTATTATTATAACGGCACACAAGAGTATCAGCCCGAGCAGCTTCCAAATGCTGTTCGAGCTGTTTAAAACAATATCGTTTTTAACGTTTTCAGCCAATAACAATACCATATTATTTTATGACTTCCGTTACTCCAAATTATTATAGTTGTGTTTGACCATATTTTTACACGGCATACCGCGCAACTATTGTTGCCTTAAATCATTTAATGACTTCCGTTACCCTTATACCAAATGCTTCTTCAATAACAACTACCTCTCCTCTGGCAACGAATTTTCCGTTAACGAGAACATCAACCGGTTCGCCGGCAAGACGGTTAAGCTCGATGATGGTTCCGGGTGAAAAATCAAGTATTTCCTTGATCGATTTGCTTGTACGACCAAGCTCAGCGGTAACTTCAAGCGGTACATCAAGAAGCAGGTCTATATTTTCCGTTGTAAGCAGCGGAGACTGAACTTGTGTAAATGGCTGGAACTGAACAGGTGAAATATTTACATCCTGTACCGGAGCCATCATATAAGGCATCGGCTGTCCTTGCATCGGCTGTCCCGGCATCGGCTGTCCCGGCATCGGTTGTCCCGGCATCGCATAAGGCATCGGCTGAGGAGCTGCCGCCGCAGGCGCAGCAGCGGGTGCGGGAGCAGGTGCGGGAGCAGGCGCGGGAGCGGGCGCTGCTTCGGGTGCGCTCCCACCGGCATATTCCATAAATCTCTCGTAAAGACCCCTTGCAAAATCGAACGAATAAAGCTGCATGATCTCGCTGTCTATGAGAGTTCCGATCTCCATCTTGAAGGAGACCTTTACAAAATCTCCCTTGAGGAATTCGGCTATCTGATCGCCTTGCATGATTGAAGGTATATCGACCAGACTCGCTGTAGGCGGGCTTATATCTATCTTCTTTTCAAGCATTGCTGAAAGCGATGTTGATGAAGAACCCATCATCTGGTTCATCGCTTCACTGATGGCGCTGAGATGAAGGTCCGACAGTTCACCTTCCTGAGGCGTTCCGTCACCACCCATCATGAGATCCGTAATTATCTTTACATCGTTTTCCTTCATGATGAGGATATTATTGCCATCAAGACCGGATGTGTAATAAATCTGAATAAAAACACAAGGTCTTTTATATTCACCGATCAGTTCATCCCAGCTTGCATAAGAAACCTTGGGCGTCGTGATGTTAACCTTCTGATTAAGCAGTGAGGAAAGCGTTGTGGCAGCCGTACCCATGCTGATATTGGATATCTCGCCGACCGCATCCTTTTCCGCATCGGTCAATGAATCGGAGTAGGTCTTGGGCGTCGCAAAACCGGCATCTGCGGCAGGTGCATCCGCAGCCGGTGTTTCGGCAGGTGTCTCCTCTGTATTCATGCCACTAAGCAGAGCATTTATCTCTTCCTGTGAAAGCATGCCGTCCATAAACTCTAGTTCTCCTCTCTTATGACATGTGATACTTTAACCGCATACGAATCCGATGACGATCCCGGCAAAGCAAGAAATTTCTTGATATTACCGACATATACGGGAAGCTCATCGCCAGTCTTGGTATTGAGCTTGATGATATCGCCCTTTTGCATATTGACGAAATCACTAAGCGAGATGATACTCTTTCCAAGTTCAGCTTTGATGGGAATCCTCGCTTTCGCGATTGCCACTTCGATCTGAGCTTTATATGCCTGATTGTCGGAAACCTTGACTGTCGAATACCAATATTTGGTATTGAGTTTATCAATTACCGGCTCTATTACTTCATAAGGAAGACAGACATTTATCATTCCCTCGATGTTGCCTATCTTCATGTTCATCGTGATGATCGAAGCCATCTCACTCGGTGAGATGATCTGAGCAAATTGTGAATTGGTCTCAATTCTCTGAAGTCGCGGTTCAAGCTTAACAACGTTCGCCCACGGCTCCATAAGGAGGTTTGTGACCACGGTGAAAATTCTTTCAATGATAACAAGCTCTATCTCCGAGAAATCCCTGGATTTTTCAAGAGGTATGCCATTGCCGCCTAGCATTCTGTCAACTATCGCATAACCGATATTGTCGGCTATCTCTATGATGATATTCCCTTCGAGCGGCGAAAAATCAATTATTCCGAGAAGCACGGGATTTGAAAGTGCGTTTGAAAATTCGGAATAAACCTGCGCTTCTGAATTTATCACTTCCACCTGCACGTTCTTACGCAGATAAACGGGAAGCGAAGTAGAAAGAAGTCTGCTGTAATGCTCAAATATAATTTCAAGTGTTCTTAGGTGCTCTTTTGAAAATTTTGAAGGGCGGTTGAAGTCATAATTCTTGATGACCTTGTCGCCGGATTCTTTCATGACATCCGCATCAAGTTCACCACTGCTAAGGGCGGCGAGCAGATTATCTATCTCGCTTTGGGATAACACATCACCCATAGCCGTACCTCCTCTTCTTCAAGAAGCAAATATCCGCTTCCGTTTTTCTCGCCTGAACCACAGGCCGCTTTTTTGCCGGGTTCCGAAGCATCCGTTTTTCTGCCGTCTGCTTCGGAACCTGAGATTTCGCACATTAAGAAATCAAATATGTCACAGTACAGTCAACGATAAATTTCGAGTTGAACAATGACTGAATATCGTTAAGGACGCTTTCCTTAATGTTTGACTGAAGGTCAACATTTGCAAGATCCTCATTCGTGTATTTCTGGAAATTGGACATAATGATCTGCTGGATATCCGGTTTCATCTTGTCAACCGAAGGATTGAGACGTTCATAATCCTCATGAGTCTTGTTGATGGTGAGAGACGCGGTAATCTTTGCAAAATGCGCCTTTCCGTCGGATCCCGTACGAAGATTTGTCGTAATTTCATCGAGTGAATATTTCTCAACATCCTCAATGCTGTACGTATTATTAATGTCTTTGGGCAGAGGAGATTCAAGTTCGAGATCGATGATCTGCATTATCTTGGTAATGAGCTCATCAGTCCTCTGTGCATTGGGAACAACCGTGAATACGGTATAGCCGACAAGCGTAAGGTTGACGATACATACTACCAGTATCAGTACTGCCAACATGTTCTTTTTCATGATTTCCTACTCCGTTCTGTGCCGCCCCATCAACAACGAAACGGTTGCCGGCGGCACCGGCATATTGCCGTTTCTATATAATTATACACTATTTACTATTATAGGAGTTGTACAGTCTTATTTCAACTCTCCTGTTCTTTGCCCTTCCCTCGGATGTGTCGTTGGTGTCGACAGGTTCATATTCGCCTCGTCCCGTCCATCCAACTCTCTTTATATCGATACCGCAGTTTTTTACGATGAACTGGGCGGCGCTTATCGCACGAGCCGACGAAAGTATGTCGTTGCTGCTGAACGCGGCGTTGTTGATCGGTATGTTGTCGGTGTGACCGATAACATCGACATAATTGTCGGGATAAAGTTTGAGGATATCCCCAACCTTCAAAAGAAGCGGCTTACATTTTTCGGTAAGCGTTGCGCTTCCGGATTCGAAGAGAAGCGATCCCGGGATCGTCATTTCAACATATGTGCCACCTTCGTCAATCGAAAGCGCAAGATCATCGTTCATGTTGTAGATCTCGGTAATCTCAGAAATCTTCTCGAACATTTCCGTGGTCTCAATCATGCCCGCTGCCGATACCATCTGTTTTATGTCTTTCACTTCGGTCGGACCCTGGTTATTATCCGCCATGGCAGCCATCTCAGCAAGTGCTCTGAGTTGCTCCAAAAGTTCTTCATCGACAGCACCGTCTTCGAGCATCTTTTCCATAAGATCGGACTGCATCAGCTTATCGAGAAGATCGACATCGATCATTCCGAGCGCGGCCAAAAGCTTTAAGAGAGATTCGTCAAGCTTACCGTCCTCATACATGTCTGCAAGGATCTCAACCGTGATCTCTCCGGTTTTGGACATCTTATCGATTACATCTTCCTCGACACCTTGCGATGCGAGCAGATTCTTGATCGATTCATCTATCTCGCTGTCACCGGAAGCACGCATCTCCTCGCCAGTCTCTTCCGATTTCTGTCCGAGAGACGCATAATATTCATCAAGATTCGAAAGCTGCGCGGTTCCGACTCCGACAAGAGATCCCTCACCGATTGCCTGTGAACCGACATCAAACACGCTGAATGCGCTTGTCATGGAAACCACAACTTCTTCCCACTTGTTTGCATCAACACTCGACATTGAAAAGAGGAGCACAAAGAAGCAAAGAAGCAGGTTCATCAAATCCGAGAATGTAGCCATCCAAGCGGGTGACCCTTTCGGCGGATCTTCGGCTTTTTTCTTGGCCATTACTCCTCACCACCTCCGTTAGACGAGAAAGCAGATCTCTTTTCGGGAGACAGGAAGGATTTCAGTTTTTCTTCGATAACACGCGGGTTTTCACCGGCCTGAATCGAAAGGAGACCTTCGACCATAACTTCCTTCATCTGAATCTCGGGAACGTTGTTGCTCTTAAGCTTTGTCGAAATGGGTGCACATATCCAGTTAGCGAGGACCGAACCGTAGAATGTGGTAACAAGAGCAACGGCCATGTTAGGGCCTACGGCAGCAACATCCTCAAGGTTACCGAGCATGTTAATAAGTCCGATGAGCGTACCGATCATACCCCAGGCAGGACCCATCGAACCTAAGTTTTCCCAAAATGTAACATTTTTCTTATGGCGTGTTTCGGTACAAGCGAGCTCCGTCTCCATGATTGAACGAACAAGCTCAGGGTCGGTACCGTCGACAATAAGGAGAACGCCCTTCTTCATGAATTCGTCCTCTATTCCGTTGGCAGCCTCTTCAAGTGCCAGGAGACCTTCCTTACGTGCCACGTTTGAAAGATTGATAATCGAACGGATTGTCTCTTCTTCATTGACACTGACCTTTTTCATTGCAAGAGTCAGGGTCTTAAGAGATTTGATATAATCGGGGATACTCGGACACATCGCGAGGACAGCCATGAAAGCGCCACCGAAAGTGATAAGAACAGACGGTACGTCGATGAAAGCACCAACGCCGGCAATACCCTCCTCACCCTGCGCAATACCGAAAATCATGAGGCCAAAAGCCGCAAGAAGACCAACTAAAGTCGCCAGATCCAAATCTCGTCACCATCCGTTCCAAAATATTCCATACTTTGCCCGACATGCATACCGACATAAATAATATCGATGGACTCGTACAGGAAAAAACTAAATCAGGTTTTAGCAAGGATTCAAGGTACACAATCCGTCTCATGGCAGATTTTGTACCTTTTTCACCTTTATTACAATAATTCTACAAGACTTTGTATCATTTGTCTATTGAAAACATCGTTATTATGAAGAAGATTTTTTAATGCTACCCGGAAACGGTTATAAACATTTCAGGGTAGCATTTAATCTCACTTTATGATTATCTCTTGAGGTTGATCAGCTCTTCAAGGAGTGTATCGGATGTTGTTATCGTCCTCGAATTGGCCTGGAATCCACGCTGTGTCGTTATCATCTGTGTGAACTCAGTTGAAAGATCTACGTTTGACATTTCGAGAACGCCCGTATTCATCTTTCCGCCGGCGTTCGAAATATCCTGTCCGACACCGTCAAAGCTTCCGGAGTTCATGGTCTGTCTGAAGAGGTTGTTTCCGACTGCCTCAAGACCTGCTGCATTTGCGAATGACGCAACCGCGATCTGACTCAAAAGTTTTGTATCACCGTTGTCATATGTACCGTAAATTCTTCCCGATGTATCAACCGAAAGACCGGTCATGTTGCCTTGGGGCTTACCTGCTCCGCTGCCGTCCGCAAGAGCTCCTCTCGAACATGAAAAGCTTGATGAGCCGCTGGCTGCGTACATGGTCATTGATGAGAAATCAACATCTATTCTCTGGAAAGGAGAAGGATCTGTAACCACCATAAATGAAACGCTCTTTCCGTTATCCTCGCCGCCGACTTTAGCAAATTTACCGGTAGCAGCATCAAATTCAAGGTCAACGCCTTCCATCTCTATCGTAACCGAGCCGTCTTCTTCAACCTGAGCCTGGACTGAATCTCCTTCATTTCCGAATTCAAATTCAGTAATTTCGGAAGGACCGTATGTGATCGATCCGTCGTCTTCCACCGTTTTCTTAACAAAGATCGACTGACCTGTCGCGTCAAGAATGTTGGTGATACTTACCTTGTACTGATTTTGCGCTTCATCGGACTGCTTAACCTTAAGCACTGCCATATAACTCTGTCCGAGATTATCGTAGAAAGAAAGAGTTGTTGTCTTTCCCGTATCTGTTGTGAGCTGTGTATCCTTGTAGTCGATGTTACCCGAAACATAAACATTGGTTGTAGCCACAGGCTCAACATACATTGTATCGGGTGCCATTACTCTGAGTTCCGAAACCGTATCGGCAACAGTTTTTGACGCATCGTTAGGGTCAACCTGCCAGCCCATAACCTTACATCCGCTCGATGTACAAAGAGTACCGCTAGCATCTACCGTAAATGCACCTGCTTTTGTGAAAAGGTTCTGAACACCGTTGTTAACGATGAAAAACTGCTCGCCTTCGATCATGATATCGAGTGCGTTATCTGTTCTCTGTGATCCACCGGAGACTGTCATTGTCGAAGAAATGGATGCAACACTTGCGCCGAGACCGATCTGCTTGGCATTGACGCCGGCAGTACCCGAATTGGCATTGGGTCCCGATGCACTTGATGTTGTCTGATAAAGGATATCCGAGAAATTAACCTGGCTGCTCTTGAAGCCTACCGTGTTAACGTTAGAGATGTTATTACCGATAACATCCATTTTTGTCTGATGAACTTTGAGTCCGGAAACACCGGAGTATAATGAACGCATCATAAGAATTAACCTCCTGTAAGGTGAAACCCGGGAAACGTCCGGCATTCGGTTTCCCGTCGCGCCCCCTTCAATTGGTCCGGCGCTTGGTTTGTTTATTCAGTTATTAAGTATATCGGCTGTTTTCTTCTAAACCACAACCGCTCCGTCGATATTTGTGAAAATTTTTTCATCGGAGCTGCCAACCGCGGTAATGACCGTGTTGTTTGTGACATTAACGATGAATGCCATATCGTCAACCATCACGAGAGATTCTTTGATCCCTTTCTCCGAGGCTTTTGAAACTCCGTCCTTAAGCCTTCCGAGCTGTTCTTCCGAAAGATCGAGGTTCCTGCTTTCCATTCTCAGATTTGCATGCTTTGAGAATTTGAGAGGCTCTGCCTGCACCCGGTTTCCGGTTGTCTTTTCGAGCATTTCGGCAAAGCTTATGCTTCCCGGTTTTTTTGTCTGTACCGTGGTGTTTTTTGCCTGTTGCTCAACTCTGCTCGTCATTTCCCGGATGGAAGGGAAGTTGTTAAACGAACCGTTCATGCATTCTTCCTTTCCTCACGTTGTTATCAAATCGATTCCGAATCGATTTCGCTGTTAACTACTGTGATTGTGACTTTGTCATTAACTGTTGTGTAAATCTTGTTGTTGAATACCACGCTTACGGGGTATTCACCGTTGGCGAATCCATCAAGCGCGCCTGCTTCAACCGTTACCGTTCCGTCCTTGCACGAAACAAACTGACCGTCAACTGCCTGTCCTCCTACTACAAGTGCCACATCACCCGCTTTGTAATCATCCTTGCCGAGGTTTACATTAAATCTCATTCTCTCGGGTGCTTTTACATTGTAGGTGAAATCATATGTCTGTTCGATGCCGGGAATGCTCTGCTGCATTTCATAAACATCATCGACAACCATATAAAGATCTTTATAGTCATAGAACTGACCGCCGATATTAAGTTTGATATCCTTGCCCGACATATTGACGAAATCAACCGGTCCTTCGGGATACGTTGTTTTTCCGTTTGTGTCGGTGACCTGGAAGATAACATGTCTGCCGACCAAAGAGAACGCCTGAGCTTTTTCCTGCTCACCCGAAAGATTCTGGAGCTGCTCGAGCGACGAGAACTGTGCAAGCTGCGAAACAAATTCGGTATCGCTGCTGGGCTCTAAAGGATCCTGATTCTGCATCTGGCAAACAAGTAACTGAAGGAATGCATCCTTTCCAAGTTCACCGCTTCCTTTTTTTTCGGTGGATGTCGTTTCCTCAGAAGCCGCATAATTAAGCACTCCGTTTGTCACATCCGCTGTAAGACCCATCTTTGCATCTGCCATTTTTATTCCCCTTTTCGCGGCTTTTATACCGCTTTTGATTTTTTGGTCTGACTCATAATCAGTGTTTCAGACCGCTTATGCTACATAATTTACCGTACTTCCTTCCGGAACCGGTGTACTCTCGGTTGTGGGTTCATCCTGTGTCTGTATCCCCGCCTCACCGTCTCTTACCTGCTTCCTTCCGGTTGCGCCTGTTTTTTTGTTGTCGCTTTCAGAATCGCCTTTTTGAGCGTTATTACTGTCTGCGAAAGTGAATCCCGAGACACTTACTTCGATTGCTTCAACTTTTATTCCCTGCTCAGCGATTGTTTCCTTGAGCATTTCAAGCTGGCTTTCGAGTGCCTGCTTTGTCACTTCGTTCTCTGTAGCTATCCTTGCTGTGAGATTTCCATCCTTGGAGGTAATATAAAGACTAATTTTTCCTAAAGATTGAGGAGATAACGAAAGCTCGATCGATGTCTTGTCGGGTGAGAGATTAACCTTTATGGCATCCACTACTCTCATCACTATTTCTCTTACATCGGGTTTTCCTTCTATCATCGGGATTTCCTTTGTGTCATTTACCTTGACCGCATTTTCCATTCCTCTGATGAATTCTTCGAACCCATCGTTTTTGTCAGACTTCCTTGTCCCGGCCTCTTTTGTATCCTTTGCAATAATGCTTTCGGATCCCTCGGCCGTCGCCGTGCCGTTATCGGTTTCCTTACCGTCGGCTGTTGCATTTTCTTTTGTTACTGTAAACGTCGGAGTTTTAAGTTCCGTATCGGGAACTTCCTGCTCTTCGACTTCCTGCGCCTCACTCTGTGTTCCCGTGATCAGTTTCACAAATCCTTTCGGAAGGATCTCCGTCTGTGATGCAGTTACCTTGAAGAGATTGTCCGTTACTGTTTCCGCCAGTTCTTTTACTGTCGTATCAAGCTGTGCGAGCATGTCCGAAAGTGCTTCTTTCAAGTCGTTGTAGCATTGTGACGGAATGTCATCGAACAGCACCTGCTCAAGTTCCTTGCATTGTCCCGTACCGATCATCAGTTGAGGAAGTTTTGTTTCACTTATCATGTCAGTGAATGAAAAATCAAGTTTCTCATAGCTTCCTTCAAGCTCTTCGACCGTAATGTCAAGTATTTCGGCAAACCTTTGAAGAAGTGTTGAAAGTGCTTCGAGGATTTCATCAAACCTCGCTGTCGGATACTGCGCCTCCTGATCGTCAAATACCGGGGCTTTCTTTAAATATCCCGCAGCATTTACCGATATTTTGAGGGCGGCAGTTACCGTTACTTTCATTTCCGTTCCGTTTTCCGGAACCACCGTTTCTGTTTCCCCGGTTTGCTGTACCTGATCTGTCTTTTCGGTCTGTGTCGTGTTTGCGGCGTCCGTTTCGACCTTGTCTATTACCGTTTCAGAAATGTTCTTTGAAGCATCGTCCTTAACCGGTAATTCATTTGCTCCTTTTTCTTTCTTTACAGCTTTAGCTTCGGTTTCTTCGGGTTTGATCTGTACGGATTCTTCTTTTCTGTTGAACAGAGAGGAGAAATCTTTCCCGGTTTTAGAAGCAGTCGCAGATACTGTGATCTGAGCTGTCTTTACCGCAACGAATGCGGTGTTCGGAGCGGACAGGTCTGCTGCATTGATCGCGATTGCAGACATTAATCAGTCCTCCTTTCGCTATATTTAATTGTGTGCAGAATAATCTACACTTGTTATATCGGACAAAACTGAGAAGTCCGTAACCATAACCCTCAAACTTTTTTTAAATGTTATGATAAAAAACATCGCCTGCCACGAACACTCAAAAGTGTCCCTGCAGGCGGTGGTTGCAGCTGTTTTATCTGTAATTTTCAAGATTTTTCGCAATTTTCTGATACCATTCGTCATCCATATCATGCATTGTCTGAACGATACGCGCCACAAAGAGAGCATCCATCTTGTCCATGATAGCCGTTGCTTCATCAGGTTTCATGCAAAGAAGTATCTTGCACGTATATTCGATATCGGCAGTCATCTCCTCAAGAACCTTTGCGGCATTACCGGGCTTCATGGTCTTAAGAAGCGTCGCTTTCTCCTTGATCGACTCATCATACTGAAGCTGTTCGATAACCTGTCTGTAGATTTCCTCAGCGGTCTCCGGATTGATTTCCTCATAGAATTTCTTATATTCTTCGATATCCGGAGCTTTTGAATTATATACAACATTTGCATCAAACCTCTTAACGCGTTCTTCAAACGCAAGCTGGTCCTCTTCAAACGCTTTCAGCCTCTCAATCTCAGCCTGAAGATCGAGTATTTTCTTTGCATATTCCGAATTTTGGTTATCAAGGTCGGCGTTCTCCTTTTCGAGATTTTTGATTATTTCAACCGCCTCTTTTATATTCTTGTAAGGATAATTTTCTTCATTGATCAGAACTTCGTCGGATACATCGGGCAGAATAAGGTTAAGAACCGGAACATCCTTGATAAGGGGACGCAGTTTCGTCCCCATGCCGCCTATATCCATCTTTACGAGCAATGCAAAGATTGCAAGCCAAATGATAACAATCAGTACAATTATCACAGCCGTTCCGATTTTGGAACCTATTCCTTCTCCGTCATTGAATACCGCGATGTCTCTGTCTTTCTTTGCCATACCGGTTCCCGTCCTTTATGTTACGTTATCTTTCCCTTACGCCTCTGTATTATTCAGAGAGGCATTATGTCTGTAACTGACAAGCTCGTCTATCTGTTTGCGTTCATCGTCATTATATTCCTTCACATAATCTTCAAACGCTTTTTCCTTAAGTTTTTCGATTGTTTTTCTTTCCATGATCGCATTCGAAAGATTCTTTCTGCACATTTCAACCCTGTTAGATGCTCTTTTTACCGCATTTTCTTTTTCATTAAGATCTTCCTTTACAATTCTTATCGCATCCCTGCAGACGGTGATTTCGGTAATATTGAGCACGCCGTTTACAAGCTCCTCAAGCTTATCTTCGTATTTTCTGACGCGTAAAGCAGCTTCATCTCTTCTTTGTTCGCATGCATAAAGAGTCTGCACGGCCGAAGCAAACGAAGCCTTAGCCTGTTCTTCGAGTCTTTCCTTGACTGAGAGAACGCCTTCCAGCTTAAATCTGAATTTACGCATTTTATTCCTTTCGTTTGAAGCGAATTGTTATGCCAAATCTTTCAGTCCGTATCGCGCCAAAAGTACTCTGTCAATCCGAAGCGAAATGTTTTGCCCCGTGATCTCCATTCCTGTTCCGAACATATATCACAAAAGCTTTAACGCCGGGTCTTCCTCCTGCGGTTCTTCAAAAATGGCGCCAAGCTTTCCGAGAGTGTCCTCAAACGATATCTTTTCATCGGTCTGCTGTCTGAGGAAGGCGTTGACCGCATCTATCTTTTCAATGGCATTGTCAATGTTTTTATTGGCTCCACTCTTATAAGCGCCGATGTTGATGAGGTCTTCCGCCTCCGTATAAGTCGCGAGCACCATCTTTAACTGCGAAGCAAGCTTCTTCTGCTTCGGTGAAACGATGGAGCTCATTACTCTCGAAATACTCTGAAGCACGTCGATTGCAGGATAATGCCCTTTGGCCGCAAGGCTTCTCGAAAGGATTATATGTCCGTCAAGAACACCTCTCGCCGTATCGGTTATCGGTTCGTTGAAATCGTCACCGTCCACAAGGACCGTATAAAGCCCTGTGATCGAACCCTTGTCCGACTTGCCCGCCCTTTCAAGAAGCTTGGGCATCTCCGTATAAACACTCGGCGGATATCCACGGGACACGGGAGGTTCGCCCGCTGCAAGACCGATCTCGCGCTGGGCCATGGAAAAACGGGTAAGAGAATCCATCATGAGAAGCACATCTTTTCCCTGATCGCGGAAATATTCAGCGATAGCCGTCGCGGTTTTTGCGGCTTTTTTTCTCGCAAGCGCGGGTTTATCAGATGTTGCGATCACGACCACCGAACGCTTCATACCTTCATCGGTCAGGTCTCTTTCTATAAATTCTCTGACCTCTCGACCACGTTCTCCGATAAGGGCTATAACGTTTATATCGGCTTTGGTATTTCTCGCGAACATGCCCATAAGCGTTGATTTGCCGACGCCGCTGCCCGCGAATATGCCGATTCGCTGTCCTTTACCTACCGTCAAAAGTCCGTCAACCGCTCTGACACCGAGCGTCATGGGTTCGTCTATAAAGCTCCTTTTCAGTGGATCGGGAGGCGCACTCTCGGCGGGATAAGCGTCTGTTGTAAAGATCTGCGATCCATCCATGGGGCGTCCGAGTCCGTCAAGCTTCATGCCTAGAAGTTCGGGTCCTACCGCAACCGAGAACCTTGTTTTTGTGTTCTCCACGGTACTTCCGACACCGATCCCCGTAACATCCTCATAGGGCATAAGGATCACATTGTCATCATTAAAACCGATAACCTCCGCATATGCCGTCACACTTCCGTCCCGGGAAGTGATGAGACAAACGTCATCAAGAGAAACATCGGGTCCCCGCGATTCGAGAGTCAGACCGACGATTTTTGAAACCCTGCCGTATTCTTTTACATACGATCTTTCAAGAAGATCCTTGTATCCCTCGAGCATGAATTCCTCCAAAATGAGATTCACCCGGACCGGGAAGTCCGGGGATCTGCGCTTGTTTCAAGAAATGATCATTGTTCCGATTTACTGTGACTCAAAGCCAACAGTCTCAGATTCTCATAAAGAGTATCCTTAGCAGTTGACAGACTGCAATCAAATATCCTGCTGTCCGTTTCGATCATCGCTCCGTCTTCGGGGAGAAGCTTGTCTTCTATCACTTCAACTCTTGCTTCTTCACCCGCTGCCGCAACAAGACGCGCCTTAAGTTCCTCAACCCCATCGTGGAAGGATTCCGGAACCCTTATGATATATTCGTTACTGCGAGGGATATCCTCAAAAGCACTTTCGACAAGATAAGCGATTATACCTTCTTTCTCGGACGCATAGATTCCGGTGAGCTTATCGATGATTGAAAGCGCTATTTCAACAAAAGCAGGTTCCATTTCCTTCACCTGCTTCATATATGAATTTTCAAGCTCTTCCCTACGTTCCTCAAGCTCACGCGTACGGGCATCGATCTCCGCCTGAGCCGCCTGCATGCCGTCATCATATCCTTCCGATCTGGCGGCTTCCCTTATAAGAGAGCTGTCATCGTTCGCCTGTTTTTTTGCAAGAGCGATTATCTCGTCGGCACGCTGCTTAGCCTCGGCTGTGATCCTTTCGGATTCCTCTTTCAAGGATTCAAGAAGCTCTTCCTGCGCCTTTACTTCATCAAGTTTCGCCGAAAGCTCCTCATTCAGTTCATCTATACGGCTTCCGATTCCTGACTCACGTGGGTCGACATCGCCCTCAGAGATCACTTCCCCCACGATACCGGGAATAAATCCGTCGGCGTTGGGACCTGCATGATCCTCTAGCCCTTTTGCCACTTCACTGAAATCGATCTGCTTAAGAGCAATATTGTCTGAGATATATTTATCGACAAATTCCTTTTCATAGGCATCGGCCTTTTCGTTGGAATCTATGTGTTTGGTATTCTCTTCGTATTTAACGGTGTACGCCTTAATAAGATTAGACAACTATATCGTCACCTCCGCCCCTGCTGATGACGATCTCACCGGTATCCTCAAGCTTTCTGATAATATTAACGATCTTCTGCTGTGATTCCTCTACATCCTTCATTCTGACAGGTCCCATGAATTCCATGTCTTCTTTTATCATGACCACGAGACGCTTTGAAAGGTTGTTAAATATTGTTTCCTGAACCTGTTCATTGGAACCCTTAAGTGCAATGGCAAGCTCGCTGTTATCGACTTCACGCAGAACTCTCTGAATGGATCTGTCATCAAGTAGCAGGATATCCTCGAATACAAACATCTTCTTTCTGATCTCGTCCGCAAGTTCGGGCTCTTCGATCTCGAGAGTTTCGAGGATGTGCTTTTCTGTTGCGCGATCGACTGTATTGAGGATCTCGACAACGGCATCCACGCCACCGGCGATCGTGTAATCCTGATTGACAAGTGATGCAAGCTTCTTTTCGAGCACTTTTTCCACCTCTTGAATGACATCGGGCGATGTACGGTCCATCATGGCAATTCTCTTTGCAACATCAGCCTGTTTATCCGGCGGTAACGCACTGATGATCTGTGACGACTGTGCAGGTGAAAGATACGAAAGAATAAGGGCTATGGTCTGAGGATGCTCGTCCTGAATGAAGTTGAGCAGCTGTGTGGGATCCGTCTTTCTTACAAACTCGAAAGGACGAACCTGAAGCGAAGCCGTAAGTCTTCCGATAACGTCGATCGCCTTCTCGTTTCCGAGTGCTTTCTCGAGAAGTTCCTTCGCGTAATTGATACCGCCTTCGGCAATATATTGCTGTGCCAGGCAAAGCTCGTAAAATTCGTCGATAACCGCATCTTTCGTAGTTTGATCCACACTCTTTGTATTTGCGATCTCAAGCGTCAGCGACTCGATCTCCTCCTCTTTCAGAAACGTAAAAAGTTTAGAGGAACGCTCGGGTCCGAGCGCGATCATAAGTATTGAGGCCTTTTGAATGCCGTTATAGTCGGCAAGCGTTTTATTCTGTACGACCATATATACCTCCTCTTTTGCGGCGAAGTAATCGCTGCTGATTCCTTGCCTAAAATCTGACCATGTACCGGGTTATCTTTCAAAACATCTATTGCCATCCGTCATCATTCAGCCAGTTACGCAGGAGCGCCGCAACTGCTTCGGCATTTTCATCGATATACTTTTCAATAAGCTTTCTGGTTTCGGATTTTTCACCAAATTCGATATCTTCAAGCGACTGATTCTCTCTGGTTGTAGCAAGGAGTCTCTCAACAGAAAGCTCGGGTTCTGTCTCGATAACCTCCTCGTGCTTGACACTCCTGAATACCACGAAGAGAAGGAGTGCAATGATAAGCGCAGCCAAAATGATCTCAAGTATAAGTGAAAGACTGCCTTGCGAAGTTTCTTTCGCAATAAAGTTGGGCTGAATATATGTTGTGATCGAAATATTATTGACAGGAATGCCGCTTGCGTCAGAGAAAAGCCGGTAGAGTTCCTCGGGAGTATCAAGCCTGGTCTTCGCCGAATTGTTCATAACATATTCTTCGAAAGACATTTCGTCACCGATAAGTCCATCCCTCTCAAGCTGTTCTTCGGATATTTCCTGAACTCTTGTGAGCGTGATTCCGAGAGAAGAATTGGCATTGTTGATAACACCCCACTCTTTCATCGTCTCCGTAACACGTTCACTCGGTTTATATTTGATGCGAAGTTCATCGTACGATTCGTTGCCGCTGCCCGATTCCTGAATATAATAATCGGTCTCGTCATTTGAATCGGTCCCCGGGATATCACCCGTAACGCCCGTTGATTCTGACGAAATCTTTGTGTATTCATCGTAAAGTCCCTGTTCAAGCCCTTCACCGGCAAGATACTCGGTATAAAGAACCGATTCCTTGTCACAGTTGACATCAAGCGACGAAACGATCTCCGCATCAAAAAAGTCGTTCTTGAGAGCAAGCTCAAAGAGCTTTTCGTTGTACCATCTCTCAACTTCTTTTTTGTACGCAAGGTTTGCGGAAAGATCAAGTATTTCCTCGTTTTCTTCTTCTCCTCCGTAGAGAAGCGTTCCGTTGGTATCGAGGACCTTGATCTTTTCTGTTGTGGTATTTCCGATGGCATATGCAACATAGGTTGCGATTGCTTCGGGTGAATTCTTGTAATCAAATTCTTTACTGTCAAGTGTCAGGAGGACACTGCAACTGATTTCTCTGGCCGGGATAAGGATCCCTCCGGAATTATCTGAAGGGAAATACAGAACCGAAGCCTTCTTGACACCGTCTATCGTCTGGATCAGCGCTCCGAGTGAAGACTGCATATAAAGGTGGTTCTTAAGGATTTTGTCATTACTTGTGGTGCTCAGGTCGTTATCGAGAAGCATCTGAAGAGTCATCGCGCTCTCTTCAAGCATATCATTGCCGGTGAGAGCCAGAACGGCATCCTTCTTTTTTGTAACATCGACCTCGATGGTTTTCATATCGTCGGCGAGCCTGTTCGTGATATTCTCACCGTTAAGCACTTCGATCGCAGTCTTTGCGGTTTCGGTGTCTTCAAATGTAGTAAGCTTTTCATATGTAACCCTGTTAAGAAGGATTATCAATATAAGAAGCATCAGAAGAACGCCCGCCACGGTGCTGACGGTGATAATCTTCTGACGCTTGGTCAGCTTTTTCCACAGCTCTAAAAGTTTGGCCGGGATTTGCTTTAATCTCTCAAGCATGACATATTCCCCTTAAATCACCCGGTTTTATATAACCGGCTTATTCCCCGGAATGCGGTTCTAAAACTAATATCAGAACTGCATCTGCATTATTTCTTTATATGCGTCAATTACCGCATTGCGAACCGCAACCGTATACTGAAGCGAGATATTTGCTTTCATCTGCGCAACCTGCAGATCATGCGTACTGTTTGTGATTCCCATCGCATAAGCGAGTTCTGCCTCGCCTGCCTGGTTGGAATAATCGTTTGTCTCCCTGAGCATGTCCATCGCCGAATGCAAAAGTGAATCAAACGATTCTGTTTTGGCTCCCTGTGTTTCCTTTGTCAAGAGAGAATCCTTATATCCCGGAAGCTTTTCAAGCTTACCCGGGTTTCTGAGAGACCCCGCGCTCGAAAGAGGTTCGAGCCCGTTAAGTCCGGATATTTTCATAAGATCGGAAGGATTCATGCGCGCCTCCTGTTTTTAATCATCTGAAGAGCTCTGTAATTATCATTTGCCCATTTCAAGTCCCTTAAGAAGCATGTTCTTTGTGGCGTTGAATGCCGTAACATTGGCTTCATATCCACGGGTGGCATCAATAAGGTTTGTCATTTCGGTGACTGTGTTGACATTGGGATATATAACGTAACCATCCTCATCGGCATCGGGATGTGAAGGATCGTAAACCTTTGCCATCGCGGTAACATGATCCTCAACAATCGACGTCACCTTAACACCATTGCCGTTTTTGGTCGTCGCATGCTTGGTCATACTCTTCGAAAGGGCGGTCTTAAACGGATCCGTTCCTCTCTCCGCAAAAACAACCGTCTTTCTTCTGTAAGGTTGCCCGTTCTTATCGCGAGTGGTATTTGAATTGGCGATATTCTGCGATATGAGATCCATACGAACCGACTGCGCCGTCAAACCGCTTGCCGAAATATTAAGTGCATTGAAAATACCCATATCAAATCATCCTTTCTCCAAATCACTTTCTTAATTTACCCCGTCACTCAGGCATCAGTTTCTCGAAAGCACCGACTTTATACGACTGAATTCCTGTGACATTGAATCAAGTAATGTATAATATTTTATCTGGTTCTGTGCGAGATTGGCGTTTTCCGTGTTGATATCAACGTTGTTGCCGTCAAGACGATACGCCAGCTCCGACTGATCGGTATAAACGGTAGTTGAAATCTTTTTGAGATCAACATTGGCAACCCTTTTGTTGAGGTCGCCTCCACCATACATATCCTTTTTTATCTCACTCTTGAGGTAATCCTCGAATTTTATATCCTTGCGCTTATAATGAGGTGTCGAAACATTCGCAATGTTGTTGGCGATAACCTCATTGCGTGTCCAGCTTGCATCAGCTGCCTTATTAAGTACATTGATGTAGTTAAAGGCGTTCGATCCTATCATTTCAGTCCTCCCAATCCTGCTTTCGGGCATTATTTCACAAATACCCAATTAACATTATAATGTATTGCAAATAAAACACAAGATATATTTATCAAAAAATCTGATAACACAAGAATTTGTGTATCAACTCTCATAACGCATAAAAGGACTTTGCGCTTGCAAAATCCTTTTCCGTGGCATTCAATCCGTTATATTGTATATCGTACAATTACGTACAAAAATTAACCTTCCGTTTTTTTCAGTTCGTCAAAAACGACATCATTGAGAACCTTGATATATGTTCCCTTCATTCCCGAAGACTTTGATTCGATAACGCCGGCACTCTCAAATTTTCGGAGAGCGTTAACAATCACAGATCTGGTAATACCGACTCTGTCTGCAATTCTGCTTGCTACAAGAGTACCCTCCATTCCGGTGAGTTCCTCAAGTATGCATCTGATTGCGGCAAGCTCCGAGAACGAAAGCGTACCGATGGCAGACCTAACAATCTGAACTTTGCGAACTTCCTCCTCATTTTCCTCATTAACGGACCTCATCATCTCAAGTCCCACAACAGTTGTCCCATATTCACTCAAAATTATGTCATCAATATTGAACTGATTTTTCTTTCTGTAGATAAAGAGCGTACCGAGCCGTTCCCCTGCTATATCAATGGGAGTTATTATGGCAACGTATTTATTGACATTCTGAGCTTCAAATCCAAGAGTTTCAAGATCGACGTTTTCTTTCGTAGAAAGTATGTTAAGGAGACGCTCATTAAGGGACTCGTCAATATGTCCGCCGACATTGTCCCTGATAAGCTCACTTATAGCGGGTATTTCAGACCTGTTCCTGATTCCGAGCACCTTACCTTTTTTACTGATGACAAGGATATTGGACTCGAGAATTTCCCCGAGCACCTGGCAGATGTCATTAAAAACAACCTTATGAGAATTGTTATTGTGCAATAATTTGTTGATCTTTCTTGTCTTATCAAGTAGCTGAACGCTCATATTTTCCCCCATTCGTAAGATTTTATCCCCGTTGTACATTGAGGCTTATTGTAGCACAACAAAGGGTGCTTTTCAATAAAAAATACAAAAAAACAGAATATTTATCTCTTACAGCATACAATACTTCAAAATTTCAGTAAATTTAATCTTTCGCTCTTATAATTGAATCAAAAAACAGTCCCTGCCAAAAACGCCGGGACTGTTGTACGTACTGTATTACCTGTTGTCATTATGCGCTCCGTCGGAATAGGGAGCAGCTGACCAACCCCCGACCGAGTATTGATGCTTCTTTACTCGATTATACACTGTCATCCTTCCTTTGGTGCCGACTCTCCCTTATCACCAGCCGACTTGGACGAATCCGGCCGCGTCCATGAAACGAAGTCGCAGTCGGGATGATTTGCGCATCCGAAAAATCTTCTGCCCTTTCTTGTTTTCTTAATAAGAATATCACCACCGCACTTCGGGCACACAATGCCTGTCTTTTCATTATAAGGCTTGGTATTACGACACTCAGGGAAGCCGGGACAAGCAAGGAATTTACCGTGAGGTCCGTATTTGATGACCATCATTCTTCCGCAAAGCTCACAGGGCACATTCGAAACCTCATCCCTTATCTTGATCTTTTCGAGATCCTTGTGCGCTTCAGCGACAGCTGCCGCAAGGTCGGGATAAAAATTCCTGATAACTGTCTTCCATTCGATCTCTCCTTCGCCGATCGAATCGAGAAGGCTCTCCATGGTAGCCGTGAAATTAACATCGACAATTCCTTCGAAAGAACCGGTCATAATCTTGTTGACCGCTTCTCCGAGTTCTGTCATATAGATTGATTTATTTTCTTTAACAACATAGTGTCTCGCAATGATCGTTGAGATAGTCGGTGCATATGTACTGGGGCGACCGATACCGAGTTCCTCGAGCGCTTTTACAAGCGATGCCTCGGTGTAATGAGCCGGCGCCTGCGTGAAATGCTGTGCAGTTTCAATTCCCTGCTCGGAAAGCTTGGCTCCCGGCACGATCCAGTCAAGCGAGGGAGCTTTTCCCGATGTTTCGTCATCATCGTCTTTATATACGGAAAGAAAACCGTCAAAAGCAACGGTCGATGTCCCTGCAGAGAACCCGTACTCTCCCGCATCGATACGGACTGTCACGTTGTGGTATATAGCCTGCTCCATGCGCGATGCAACAAACCTCTTCCAGATAAGCTGATAAAGGCGGTAATGATCTCTGGGAAGAAGTTCCCTTACCTCAGCGGGCGTAACATCAACATAAGAAGGCCTGATGGCTTCATGAGCATCCTGAATCTTTTTGCCCGACTTGTCTTCTCCCGTTGTGGCAGCGACGTACTTCTCGCCGATATTTGCCTTTATATACTCACGAACATTCTTATCGGCTTCGTCCGAAACTCTCGTCGAATCAGTACGAAGGTAAGTAATTAGACCGACGGTGCCGCGCTTTCCAAGCTCCATGCCTTCATAAAGCTGCTGGGCGATACGCATGGTCTTTGAAGTCGAAAAATTAAGCTGCTTTGCCGCTTCCTGCTGAAGCGTGCTTGTGGTGAAAGGAAGCGGTGCTTTTTTCTTACGGTCGTTTTCTTTAATATCTTTAACAATAAAGCCGGTTTTTTTAATATTCTTTAAGCATTCGTCAACCTCTTCTTTTGAAGAGAAGCTGACCTTTTCATCGTTACGGGTTGTGAGCGATGCGGTTATGGTCTGCTTTGCATTCTTTCCCGAAAGCTTTGCGTCGACTGTCCAGTATTCACGGGGGACAAACGCATTTATCTCGTTTTCCCTGTCGGAGATGATCCTCAAGGCAACTGACTGAACTCTGCCTGCACTAAGACCGTTCTTGACCTTTGCCCAAAGAACGGGACTGATCTGATATCCCACAAGTCTGTCGAGAACACGCCTTGCCTGTTGTGCATCGACAAGGTTCATGTCGATGGCGCGTGCTTTTTTAAGTGATTCCTTAATTGCGTTCTTGGTAATCTCGTTGAAGGTGATCCTCGAAAATTTCTTCGGATCGAGCTTAAGCGTCTGCGAGAGATGCCACGAGATCGCCTCGCCTTCACGGTCAGGATCGGTTGCGAGATAAACTTTATCAGCTTTCTTTACCGCCTTACGCAGTGCTGCGATAATGTCGCCCTTTCCCCTGATCGTAATATATTTAGGTTCAAAGTCATTATCAATGTCGATACCGATGGTACTTTTCGGCAGATCTGACACATGTCCGTTCGAGGCGATAACCTCATATCCGGAACCAAGATACTTTTTGATCGTTTTGGCCTTGGCCGGTGACTCGACAATTACAAGATTCTTTGACATAACGAGTTCCTCTGTTTTCTTCACGCATCGTGTTTCGGTTCACAATACACAACGTGTTTGTTTAAGACTTGAAAAGCATACACTTTTTTTCCCGTTCTTGCAATATCAAATTTAAAAAAGCGCGGGGATCAGTGGCCAGCCGTCCCGAGAGAATAAAAAAACGGCAGAAATAATAAATTCCTAAGCCGTTTCTTTTGTGTTCTAAACCTCACTGTTCTTGTTGATCTATCGATTTTGTTGCTTGCATAAATTCTTCTTCTGTCATTCCGGCTCTTTTTGCCGCATCAGACATAGAAATGATTCCATCTTTCACCAGTGAATATAAAGCTTCTGCTCGTCCTTCTGCTCGTCCTTCTGCTCGTCCTTCTGCTCTTCCTTCTGCTCGGCCTTCTTCAAGACCCTTATGACGTCCTTCTTCAATGGCATCAAGAAAAGTTACTGCGTATGTCATATACTCAACCCTCCATTTCTGGTGTGCGATAGCTTCCGTTACCCTTTCATCTATACGTTTCGTCAGAGGTTTTACTCATAAACCTTCCTTTCTGCCGTAAATTGCGGCGATAAATGCCGGCAGAAAGGTCTGTACACCAACGGAGCACCCTCCCTGCCTAGTCTAGGAACATGCAGGGGAAACCCCTTGAAATGTACCGATAAACAAAGATTAAAAAAGAATCAGTGCAGAAGTGTTTCTGCACTGATATTGTATCATGGTTTATGTGTTAAAGAAAGAGCTATTTTTCTGAACATCTCGGCGAACGGATTATCTATTGTTACATCTGAATTCTTATTTATGATCAGCATGTCCATCCTGATCGGTTGCTTCGATAATTCGTGTTCGGTTTCAAATAACAAGACATCGCGGTAATCCCGCAGTTCCAATTCTATCCCACCATAGAATCCCGGATGTCATTTAATTCTACGTATTTTTCTTTATGTTTCAATACTCACTTCTCCTTAAAAAATAATACAAGAAAAGACCGTTTTCAATCATCTTTGTTTCCATAAGAACGCCTATTTACATGCCTTTACCGGCGATGTGTTACCCCATAAGGACTCTGACGTATGCTCCCGGACCTTCCTGTTTGATAAAGCCGTCAAGCTCAAGACTTCCGAGGATTCCCATGAGTTTTCCGATATTGAAGCCTGTTTTTTCGGCGATTTCCTCGATCGTTGTTGCGCTAACGTCTGTTGCAAGGAACACTTTCTTGGCATCCTCGGAAGAGATATCTGCTTCTCTCGCTTTTTTATAAAACAAGGTGGCCTGTTTGTATTTATTAATCTTTTTCATTCTTTGGCCGACACTTTCGAGATTTAATTCTCTGATACCTTTTTCATCATTCCCGATCACTTCGAAATCATCCGATTTCTTTTTTTGTCCGAAAACATCCATATATTCAGCACATTCGGCAGTTTCCTCAAATGTCGTTTTTTTGATATCATCGGCCATCTCTTTCGGTGAAAGTGCGATTCGTGCGCCGATCGCTATGAGACCGTTACAGCCTTCGCTCAGTTTGTCCGTGAGTCTTCCGGGGATTGAATAAACCTCCTTACCCTGATCGAGTGCGCACCCGACAGTGATCAGTGTCCCTGATTTTCTGCGTGCTTCAACTGCAAGAATTGCGTCCGAAAGGCCCGCGATGATCCTGTTTCTCATTGGAAATCGCATTGCGATCGGCTTTGTCCCCGGATAAAATTCGCTGATCACACCGCCTGTTTCAATTATCTTTTCGTACAGTGTGTAGTTTATCGCGGGATAACAGACATCCACACCGCAGCCGAGTATCGCATAAGTCTTCCCTCCACCCGCAAGAGCACTGTTATGTGCACATGCATCGATTCCGACAGCCATTCCGCTGATTACATCGATCTTATTCTTTGCAAACTCCCTGCAAAAAAGGTCGCATGCTGTTCTTCCGTAACTGCTGCAGGTTCTGCTCCCAACAACTCCTGCTGCTTTTCTTCCCTCCTCAGGGAGTTTTCCCTTAACAAACAGTCCGATCGGTGGCGAATCTATCAGCCTGAGTCTTTTCGGATAAAGCGGATGCTCGATGCTGTAGTAGTCAATTCCTACGTCCCTGAATTTCATGTATTCCTTCATGGGATCGATCGCTACAACGCTTATGATCTCCTCCACTATTTCCGGTTTTAAAAAACCGATCCTCAAAAGTTCTTCTTTTTCTGCCTCAAAAATCCCCATCGTATCCCCGAAGTTTTCAATAAGAAGCTGTGCTCCGACCGCTCCCAGTCCGTCCACCTTCGATAGTGCCATCCATCTGGCCTCGTTATATATATCTGTCATAGCATTCCTCCTGATGTCATTTTCTTTTATATATCCAAAATCGCACACCCTGTATCCTGTTCTTTATATGAATCCGATATCACAACCCTATACCTTTTTTTATATGTATCCACCATCACACAAACCCCCTGTAACCGATTGCTTCCGTCAAGTGTTCTTCCCTTATATGATCGGTCCCGTCCATGTCAGCGATCGTACGTGCGACTTTAAGAATTCTATGGTAGCCGCGTGCCGAGAGCTCCAAACTGTCATAAGCCTTTTCCATCAGCTTTTTACAGGGCTCAGAAAGCGAGCAATATTTTTCGACAAGTCCTCCCGAAAGCTGCGAATTAAACCTGACCTGCGTTCCTTCATACCTCTCAAGCTGAATCTTACGGACCTTTTCGATCCTGTTTCTGACCGACCGTGAGTCCTCGCCTCTTGTTCCACCGACAATGTCTCTAAAATCCGTTTTCTCAACATTGACAAAAAGGTCGATACGATCAAGGATCGGACGGCTGATCCGCCTCCTGTATCTTGCGATGCTCACAGGTGAACATGTACACTTCGTCCTGTCGGGGTAGAATCCGCACGGACACGGATTCATCGAAGCGACAAGCATAAACCCCGACGGATATGTGTATGTGGCGTTAAGTCGCGAAACATTGACCTTTCTGTCCTCAAGCGGCTGGCGAAGCGAATCTATCACTTCACGACTGAATTCAGGTAATTCGTCAAGAAACAAAACGCCGTTATGTGCAAGTGAAACAGCTCCGGGAGCCGCATGGATGCCTCCCCCGATAACAGAAGGAACAGTCGCTGTGTGATGGGGTGAAAAGAAAGGCCGTTTCGTAAGAACATAGCGATTACTGTCAAGCAGTCCCGCTATACTGTAGATTCTGGAAAGCTCCATGCTCTCGTCAAAAGACAAAAAAGGCATGACTGTCGGAATCCTCTTTGCGAGCATGGTTTTTCCCGCGCCCGGAGGACCCGAAAGGATCAGATTGTGCATCCCACCGACAGCAATCTCGACGGCGCGTCTTGCAATCAGCTGTCCGGCTACTTCACAAAGATCCAGATCGTAGTTTCTTTCACCGTCAAGAACAACTTCCTTGTGTTCGATAATTGGCAGAGGAGAATCACCCGAAAGAACTTCGATAAGCTCTGTGACAGATGAAATACCGACAACATCGATCCCTTCTACAACAGCACCCTCGAGCGCATTCTCCTTCGGTACGATGCATCGTTTAAAGCCATTATCCCTGGCCGCTATAACGATCGGCAAAACTCCGCAGATTCTTCGGACATTACCCTCAAGGCTGAGTTCACCGACAACAACCGTGTCTTTTAGGATGTCGTAAGGAATAATCTCATATGCGGCAAGCAAAGCAACAGCAACAGGAAGATCGAATCCCGTACCTGTTTTTTTGATATCCGCGGGTGAAAGATTAACAGTGATGTGTTTGGGTTTAAGTGAAATACCTGAATTTCTGATAGAGGTACGGACTCTGTCCTTGGCTTCCTTAACCTCGGAAGAAAGGTAGCCTACCATATTGAAAACCGGGAGACCGTCACTGACATCGGTCTCAACATTGATGATCTGTGCTTCGATACCACCGACCGCAGCACTGAATACTACAGAAACCATTTTTCTCCTTTCAATCTTTGAAAGGAACAGCCATAAGACCCATCTCACAAGGTCTTATTGTTAATGAATTCTGTTTATTTTTCAACATTATCACCGGGATTATGCTGAGTAAAAAGATTCTGAAGTTCACGAAGGAATGTATCAACATCCTGAAACTCTCTGTACACGGATGCGAATCTTACATAAGATACCTGATCAAGCTGTTGAAGCTTATTCATGATCAGATTACCGATAAACGAACTGGGTACTTCCTTAGAATCAAGCGAAAAGATTTGAGCCTCGATGCTGTCGATCATCCCCGTGATCTTCTCAGCGGGGATTGAACGCTTGCGGACCGCAAGCATGATCCCTCTCTCGATCTTAGCTCTGTCGTATGGTTCACGCGTATTATCCTTCTTTATGATAAAAACCGGGATGGTTTCCACCTTCTCATATGTGGTGAACCTCTTGTCACAGACATCACACTGTCTCCTGCGTCTTATGGAACTTCCGTCGTCAGCAGGTCTTGAATCAATGACTCTTGTGTTTTCATCTCCGCAAAAAGGACACTTCATACGCTGTTTTCCCCCGAATGATTTTTATAAGATAAGTATAACTGATTTCAATCATGCGTCAAGTTTTTGTGTCAGGTCTTGGTAAAAACGTACTCCGCAATACCGACTGCGATTGTAAGGTTAAGAGAATCAACATATTCTGTCTGTGCAATCTTCAAAGGTGTTCCCTTCGAAGCATATGAAGCATCCAGCCCGGTAGCCTCATTACCGAATACGAGGGAATAAATGGGACCGTGCTCCTGACCGGGAGTAAGGTATTTTGCAGAATCCAGCATGAATGGGAACACAGCTCTCTCTTCGGAGCCATATACATCAAGATATTCATCAAACGAATCGAAATGTTCGCATCTGATCCTGAAAAACGAACCCATGCTTGCACGAACAGTTTTAGGATTAAATATATCCGCGCCGTTACCGACGATTGCCACATCGAAGATGCCCATACCGCAGGATGTACGCATAATGGTTCCGAGATTACCCATGTTCGATGGATTATCAAGAACAAGATGAGGTCTTGTGCCGTCAAGCATGTTCGTGAATTTCTTGAAAACACCGATGACAAATACATTTTCCTTGTCGGAAAGTTTCGCTATAAGTCTGTCGTTCGTTTCAACAGGAATACGCCTTCCTGCACACATCCTCATAAGCTTTTCTTTGTCGGTGAATGTCGAATGGACGAGGACCTTCTCGACGTATTCAGGTACGGCATCGATAAGTTCAAATGTCACAAACGCACCGAGCGCATATGAATATTCAAAATCCCTTTTATAAGGTTTGATCTCCACTTGAGCCTCCTATTCTTTCCGACATGACTCTGCTTTTTGAACGTTTTTTCATTTCAAACAGTCTTTCGTTTCGGTCCATCCTTCATTCCGGACCGTCTTTCGCTTCGACCGTCTTATGAGAAAAGGAGACAGATCTGTCTCCTTTTCTCTGCACGGTAATCGCTTACCGATAAAAACGCGTTTCTGTTTCAAAAACGTCACACTACTGTCAATCACACAAGTATATGTGATCCGTATCAAACGGGATATGCCTTGTTAGCCGTATCAGCAGCGTTAACATTCACGCCGGTCTTCTGTGCCTGACGATACTTGAAGAAATCCATTGCAACCTGAGGGAACAATGCATATGAAAGAACATCCTCTTCCTGCTCAATCCACTCCTTGCACTCTTCTCTGAACTTGTCGAGCTGAGGAGGAATGAGATCTGCGGGACGGCATGTAATGGGCTTTGTATCACCGATGCACTTTTTCTGTACTTCAGGATTAAAGGGCTTGATTGTCTGTCCGAACTCACCGGAAAGGATCTTCTTGGACTCCTTGGTTACCATCTTGTAACGCTCGCCCTGAAGGACGTTAAGAACTGCCTGCGTACCTACGATCTGTGACGAAGGAGTAACAAGCGGGGGCTCACCGAAGTCTTTACGAACTCTGGGAACTTCCTCAAGAACAGCCTGGAATTTATCTTCCTGGTGAGCTTCCTTAAGCTGTGATACAAGGTTAGAAAGCATACCGCCGGGAACCTGATACATAAGTGTCTTGATGTTAACACCCATAACCTTGGGATTAAGGAGTCCTGTCTTTAAGCACTCCTCCCTGTAAGGTGCGAAATATGCAGCGATCTCGGAAAGAAGGTTCTGATCAAGTCCCGTATCATACTCTGTACCGCGGAATGTCTCAACCATAACTTCCGTAGCGGGCTGTGATGTACCCATGGAAAGAGGTGACATAGCGGTATCGATGATATCGCAGCCTGCTTCAACAGCCTTCAGATATGTCATCGAAGCAACACCCGAGGTGTAATGAGTATGAAGCTGGATGGGAAGCTTGGAACCGCTCTTAAGAGCCTTAACAAGTCTTGTAGCCTCGTAAGGAACAAGAAGTCCTGCCATATCCTTGATACAGATGGAATCTGCGCCCATTTCCTCGATCTGCTTAGCTGTCTTCTCCCAGTACTCAAGTGTGTATGCATCACCGAGTGTGTAGGAAAGAGCAATCTGAGCATGTCCGCCTTCCTTCTTTGTAGCCTTTACTGCTGTCTCAAGGTTGCGAAGGTCGTTAAGGCAGTCAAAAATTCTTACGATGTCGATACCGTTTGCAACGGATTTCTGAGCAAAATATTCAACTACGTCATCAGCGTAGTGGTTATATCCGAGGATATTCTGTCCGCGGAAAAGCATCTGAAGCTTTGTGTGCTTGAAGCCTGCACGAAGTTTTCTGAGGCGCTCCCAAGGATCCTCCTTGAGGAAACGAAGGCAAGCGTCAAATGTTGCACCACCCCAGCACTCTACCGAATGGTATCCTACCTTATCCATCTTATCAACGATGGGGAGCATAAGCTCGGTAGGCATTCTTGTAGCGATAAGGGACTGGTGAGCATCACGAAGTATGGTCTCGGTAATCTTAACCGGT
>JAEEGL010530889.1_pt1 | contig 52047 bp, 55 predicted proteins | sample 9134231 | NCBI WGS metagenome assembly JAEEGL01 (sample SAMN16246548, study PRJNA631951) | gut metagenome | biome: gut microbiome; feature: rumen; material: fiber-attached | host: Bos | place: Iran: Karaj | collected 2018-10
AATCCAATAATTGAATCAAAAAATGGTTGGTTAAAGAAAGAAATGTATATTGATTTTAATCAAAATGACTATAAAAATGTGGAAGAATATATAAACGCAATAATAGAAGATCATAACAATTATAGGCCAAGTTATGCCTTAAACTATAAAACCCCAATCGAGTATAGAACTCAATTAGGGTTTAAATAATACTTTTAATGTGTCTACTTTTTATTGACTACTTCAATTTTAATCTTGCTATTTTTTTATCATTTCGATTATTATCTTTTTTAACTCTGGGATAATTTCTTCTTGTTTAACTTTTTTAATAATTTGTCCTTTTTTAAAAATTACGCCTTCCTTGATGCCACCAGCGATACCAACATCTGCTTCTTTGCCTTCGCCTATACCGTTAACAGCACAACCCATGACGGCTACTGTAATGTCTTCATTAATTGTTTGAAGGAACTCCTCAATTTCTTTAGCTATTGGTAATAAATCTATTTGCGTTCTTCCACAGGTTGGACAAGATATTAGTTTAGGACCTTGATATAAATTACAATTTTTTAATATTTCTTTGGCTACTAAGACTTCTTCTTTGGGATTATCTGATAATGAAACACGAATTGTATTACCAATGCCTTTTTTTAAAAGAATACCTAGTCCAATACTAGATTTAATAGTACCACTAAATTTAGTACCTGATTCTGTTATTCCAATATGAAGAGGATATTTAAATACTTTAGATGCTTCTTCATAGGCTTTAAGACATAAATCCAAGTCTGTGGCTTTAAGAGATAGGCATATATCATAAAAACCATATTTTTCTAATATAGCAATATTTCGTTTTGCACTTTCTATCATACCTTTAACGGTTACTTTTCCATTTACTAACAAATCTTTTTCAAGTGATCCACTATTAATACCAATTCTAATAGGTATATGTTTTTCTTTACAAGCATCAACAACTTTTTTAATGTTTTCTTCGGAACCAATATTACCAGGATTAATTCTAATTTTATCAACACCACTTTTAATAGCCTCAAGAGCTATTTTATAATCAAAATGAATATCAGCTACGATAGGAATATGAATTTGTTTTTTTATTTCTTTGATGCCTTTTGCATCTTCAATATCTAAGCATGCTACTCTAATTATTTCGCATCCTACTTTCTCTAATTCAAGAATTTGATTAACGGTTGATTTAACATCTTTAGTTTTAGTATTAGTCATAGATTGTATTACTACTTTGTTATTACCACCAATTTCAATATTACCTACTTTAATTGTTTTTGTTTGTGTTCTTTTATACATATGATATAATCCTTTCATTATTCATCATACGCTATTTAAGATATCATTGTAAATATTATAGGAATAGTTTATAATTAAATCATAAATAATAGAGTTAATATGAAGAAAATGATTTTTTAATAAATAATTTTTTTAAAAAATAGTTGCTTGAATATATATAGTATAATAGGAAATAATAAGGGAAATAAGATATGAATAAAAAGAATACAATATTAATTATCATAGTGGTTGTTACATTGATTACGGTAATTGGTATAGCAACTTATGCTTATTTTGCAACAGGTAATTTGAATATCACTAATGTTGTTAATGCCAATACTGTAACGGAAAGAAATAACATGGTCTTTGATACCATAGGTGGTGGAATGATACTTAATATCACAGCAGCTAATATGGCTGAGAGTCTAAGTGGAAATATTGCCGCCGAGAATAATACAACATTAACCGTTAATTTTACGGCCAATACAGAATATAGTATGGTATGTACATATGATATTGTGTATGAATGGACAAGTAGTGATAAATATACAGCTCATACAAGTGGAGTATCGTCAAATGAATTTACTATTCAAGGAACACTAGCAAGTAATGCCCATGTAACTGAAGGAACTAATAGTATTAAAAATGAAAAAGATTTATCAACACTTTCATATACAAACTATAGTGCGGTCGTCATAAGTGGAGCACAAATTGATGGAATTGGTAATACAATGAGTACTGCAGTATGGACATTATCAAGTAAGTTTTATAATGTAAATGCGGATCAAAGTACATTATCAGGGAAAACATATGCAGGAAGATTTAAAGTAGCCAATGTCTCATGTACAGCAGGTACAGTAACAATACCAGGACCAACTGGATACTGGTTTGCTTTATCGACATTGGATGATAATACAAATCAATATGAACCATTATATACACACCCTAACTATGGAGGAACATTACAAAGCAGTGGGACTGCAACAGGACATAATATATATATAGGTCAAGATAGTAGTAAGTACTATGTATGTGCAACAATACAAGAACATGAAATATGTTTAAGTCAACCATATACCCAATACGGGTTAAGCGGCCATACATATTGTAATGATGATAGTTGTTATTTTTCAAGTGCTCAACAAACAAGTGCAAAGCAAGCAAGTTACCAAGCATTTATTGATGCAGGAATAAACGTTGACATTAATAATAATTGCGGCACGAACGTCTACTACGCTGACTGCTATGTAGGCGACCTCTACTGTGGAGTGAACATCCGCGGCTATGTTTACTGTGACGATTACTCTGAGTACGTGCGCTGTGAAGTCGATCCGCTTGGCCGTGCCAGTTGTGCGGGTGACTGAGGTTAGTGTTTGGTCGTCCCCGCGTTATTCCGAACATCATTAATATCTTGAATCTAATTTTGCCGACAGGCAAAATTGAAGGCCAATGCGTGTGAAAACGTTAGTGTAGGCACACCAAAAATTATGTAAATCAAAAAAAGTTTGAATTTTCAAACTTTTTTTGTGTTTTTAAAAGGAAATCATCAATTTATCCGGTATATATATAAGTGAGAGGTGATATAAAATGAATGAATTAAATTACTATAATGAGATAAAGAATGAATTATTAAATAATGATATTAATCATAGTGTTAAAACATATTCAATTAATAAAGCTGATTTAAACGCTTATTACAATGTTGGGAAAATGCTAAGTGAAGCCGGTAAACACTATGGTGAAGGTATTATAAAAGAGTATGCTAAGAGACTTACTAGTGAATTAGGTAAAGGATATACACAAACTAGGTTAAGATATTATCGACGCTTTTATGTTGTGTTTTCAAAATGTCCGACACTGTCGGACAAATTATCATATTCTCATTATTGCGAAATAATATGGATAAATGATTATAATGAAATTAATTATTACATAAGCATTTCAATTGAACAAAAATTGTCAGTTAGACAGTTAAGACAAAGAGTTAAATCTAATGATTATGAGAGACTCCCTTTTGATACAAAAATGAAAATAATTAACAATAAACAATTGCATGTGACTGATTTCATTAAGAACCCTATTTATATTAAGTGTAATAAAAGTGAAGAAGAAATATCAGAAAAAGTATTACAAAGGATAATACTTGAAAATATATCTTATTTTTTAAAAGAATTGGGAAATGGTTTTTCTTTTATTGATAATGAATATAAGATTCAAATAGGAAATTCTTATAATTATATTGATTTATTATTATTTAATTATGAATATAATTGCTTTGTGGTTATAGAACTAAAGGTTACTGAATTAAAGAAAGAACACATTGGTCAAATCCAAGTTTATATGAATTATATTGATAGGAATTTAAGAAAGGTTAATCAAGATAAAACAATTGGAATAATTATATGTAAGAAAGATAATAAGTATGTTATTGAGTACTGTTCTGATGATAGGATAATTACTAGAGAATATCAGTTAATATAATTATATTATTGTTTTCATATTCTAATATTTGTAATTATATGTTAAAATAGAAAGTAGCGATAAGGAAGTGTTAGTATGGCTAAAGTTATTTCTCTAGTTAATCAAAAAGGTGGTGTAGGTAAGACTACATCTAGCATTAATTTAGCAGCTGCATTGGGCCAATTAGGGAAAAAAACGCTTCTAATCGATATGGATCCTCAAAGTAATGCTACAACAGGAGTAGGTCTAAATTCTAATGATTTTGATAATGATATATATGAAACAATCACAGGTAAATGTGATATAGGAAAAGCAATTTTAAAGACAAAATTTAAGAATTTAAGTGTAATTCCTTCGACTTTAAATTTAGCTGGTATAGATGTTGAATTTGTTAAGAAGATGTTTTCTGATAAAGAATTTCAACGTAATAATCAACTAAAAGATGTTTTAGAACCAATTAAAGATAAATATGATTATATTATTATTGATTGTCAACCATCATTAGGATTATGTACAATGAATGCTCTAGTAGCTAGTGATGCTGTTATTATACCTGTTCAATGTGAGTTCTATGCCCTTGAAGGTATTACACAACTTCTTAATTCAATTATTATGGTTCAAAATAGTATGAATCCTGATTTAAGAATTGAAGGTGTATTACTTACAATGCTTGATGGAAGAACAAATATCGGTTTAGAAGTAATTGAAGAAATAAGAAAGTATTTTAAAGATAAGGTATTTAATACAATAATACCAAGATTAGTAAGATTAGTAGAGGCTCCATCACATGGAAAACCTATCAATGAATATGATCCTGAAAGTCGTGGAGCTGAAGCATATCATAATTTAGCGAGGGAAGTGATTGAGAGAGATGGAAACTAAGAAAAAAGCATTAGGAAAGGGTTTAGAAGCATTGTTTTCCAATGCCTCTTTTACGTTTGATGATTTAGAAGAGGAAATTGTCAAAGAAGAAAAACAAAATTCGATTGAAATACCTCTTAATGAAATAAGATCTAATCCATATCAACCACGTAAGACTTTCAATGATGATTCATTAAGAGAACTAGCTGATTCAATTAAAGAATATGGTGTTGTTGAACCTATCATTGTTAAAAAGAGTATTAAGGGTTATGAAATAGTTGCTGGTGAAAGAAGAACGAAGGCTGCTAAGTTGGCTGGTTTAGAAACAATTCCAGCGATTGTAAAAGACTTTTCTGACAGTGATATGATGGAAATTGCTTTATTGGAAAACATTCAAAGGGAGGATTTAAATCCCATTGATGAAGCAGAATCTATTGCTAATATCATCAAATTAAAAGGATATACACAAGAAGAATTTGCTCGTCGTTTTGGTAAAAGTCGTAGTTATATAACTAATTTACTGGGAATATTAAAACTTCCTTCAGATGTTCAAGAAAAAGTTAAAGATGGAAAAATATCTATGTCACATGCTCGTAGTTTAAGCAAGATTGATGATGAAGAAAAGATAACTACGATAGCTAATAAGATAGAAAAAGAAGGACTTAATGTTCGGGATGTTGAAAAAATATTGTCTAAAAAAACAGTTGCTAAAGTAGGTAAGTCATATAATTCTAATTTAAGAATTTATGAAGAAGCAATTAGTGATGCGACAGGTGGAAAAGTTAAAGTTAGTGATAAAAAAATAGAGATTTATTATGATTCTCTAACTGATTTAAATAGAATAATGGAAATATTAAACATTAATATTGAGGATTAATATGAAACAAGAGTATTTTCTAAATGACGATGTTATTATGAAAAAACCACATGCTTGTGGTACTAATCTATGGACAATAACTAGAGTAGGTGCTGATATAAAAATTAAATGTAAGGAATGTGGTCGAGAAATAATGATGGATCGATTAGAATTTCAAAAGAAATTGAAAAAGGTGATAAAAAATGAAACGAAAGAGTAAAAATAGGGTGCATGTAAAATTACATCCGGTAATGACCTTTATTTTCATTGTTTTAATTGTCATAATTGCTAGTGGTATTTTAAAACTACTTAATTTTTCTGGTACTTATAATGCTTTAGGTACAGTAAAGTTAGAATATACTTCAACAACTGAATCTGTAACATCATTATTAAATCTTAGAGGAGTTAAGTATATTTTTTCTAATACGGTATCTAACTTTGCTAATTTTACTGTTTTATCACACCTAATTATTGTTCTTTTAGGTATTGGGGTAATGGAGTATAGTGGATTTTTAAAAGTAGCCATTGAACTATTAACTAAACATGCCAAAAAGAACTTGATAACGTTTGTTATTGTACTATCTTGCGTACTAGCAAGTATAGTTGACAATTTACCGTTTATTGCCTTTATACCGTTGGCTGCTTTGATATTTAAATATGGTAAAAGAAATCCTAATATCGGCATTATAGCCTCATTTGCTGCTTTGACATGTGGATATGGATTATCATTATTCTTTACAGGTGTTGATTCAGCGTTGATGAAAATGACTGTCAATGCTGCACATGTATTAATGCCTGAGTATGCAATGAATCAGTTTTCAATGGTTGCAATTATGTTTGTTAGTATAATTGTTGTCTCAATTGCAATTACACTTTTAACGGAAAACTACATAGCTAAAAATATCCCTAAGTATGAATTTTCTGAAGATGAACTTGATGAAATTGAAACTGAGCAATTAACTAAACCACAAATAAAAGGATTAGTTTTGGCAGGCTTAGGGAGCGTAGCTTATTTATTGATTTTTATTTATAACATTATTCCTGGATTGCCTTTTTCTGGTAATTTCTTAAATTATTCCGAAGCAATCTATATTGATAAATTATTTGGTGCTAATTCATTCTTTGCAAACGGCTTTGTCTTTATTGTTACGATGTTATTTATCATATGGGGATTATTATATGGTATTGGTGCCAAAACCATTAAAAATAACCGAGAGTTTGTTGATGCTTTAGGTCATAGTTTAAATGGAATTGGTAAAACTCTAGTATTTATTTTTGCAGGTGCTACATTTATTAGTATTTTTAAACAAACTAATATTGGTAATGTAGTAGTAGTTTTACTAACTAATTTGATTGTTAATTCTCATTTTACTGGATTAGCTTTAGTAATATTATTATTCTTAGCATCTGCTATATCAACATTGTTTGTACCTTCTAGTTTGGGTAAATGGGTTATAATGAGTTCTCAAGTTGTACCAACTTTCTTAAATGTTGGTATTTCAGCGGAATTTACCCAAATTGTTTTCCGTTTTGGTGAATGTATGACTCTTGGCTTAACACCGGTATTTGCTTATTATATTGTTTACCTTGCTTATTTGGAAAGATATAATCGGAATGAAAAGAGTATGAGTTTAGCTACTTCATTTAAGTATCAATTACCATATTCGCTATGTATTGGTGGTATTTTACTTGCTATTATTATTTTGTGGTATATAATATCATTACCACTAGGAATTGGTGGAACTATTAACATCTAGAAAGGAGTTATTATGTCATTAAAAGCGGGAATTGTTGGATTACCAAATGTTGGTAAGTCAACTTTGTTTAATGCAATAACGAAAAAGAATATATTATCAGCAAACTATCCCTTTGCAACCATTGAACCTAATGTTGGGGTAGTAGTTGTTCCTGATAAACGCATTGATTTCTTAAATGCCATGTATGAACCTAAAAGTTTGGTTCCTACTACTTATGAATTTATTGATATTGCGGGCTTAGTTCAAGGTGCCTCAAGTGGAGAAGGTCTTGGTAATAAATTTTTATCTCATATTCGAGAAGTTGATGCTATTGTTGAGGTTGTAAGATGCTTTGATAATCCGGAAATAACTCATGTATCTGGTTCAACAGATCCGATAAGGGATATTGATATTATTAATGTCGAATTAGTATTATCTGATTTGGATATTATTGAAAATCGTTTAGATAAAATTGAAAAGAAAGCTTTGGCTACGAAAGATAAAGATTCTCTAGCAGAGGTAGCTTTATTGAAAAAGATTGAAGATGCCCTAAAACAAAACATTGCTGTTCGTAAGTTAGACTTTAATGAAGATGAACAAAAAATTATCAAGAATTATAATTTAATTACAGCTAAACCAATTATATATGCTGCGAATGTTGATGAAGAAACAGTTTCAGTAGGTGACAATAAGTATTCTTTGCTAGTTAAAGAGTATGCTGAAAAAGAAAACTCTGGTGTCATAGTAATGTGTGCCAAAATGGAAGAAGAATTATCTTCGTTTGATGAAGAAGAAAAGAATTCTTTCTTAAATTCAATGGGTATTGCTAGTAGTGGTTTAGATAAATTAATATATGCTACATATGATTTACTTGGCTTAGCAACATTTTTTACAAGTGGTAAAGATGAAGTAAGAGCATGGACTTTTAAAAAGGGAATGAAGGCGCCAGAATGTGCCGGTATTATTCACTCTGATTTTGAAAAAGGATTTATTAAGGCTGAAGTAACAAGTTTTGATGATTTATATAATTATGGTAGTGAAGCTAAAGTTAAAGAGGCAGGTCGTTTACGTCTAGAAGGAAAAGACTATTTAATGCAAGATGGCGACATATGTTACTTTAGATTTAATGTGTAGAATTTATGGGAAAAGTATATATTTATAAATGTGTTAATTATGAGGAAAAAAATGTAAATAAAGCGATGAAAGAACTTCTTTCATCTTTTTCGGTTTTAAAAAAGATAAAACCGGGTACTAAAGTAGTCATAAAAGCTAATCTAGTATCAGCAATGAGTCCGGAAAAGTCTGCAACTGTACATCCAGAGTTATTGAAATATTTAACTAAGTTTTTACAAGATAAAGGCTGCATTGTAACTATTGGTGATAGTCCAGGAGGTATTTATACTAAAGCTCACTTGAGTCATGTTTATAATATAACTAAAATGGATGAAACAGGTGCATTATTAAACGAAGATTTTTCTGTTAAAAAAGCCGTATTTAATGATGCTCAAGTATTAAAAACTTTCGATTATACAGGATACTTGGATAATGCAGATATGATTATTAATTTTTGTAAATTAAAAAGTCATGCAATGATGAAAATGAGTTGTGCTGTTAAAAACTTGTTTGGTACGATACCTGGTACAACTAAACCAGAATATCACTATCGTTTTCCAAATCATGTTGATTTTGCTAATATGTTAATTGATTTAAATGAGTATTTTAAACCAGTAATAAACATTGTGGATGCAATCGTGGGAATGGATGGTAATGGACCAACGATGGGAAATCCTAAACAAATTGGTTGTGTACTTGCATCAGAAAACCCATATGAACTTGATTATATTTGTGCCAAAATAATTGGTTTAAAAGAAGATGATGTAGAAACTATTAAACAATCCATTATTCGTAAACTTTGTAATCCAGATAAGATTGATTTAAATGATAATCTTGATAAATATTTAATCAAAGATTTCGAAGTAAAAAAAGGTCGTAATTCAATTGCTTTTCGCGAAAATGACAAAGGTTTAATAAGTAAAATTATAGCCTTTGGAGGTAATAAAATATTTACTAATAAACCACATTGTATTAGTAAAAAATGTATTGGTTGTGCAAAATGTGCAAATATTTGTCCAGCTCATGCCATTAAGATGGAAAACAAAAAACCACATATTGATCGCAGTAAGTGTATTAAATGCTATTGTTGTCAAGAATTTTGTCCTGTGGGAGCAATGCGGGTTAAAACTTCTTTACTTGTTACATTTCTTAATAAAAAACATAAATAATCGTTATCATAGCGATTATTTTATTTATATGGTAAGATATATATGTGATATAAAATGACATTTACAACGGCATTAAAAGAAGAAATATCTAAAATAGAATTAAGTCCCATCGAAGCAAGATGTGAACTTTTTGCTTTTATTCAATATGGGGGCAAAATAGGAAAAGATATTAATATTATTTTAGAAAATGCTTCGGTTGCTAGAAAACTTTATAAAGATATTAAATTAGTCTATGATTATAGTCCAACATTAATTGTTAGAATTCAAAAACGGTTTCGTGTTAAACAAATATACATTATTAGTATTAAAGAAAATCCCAAAAAGGTAAAAGAGGATATATCGACATCTAACTTTAATGCTGAATCTCGAGAGGAAAAAATAGCCTTTTTACAAGGAGCATTTTTGGCCGTTGGTAATATATCCAATCCCCAGACAAGTGGATATCATTTGGAATATATTTGTCGTAAGGAAAAAGATGCAAATTATATCCGTAAGTTATTAATTGAATTTAATTTAAATGCTAAGATTGTTGTTAGAGGTTATAAACATGTTGTTTATTTAAAAGCAAGTGAAAATATTAGTGATTTATTAAGATTATTTAAGGCTACGAATGCATTGTTTTTCTTTGAAGACATACGAATATATCGTGATCATAAAAATATGGTTAATCGCCTTAATAATTGCGAAATATCCAATCAAACAAGAAGTATTGAGACAGGATTAAAACAATTAGAAAATATCAAATATTTAAAAGAACATGATCTTGTTACGTTATTAGATGATAAAATGAAAATTGTTATTGAAGCTAGAGAAAAGTATCCTGAAAGTAGTTTAACAGAATTAGCTGACATAATAACAACTGAGTATAATTATAAAATAGGTAAGTCAGGGGTTAATCATCATTTTATTAAAATTAATAATATGGTTAATAGCCATAAGATGAACAATGAAGAAAGAGTATGAGGAGTAAAAATGAGGGTAAAAATAGTATTTAGTTATGATGGTTCAAAATTTTTTGGCTTTCAAAGGCAAAAAGATAAAAGAAGTGTTCAAAATGAAATAGAAAATGCGCTTAGTTCTTTATATAATGAACTGATTGCTATAAAGGGTGCTGGTCGTACAGATGTAGGAGTTCATGCCAACAATCAGGTAGCTCATTTTGATGTGCCACACATAATACCTAATTTAAAAACACGTTTGAATGAATTGGTTAAGCCAAATATTTATATTAAGTCCTTAGTAAAAGTTAAGGATGATTTTCACGCCCGTAAAAGTGCTAAGAAAAAAGAATATATTTATAAAATAAATGTTGGCCCATTCAAAAGTAGTTTAAATGATTATGTCTATCAACCTAATTATAAGTTAGATGTTTCTTTGATGAAAGATGCTGCTAACGTCTTTTGTGGGACGCATGATTTTCATAATTTTGTAGCTGGGTATCGTGAGGATTATATATCAACAATTAACAGTATAACGATTACTAATACATTTCAAAAGATAGAGATTAGATTTGTAGGAGTAGGTTTTTATCGTTATATGGTACGTAATATGGTTGGTGCTTTATTAGAAGTTGGCAAGTGTAAAATTGACCGCACTCAAATTAAAAAAATGTTAGATAATCCCAATGAGGATATTAAATTACCAACAGCCCCACCGGAAGGCCTATATTTAAATAAAATATGGTATTAAGATCATACGTTTTTTATTGACTTTTAGGGCTTAATTTCATATAATTTTTAATGGTACATTTTATTTACGAAGAAGTTCGCTGTGGGAAGGCAAAACTTTGGAGTGATGAAAGGGAAATTAGATATGAATTCATTTATGCAAACAAAAGAAAACATCAAGAGAGAATGGTACGTTATTGATGCTGCCGGTCAAACTCTTGGTAGAGTTGCTACAAAAGCAGCTCATGTATTGTGTGGAAAACACAAACCAACATATACTCCACATGTAGATTGTGGTGATTATGTAATTATCATCAATGCAGACAAAGTTAATTTAACTGGTAATAAGCTAGAAGATAAGAAATATTATAATCATTCAGGTTATCCAGGAGGATTAAGAGAAAGAACTGCTGAAGAAATGATAAACAACTATCCAGAAGAAATGATGGAAAGAGCTGTTAAAGGCATGCTTCCTCATAACAGATTAGGTAGAGCTATGGGTAAGAAATTATTCGTATATCGTGATGAAAATCATAAACACGAAGCTCAAAAACCAATCAAGATGGAAATATAATAGGGAGGAAATATGGCAAATAAACAAGTATGGACTGCTACTGGAAGAAGAAAAAAGAGTATTGCTAAAGTTACTCTAGTAGGTGGTACAGGTAATATTACTGTTAATGGTGTTGATGTTAATGAATATATGCCTTATCAAACTTTAGTAATGGATTTAACTCAACCATTAGTATTAACTAATAATTTAAATCGTTTCGATATTGATGTTCAAGTTACTGGCGGAGGTTTTTCAGGCCAAACTGGTGCGATCCGTTTAGGAATTACAAGAGCATTATTAGCTTTTGATGCTAATACCGATCAATCAAGAGATGATAGTTATAGACATATTCTTAAAACGGCTGGATTTATTACAAGAGATCCAAGAGTTAAGGAAAGAAAGAAATATGGTCTAAAGAAAGCTCGTAGAGCTCCACAATTTAGTAAGAGATAGTTTAAGAGCCTGTATTATCGGGCTTTTTGTTTTTTAAGATAAATTTTAAGTAAAAATTCACCGGCTTGCAAAAAGGTACTTTTTTTGTTATTATGTATATAGATGAAGGAAACTTCATATAATAAAAAAGGAACACTTAATACGCTATGTTGAGTGAAGCCGATTAAAATCTTTTCCACCTAAATCATTGCTGAGTTAGGTGGATTTCTTTTTATATTAAAACTATAAATAGCAATAATAATAAAAGAAGGATAATAATGAGTAATACTCCGATTAAAAAATCTTTCTTGTTCATTATATTGCCTCCCTTCGTTAGAAGTTTGGCTCCACCCAACTTATTAAGTATTCCAATTTTTATTATAGCAAACAAATGTACGTAATTCAATACTGTTTATAAATATGTTAATTTAGTTGTAGATAGTTTAAGAGCCAGATTGTCGGGCTTTTTTGATGATTTAATAACTTGACTAATACATTAATAGGATTTAGAATATATTCCCAAGTGAATTAATGGGAGGTTTTTATGAAAGACAAACTAAATAGAGAAGATAGATATGAAATAATGAGAATTATTATTAATAATGCAAATCCAGCGTTGATTGCAGCTTTAGTTAAAGATTTTGGTTACAAATTTAATACCAAGGATGATATAGAACAAAAAAGAAGAGAGTTACTTGAATATCTTCAAGAGATGAATATGGTATGGAATAATTATTACGAAGATGCTCTTGATGAGTTTGGGTTAGTATCTGGCGAAGATAAATATAGAAGATAAAGCCCTTTTAGGGTTTTTTATTTGCTCTAATTTATATGATATAATTAATAATAGGAGTTGATAATATGAAAGTTAGAGTAGTTGGTAGTGGAAGCATGTGGACAGCCTATAATAGTGCTTCTTATTTAATTGATGATAGTATTATCATAGATTTTCCTAATGGCATGTGTAAATATCTTTTTCGCCAAGGCATAGATCCAAGAGCGATTAATAATGTAATTATTACCCATTTTCATGGTGACCATTATTTTGACATTCCTTTTTATTATTTATTAAAGTCTCGTAGTGATAATAAAGCCATTAACTTATATTGCGGTAAAGAAGGTAAAAGGAAAATTAATAAACTATTTGCTTTAGCTTTTCCGAATTCAGTTAAGAGAGTAAAAGAAAGTATTGACTTAAAATATCATTTTAATAAAAAATTTAAGATAGATAATTATGAAATATCACGGGTGTTAATGGATCATGGAAGAATGAAACCGGCATATGGATATATTTTAGCAGACGATAAAATAAAAGTAGGGTTTACGGGTGATACTACTTTATGTGACAATGTTAAATATTTAGCCAGTATGTGTGATTATTTGTTTTGTGATTGTATGTTTATTGAGGGGACCTCTAAGCATATGGGTATAGATATGTTAAAGAAATTATCTAGTAAATATAAAAATTGTACTTTTGTTGTCAGCCATCTTGAGGATGATACTCGTTATAAATTAAATAAATTAGATTATAATAATGTTATTGTACCTGAAGATGGTGTAACTATAACTATAATGTAACTAACTATATAGGATAATTGTTGCTTTATAATATACCATCACTTATAATAATAAGTCATGGAGGTTTAGTTATGGTAGTTAAAACACAACCATCTGATATCTTTAAGTCACGTGCGAAACATATTGCTTTTGCTATTAATAAGGAAGGATTTAATGATTCTGGATTTGCGGGAAAGGTATCTGAACAGTATTGGCCTGAATTAGCTATATGTGGTGAACATGAGATAGGAACCGTATTATCTAAAACGGTTGGTTCCACGACTTTTCATGCTTTAGTTTGCCATTCTTTACGAGAAGGATGGGGCGAAGATCAGGCAGCAGTTATTCAAGAGTGTTTTGATAATATTCCTGTTGATGATGAGCCAATTCATACCATTGCTATTGGAACAGGATTAATTGGTATTATGTCAGGTGCAGATTTTAGACAAATAGTATGTGGAATGCATGAATCAAAGCAAAATATTATATTACATGCTGGATATAGTCTAGAGGCAGTGATTAATTGTTACAACGAAGAAAAAGATCAACTACATCGTGGGAGAAGATAAGAATCTGATTATTCAGATTTTTTTTATGAAATAATTACAAAAAAAAGATCCAAGTATACCCTTGAATCTTTTTATGTCTTATAGTACTAGCTTTACCACCTAACTAAATAGGTTGGTGAAACATCATGGGGCTAGTCCCTCCGTTTCTCTTTATAAGACATCTTAATAATAACATGCATATATATAAAAGTCTATAGTTTTTTTGAATGTATACATTAACTTTACGTTTTTATTCTTGATAAAGCAATAATATTTTTGTATAATAGGTAACTGTTTCGAGGGGTAATATGGCTTTATATAATAGAAATTTTCAAAAGATGGATATTGATTTAAAAAAACTGGAACGTCTTAATAGTGTTGTTACTAACGCTATTATTTATCGTTATGAAGATATGATATTAAAAAAGTATTGGGTATGTACACAGTTTGCTATTGAAGAAAAGATGTTTGATGTTCTATCAAATATTAGAAATAAGCATTTAATGGAATTATATGAAATATTTCGAATTATAAAAGATGGTGAATGTGAACATTACAAAGAACTTGAAAAAAAGAAAGGCCATTTAGTTATCGATGGCTATACGGCAAAGTATTACCAAGCAGAGAAGATAAATCCTATGACAATGGATGTTAATTATTTATTACATAATATTGAAGGTTTAAAAGAATTAATAGATATTATATCTGAGAATAGTATCATGATGTGTGATACAAAGCCGGATAATACGATTATTAATTCTGAAGGAATAGTACTTATTGATCCAGATTATTATTATTTTACGGATGAAATTGTATTTTATATTAAAAGGCATAATTATCGCGAATTACTATTGTTATTAAGAATGTTATTTATAGACCATGCCGAGGAATATACATCTAAAATTGGTGCGTATTTTGATGATTTAACGATAACTCATCCAGAGAGATCTATTGAACAACTTGAAAAAGATTTAAAAAGAGTTCGTAGACCAATTCAAATTATAGATAAAAGATTATAAAAAACCAATTATTTGGTTTTTTATTTTTGGTAGAAATAAATTAATGTTATAATGACAATGTACAACTATGGAAAGGCAGGCATATTATTTGAAAATATTTGTTTATTTAGACGAAAGTGGTTCGATTCATAAGAATAGTAAAACTCGTTATTTTACCGTAGGCGGATATATTACCACATTAGATGATAAAAACAAGATTATCTCTCTTTATAGGAGAATGAATAAAAAAATTAAAGTTAATCGACAAATTTCATTGAATAAAGAACTTAAATCTTTTGACTTAATCGATGATGAGAAAAAGATTATTTTGCAGAATACACAAAATATTAGTTCTTTTTATGGCTGTGTTAAAGTATTTGACAAGTTAGCAATGCAAAAAGAAGTGGTGGAATCCAATATCTTTTTTAATTATGCTGTAAAAATATTATTTAATGATTGTATACTTCCTTTTAGTAAGAAGAAAAGAATTAAGGAAAGAATTGAGTATGTTATAAGTATTGATAATCGCAATATTCGTGTAGGTGATTTAAATAATTTAGAAACATATTTGAAAACAGAATTTTGTTTAGAAGATGTTAGTTTTCGAGTAAAGTATTATGATTCAGCATCTAACTTTGGTATTCAATTAGCCGATTTAATTGTTAATACTTTTTATAATTCTTTTAAAAATAAAGAGATAGTTAAGGATGTTCTACCCGTATTAAAAAATAGTAAATTTAGATGTAGTCTTTTTCCTAGACAAATACTTAAAATAAGGTTTTATAAATATTATTAAGAGTATTTGACATTTAAAAAATCATATGTTATATTGTCTTCACAAGACCTAAGGTAGGTAGCTAAATGCTAAACGTATGCTAAGTACGTTGCCCCTTAGGCTTTTTTTGTTAGTTTTGAGGTGGAGGAAATGGATACAAAAAAAATATTTGATGAAACGAGTAGAATAGGTAGTGAGGCGGCGATAGAAAGAAGAAAATTAGAACATCTAAATAAGGAATGGCTAAGATTAATTTCAATCTGTCCGCATGAGATTGTATTTAAGTATATGGATAATCATCCTTATAAAGCTTTGATTGATGGTTCATATTTTTGCCCGGCTTGTGGTAAGATACTTGATCATTTAACAGTCAAACAATTTAATGAATCAGATTTTCATAATTCAAGAGTTATTCCCTTAACGGATTTATCTTTGTTGGGGACTAAAGAAGTTTTTCAATCAATTCGAAAAGAAGTTTTTGATAACATGGAATTGTATTATAATCCTGAAAATAGTATTGAAGAATTATCTCTAAAAATGGAGGATGTTCTTAGAGATCAACAATATGATTACTATCAAGATGTAGCATTGAGTTTAAGGCGAAGAAAAAAATAGTAAATATAATTAATTATTAATATATAATATAAACGTAAACGTCATAAATAAAAAATGTTATCTAAAAATAAAATATGTTACAATGATAATAGGTGATGATATATGAAAAATAAAACAATTATCATCTTGGGTTTCTTATTAATTGGCTTAGTAGTTGTCCTTTTCTTGTGGAATAATCGTGTTGTTTCCACGATTACGCTTGATATTAATCCTAGTATTGAAATAATGTTTGGAAAAAACGAAAAGGTTAAAAAAGTAGTTGCTCTAAATGAAGATGCTAAAGATATTATTAGTAATGACTTAAAGGGCATGACTTTAGAAGAAAGCCTTAGTACTTTAGCTAATAATATAATTGATAAAGGTTATGCTGATGATGGATTAGTAACTGTTATTATGCATTCAACCGGTAATATTGAAAATAGAGATGCGGAAATGATTATGCGTCAAAAATTTGATGATCGACAACTTCAATTGGATGTCATTGTTGTAGAAAATATTACTAAGGAAGATAAAGAACTTGCTAAAAAGAATAATATAAGTCCAGCAAAAGCTTCTTATATTAATTCCATTGTTGAGAATAATAAAAATATTGATGTGAATGATTTGGCAGATAAACCTGTTCAAGAACTGAGAGAAACCAAGAATACTGGGCGTTATTGTGATAAAGGATATACACTTGATGGTGATTTTTGTTTAAAAGAAATTCGTCGTGAAAAAGCACCAGATGGTCTGGTATGTCCAAATGGTTATTTTGATGATAACGGCATTTGTTATGAAGAGGTAATGTTTATTGAGTTAGATAATTTAGTATGTCGTGATGACTTTATTCAAGATGGTAAAGAATGTTTAAGAACAGAAATAATTGATGCTAATCCATCTAAATTTAGTTGTCCAAGTGGTGAAGAAAAAACGCGAGCAGAGCTAGGACTAACCTCACCAGAGGCTGGTGACGCAAATGATGTGGTGTGTGTTGATTTATCCAATGCCACGCATCCTGTGACGCCATGTGAACTTCCGGCAAATGATCCAACCGAAAGAATGAGTGCGGGTGGAAAATGCTATTGGCATCGTGCTCCAGTTATTGAGGCTGGTTGTCCTGGTAAGATTCAAGTTGATGGTATGTGTTGGGATGATGCTACTAATGTATTAATATGTGCTGGTTATCGTGATGGTAAGCAATACAGTAGTCGAAATGATATTTGTGAACATTCTATCAAGTATATAGATCCGGTTGTTACGGAATACGAATGTCCAGATGGATTTAAACTTGATGGTAATAAGTGCAAACGAGAAGAAAAAGAAGAGGCTATGCGTGAAAGAGTCTGTCCTTCCGGATATACTAAAGTTGAGGGAGATCATTGTTTAAATTATAATAAAACAACAAATAAAGTAGATGGTTTAGTTTGTGATGCACCGGATACTAAATTAAAAGGTAATGAATGTATTTACTACGAAATAGTTGATGCTAAAAATAACTAAGGGTTTTAAATAAACTCTTTTTTTATGAATAATGATATAATATATGTAAGGAAATGGTGATAATGGAAGAAGTATGTGATTTTTTAAAAAAGTGTGGAACATTTTATATTGCCACAGTAGATGGTGATAAACCACGTGTTAGACCTTTTGGTGTTGTTAATATTTTCGAAGAAAAGTTATATATTCAAACTGGAAAATCTAAAGATGTTTCAAAACAAATGCAAATTAATCCTCATGTTGAAATATGTGCATTTATGGATGGAAAATGGTTAAGACTATCTGGTAAAGTTATAAGAGATGAGCGTATTGAGGCTAAAAAAAGTATGTTAGATGCTAATCCGATGTTAAGAAATATGTATTCTGAAAATGATGATAATACGGAAGTGTTATATTTTGAAAATGCTAAAGCAACTTTTTATTCTTTTACTGAGGAACCGCGTGTTGTTGAGTTTTAATGAAGAAGAAAAGAATTAAAATACTAATCATATTAATTGTTATAGTGCTATTATCATTAACTATACCTGTAGGTATTCGTTTTATAAAATATGCAAAGATTATGGGGTATTATTATTTGGTTGATGGTGAAGGTTATAAAGAAATGCACATTGGTTTTAAAAAATGGAGTATGGGTAGACTTGAAGATCGTAAGTGTGATTTATGGGGGTGTTCTGGATATGAAAGTGGCAATAATTACTACATAAAAGACAATAAATTATATTTTTATTATGATCGTCATAGTGTTTTTGATACTAAGCATGAAATAATCGAAGACAGTAATGGCTTTTATATCTTATTAAAGGATAGAAACAATACGACTTATAAAAAAGATTTTTATAAAAAGGGTAAATGATGTGATATAATAGGAAATATAAAGGAGGAACTTATGGACGTAAAAACAATAATTATTACAATTGTGATTGGTGCGGTATCTGGTTGGTTAGCAGGCCTAATAATGGGTACAAAAGGAGGCCTTGTAAAAAACATCATTTTGGGAATCGTCGGTGGTTTCATTGGTGGATATCTATTTGGACTACTTAATATCTCAATTGGTGGTGCGTATCTAGGACCAATTGTTACTTCTGTAGCAGGTGCTTGTGTACTTATCTTAATTGCTAGAATAATTTCTAGGTAAAAGAGTTAAAAAAAATTGAGTTTTAAACTCAATTTTTTTGTGGTTATTTTTTAAACTACAATCACAATATATGTATAATATGCTATGAAAGTTAAGAGCATTAGTATGCCTTCGAGTCTAGTTATTTTTTTATTTGACTTACAGAAGATGAATAATAGCATGGTAGAAACAATTAACATTATTAAGTCCATACTGTTGTAGCCTTCGGGAGTAATGGTACCAAAAATAGCTACAGGTATACCTAGAACGACACATATATTAAAGATATTACTGCCAATAATATTACCTAATAATAAATCTTGTTCACCTTTTTTAGATGATATAATCGTTGTTACTATTTCGGGTAAAGATGTACCAAAAGCGATAATAGTTAAGGAAATAACTCGTTCACTAATCCCTAATAATTCGGCAATGTCGGCCGCATTATTAACGACTAATTCACTTCCTAAAATAATACCTATAAGGCCAATGATAACAAGAATGATTGATTTGTGAATTTTATATTTAGGCTCTTTATTAGGCATTTCTTTTTTTTGTTTTACTAACGATACAAGATAATAAACAAAGATGGTAAAGAAAAGAATAATGACGATAGCATCAGACCTTGTTACTTGATTTATTGCTTCATGGTTAATTTCAATATCTAACATTAATGTAACTAAAAGAGTAGATAATAATAAAGCAAGGGGTAGTTCTTTTTTAACGGTATGATCTTTGATTCTAATAGGATTAATAGCTGCTGCTAAACCAATTATCAATAAAACATTCATGATACAACTACCAATAACATTACCCAAAACCATATCTGCATGATGTGTAGCTATAGCTTGCATTGAAACAGCAAATTCGGGTGCCGAAGTACCAAAAGCGACGATTGTAAGTCCAATTAGTGTTTTAGATATTTTAAAGTTTTCGGCTGTCGATGATGCGCCATCCACAAAAAAATCAGCGCCTTTGATAAGAATAATAAAGCCAGTAATTAGTAATATAATATTTAATATCATTTCATTACTCCTTATATTATTTATTTTACCATACAAAACAAAGATATACTATTTTTTCATAAAATGAGTGTTAAGAACTGATTATTATGGTAATAATGTTGTTTATTGTGATATAATTATTATACGTGATAATAAAGGTGAGTAGTGTGAAAGAAAAGACATTTAAATCATTAGACGAACAAATAGAAATTTTACGCGGTAAAGGTCTTGTAATTGCTGATGAAGATTTTGCTAAGGAAATCTTACTTCGGGAGAATTACTTTTTTTTGACTGGTTATCGTTTTTTGTTTATGAAATCCACTACTGATCGGAGATTTCATACAGGAACTACTTTCGAAGAACTGTATTCGATGTTTATTTTTGATCGACAAATTAGAAATATATTATTTAAAAACATTTTAGTTGTAGAAAATAACTTAAAAAGTATTTTGTCCTATGTTGTAAGTAAAAATCATGGTTTTAAAGAGAAGAATTATTTAAATCCTAATAATTTTGTTCATGACTCAAGTCGTAATCGTCAGATTAATGATTTAATTCATAAGATGAAAAGACAAATCAATATTAATGGTAAACAACATAGTGCTACAAGCCACTATTTATCTAACTATGGTTTTATACCCTTGTGGATTGTTGTTAAAGTATTATCGTTTGGTATCGTAGGAGAACTATTTACGGTCTTACAATATGATGATAAAAAAGAAATCGCTGAGTATTTCGAAATTGACATTGAAAGTTTAGAAGAGTATTTACCGATATTAGCTAATTATCGTAATTTATGTGCACATGAAGATATATGTTATTTGAATAAATCACAAACATTTATTAATAATACGGTATATCATAATTTACTAAATATTCCTAAGATTAATGGTGAATATATTTATGGTAAAAATGACTTGTTTGCATTAATAATTATTTTAAAAAGAATTTTGGATGAACCTGACTTTAATTTGTTATTAAATGAGTTAGAATATGAAATTAGTATTTTAAATGGTAAATTACATTCGATATCCATCAATAAAGTATTAGATGAAATGGGATTCCCTGTGAATTATCAAGATTTAAGGAGGATGAAATAATGGAAAAAAAATCAAAATCATTTTTGACATTAATATATCCTATTGTTGTATTCTTTATTGGTTGTATGGCAATGTATGGAGTTATATATCGTTTTCCTAATTTGTTTTCCACGACGACTACTAAATTAGAAAAAAATGTTACCGTAACCGATTTAGGAATTGCAGATTCTGTTGAAAAAGTCTATGATGCCGTTGTAATTATTTCCACATATCAAAATGAAAGATTATATTCTACAGGAACAGGTTTTGTTTTTAAGAAAGAAGGTAAAGTAGCTTATTTATTAACAAATAACCACGTTATAAATGGTGGCGATAAAGTAACAGTTACCTTTACTGATGGTAGTGTAGTAGAATCAAATATTGTCGGTAGTGATTTGTTATCAGATATTGCTGTTTTGTCGGTTTCTACGGATGATATAATTTCCGTTGTGGAATTGGGCTCAAGTGAGGATTTAAGGGTAGGTGATACTGCCTTTACGGTGGGTGCTCCACTAGATAATGCTTATTCATGGACAGTTACGCGAGGCATAATATCAGGTAAGAATCGGATGGTGGAAGTAGAATTATCCTCAAGCAGTGGCGACTATGTTATGAACGTTTTACAAACGGATGCTGCTATTAATTCTGGAAATAGTGGTGGTCCATTATGTAATGCCAATGGTGAAGTAGTCGGCATTACTTCTTTAAAACTAGTTGAGGAATCTATCGAGGGCATGGGCTTTGCTATTCCGATTGAAAGAGCGCTTGAATATGCTGAAAAACTTATTAAGGGTGAAGAAATTACTCAACCATATATTGGTATTTCCATGGTTAATGTTGCAGATGCTTATTATGATCTTAAATACTATAATATGCTTACCAAATACAATATTACTAGTGGTGTTGTTATACTTGGTGTAGAAAGAGGATCAGCTGCTGAAAAAGCAGGATTAAGTGTAGGCGATGTTATTATTAAGGTAAATAATGATCAAGTATCTAGTATTGGGTATTTCCGTTATTATTTATATAATTATAATCCCGGAGATAATGTACAAATAACTTATATAAGAAATGGCGAAGAAAAAGTTACAACAGCAACTTTAGGAACGAATAAAAAATTATATTAAAAGAGCTTTGCTCTTTTTTTTTGACTTATGAAATATCTCAGTGTAAAATAGTTAAGGTAATGAGGAATAGAAATGACAAATAGTTTAAAATTTAAAAGATTTATTGCATATTTTATTGACTTATTAATTATTTCTTTTTTGGTTACGTTATTAGCCAAAGTTAACTTTATTAATCCTATGCATGCAAAATATCAGAAAGCTGTTAAGGATTATCTAGCTTATAATGAAAAAGTACAAAAAGAATATATGCAAGGGTCTGACTTTGATGCAAATTTAATAGTGAATGATGAATACATAGATATCGTTTATCATATGGATTATTATGGCATTAGTTATTTGCTAACGGAAATTGTAGTATTCCTATGTTATTTTACAATCTTACCTTTTTACAATCATGGTCAAACATTTGGAAAAGAGTTTATGAAAATAATGGTGGTTAATCAGGATGATAGTAGGGTTGGCTTAGGAAAGTATTTGCTGCGAGTTCTATTATTACCTATCTATGCTAATGTATTTTTATATACTTCTTTAAGAAGCATTATTCAAGCAATTTTATTGCTTTTCTTAAAACCGATGCCATATTTCTATGCTAACATTGGACTAGTATTTATTTTCTTTATTTTCGGCTATGCAGATGTATTATTTTCAATTTTTAATAAAAGAGATTTATCTTTACATGATAAGTTGTTAAAAACAAAGGTGGTTAATTATGTTAGAACTAAATAGTATTACAAAAATTTATTCTTCAGAAGATATCGTAGTTAAAGCTTTAGATGATGTTAATTTAAAGTTTCGTGATAGTGAGTTTGTAGCTATCTTAGGTACTTCTGGAAGTGGAAAAACAACGCTATTAAATATTATTGGTGGGTTGGATAACTATACAGATGGAAATTTGATTATAAATGGTAAATCTACGAAAAAATATACAGATAATGATTGGGATTTATATCGTAATCATAAAGTTGGTTTTGTCTTTCAAAGTTATAATTTGATTCCTCATCAAACGGCGCTTGCCAATGTTGAACTTGCTTTAACTTTGTCCGGGGTTAACAAAACTGTACGTCGTCAAAAAGCCATCGAGGCACTAGATCAAGTGGGACTAATGGATCAATTGTATAAAAGACCTAGTCAAATGTCAGGTGGTCAAACACAAAGAATTGCCATAGCCAGAGCTCTAGTTAATAACCCGGATATTTTACTAGCCGATGAACCAACAGGAGCGCTTGATAGTGAAACCAGTTTGCAAATAATGGATATTTTAAAAGATGTTTCCAAAGATCGGTTGGTTATTATGGTTACTCATAATCCAGACTTAGCTAAAAAATATGCTACGCGGATTATTAGATTATCTGATGGTAAAATAATTGATGATTCCAATGCTTTTGATGGCAAGAAGAACTTGAATGATTCCAAAAAGCCGAAAAGTAAGAAAAACTTTATGTCCTTTAAAACAGCATTGGGTTTAAGTTTAAACAATTTATCAACAAAAAAAGCTCGAACTATTTTGACTTCTTTTGCGGGCGCAATTGGTATTATTGGCATTGCTTTGGTATTAAGTATTTCGCATGGTGTACGAAGTTATATCTCTTCGGTAGAGAAAGATACGTTATCTAGTTATCCTATTACTATCGAGGCTAAACAAATTGATACTGCTAGTTTACTAGAAACGATGCGTGATAGTCGGAAAGATAATGTCAATGACAAAAAAGAAACAATTGTTACCAATAATATTATGGGTAATATGATAAGTATTATGTCTAAAGAGGTTCAATCTAATGATTTACATACTTTTAAAAAGTATTTAGAAAAAAATGCTGATAAATATGACAAGTACAGTAATGCAATTCAATATAGTTATAATTTAAATTTACAAATATATAAGAATTCTGAAAATGAGATTGTTAAATTAAATCCCAATAACATTCTAGATGCTTTTGGCGCTGATTCCAATGCTATGATGTCAATGTCTACAAGTGTTTTTACGGAACTACTAGATAATAAGAATTTTATTGAAGGCCAATACGAAGTACTAGCAGGATCATTTCCTAATAATTATGATGAAGTTGTATTAATTGTCGATAGTAATAATAAAATCAGTGATTATACAGCCTATACTATTGGTCTAAAAGATGCCGATGAATTAGATGAAGTTATGGCTAAACTTATTGCTGGTGAACAAGTGGAATTTACTGAAGAGAGTTATAGTTATGATGAATTATTAAATACTTCATTTAAAATTGTTTTAAATACAGATTATTATCAAAAATCAAAATCAATATGGATTAATATGGAAAATGATGATAACTACATGCATAATGTTTTAAAAGATGCTCTAGAGGTTAAAGTCGTTGGTATTGTTAAAATAGATAGTGATTCTGTTCTAAGTGGTTATTCATCATATGGTAATATTGGCTATACAAAAGATTTAACAGAATATGTTATTAATAAAATAAACGAATCTGAAATTGCTAAAGAACAATTGGCTAATCCAGATATTAATGTCTTCAATAACATGCCATTTTCTACGAGTGAGTTTAATATTAATAGTTTAACATATGAACAAAAAATGCAATTAGCAATGCTTTCTACTGAAGAACTTACTAGCTTAATTAATTCTTATAGTAATTCTACTTATGAAGGTAATTTAATAACATTAGGTATTGTTGACTTAGATAGTCCTAGTATTATTAATATTTATCCTAAGGATTTTGATAGTAAAGATGAAATAAAATCATTAATTGATAATTACAATGAAAAGAAGAAAAAAGACGGAAAAGATGAAGAAGTAATTAGTTATACAGATTATGTTGGTTTGTTAATGAGTAGTGTTACGACTATTATTGATGTAATTAGCTATGTACTTATTGCCTTTGTTTCTGTATCTTTAATAGTTTCTTCGATTATGATTGGTATTATTACTTACATTTCAGTTCTTGAAAGAACTAAAGAAATTGGTATTTTACGTAGTATAGGAGCTAGTAAAAAGGACATTTCTCGTGTCTTTAATGCTGAAACATTTATAGTTGGGTCATTTGCAGGTGTAATTGGTATTATAACAACTTTATTATTAAATATTCCTATTAATATAATCATTAAAAATCTTTCAGGCATTAATCATATTGCTTCTTTACCAGTAATTGGGGCTATTATCTTAGTAATAATTAGTGTCCTATTAACGATGCTTGCTGGATTAATACCTGCGAAGATGGCTAGTCAAAAAGATCCTGTTGAGGCTCTACGAAGCGAGTAGAAATACTTGCTTTTTTATTTGCTTATTTTTAATATATATTATAGAATGATGGTAGGTGATATTATGAGTATTTGTGAAATGGCTAAAGATTTTAAAAAGAGATATCCAGATACTATTTGTTGGCGAGTTCGTAAACATGCCGAAGTTATTGAGAATTATATTAATCCTGACGAAAAAGTATTATTTGTTTTTTGCGGGCAAAAGAATCCTAATCTGTTTGATTGGTTTTCAAGTTGTGTAATTGCTCTTACTAATAAAAGAATTCTTATTGGTCAAAAAAGAGTTCTATGGGGAAGTTTTTATACTCAAATTACACCTGATTTATATAACGATATGGAAATATATCGTGGTTTAATCTTTGGAAGAATTAGTATTGATACTGTTAAAGAAACGATTGTATTAACCAATTTGGATAAAAACTGTTTAGATGAAATTGAAACCGCAATTTCACAATTTATGATGAAAGCCAAAAAAGTGTATAAAAAGGAAGAAAAATGAAAAAACTAGTTGCATTAATAGTTTTTTTTATTTTATTGGTATTATTATTTGTTGTAGCATTATATATTCCTAAAAACTATAAATACCAATATAGGGTAGGAGAATATCAAATAGTTGAACAGTATAGTAAAAAGCAAAAGTCTTATTTTTTTACTGTAACCGGAGATGATGTAACTGGCAAATATGCTTTGTTATCTAAGTATTATCGTAAAAGAGGGTTAATTTCCCATATTGATTCTCAAGATAATTGTTTGTATATAAGTAGTAAAACGATAAGTAATTTTGATATTTGTCAAAATGAGGATGGGTATGTAACAAAATATTATAATCAAGAAGTACAAGGTAGTATCATTGATACTTATGATAATATTAATATTTATAAGTCCCTAGATCATAAAATGCTAATTTGGAATTATGATAGTTTTGTATATGTAAATGGCAGTAATATTAAAAATATTTCTTTGTTTGATGATGATGTTTATGAACTAAAACTGTTAACTAAAATTGATCATTATTTAATTGTTGCAGATTATAACCAAAAGTATTATTTTGAAAAACTATATCGCATTGACATTAAAAATGGTGCTGTTAAAGAAATAAAATTAAATAGAAAAGTTTATTTTGATGCCTACATTTTAGGAACTTATAAGAATAATATCTATTTATTTGACAATAACAAGGATATTGAATACATAATTAATCCTATGAAAGGTACTATTGATAAGTACTCTAAATCAATACTAGTAAATGGAAAGTGGGAAACTGTTACATTGAATAAACTTAAAAAAAGGGAAGTCGCATTTATTAATACTGAAGATTATTATTTTAATGTGATTGATGGTTTATTATATTATATAACTCCGATCAATGAAGTATTAGTGACTAATCAAGAAGTTTCTCGAATTGTAGAAAGTAATACACATGAAGTATTTTATATAGCTGATGATTCATTGTATTATGTCAATTATAAAGATGGGATAAGTATTGTAATGTCATATACAGAATGGCAATTTAATAATAGTAATATATATATCTTTTAGAACGCTTAAATGAATTCAACATATTTTATATTAGGAGTGTGTGTAAATATGTTTGAAAAATATCGTGTAAAGGGTTTTGAAACTATCGATGATATTGCTAAAAAATATCATACAAATAGGGCATACATTGAAGATATCAATAATTTTTCTCAAGATGAAATGTTAAGAGAAGGAATGGATATAATCGTTCCTCAGAATAAAGAAAAGTATTTTGATACGTATACTATTAATAAAGGTGATACTTTATATGCTATAAGTAAAAAGTATAATATTAATCCCGAGTTGATAGCGGTGTTAAATGGGTTAAATATGGACGATTATATTTATCCTAATCAGGTGTTGCTTTTACCAGTAGGAAATTACAGTTATTATATTACTAAAGATGGTGACACGTTGGATTTAGTTTCTGACTTATTTAAAAAGAGTAAAGATCAGTTAATTAAAGAAAATGAAACAATTTATTTACTTGCTGGACAAGTATTAGTTAGTAAAAGAAAATAATTATGGTCTATGCACCATATTTTTTTTGTGATAAAATATATATGGTGAAATAGAGTGATACTAAAAAAACCATATGCATTCTTAATTAAGTATTTTCGTGTAATACACTTTATATTACTATTTTTTTTAGTGAATTTTGCTTTTAGTGGGCGTAGTGTATTACAATTTTTTAATAGTTATGTTCGTAACAATTATCAAACGCCAGTGGTTACATATTTGCATAGTACTTATGCACCGATATCGTTGTTATTGATATTGGCGGTTATCATCATTATTAATGCTGCAATGTTGGGGTTAATGATTCATAAAAAGAAACCGTATAAATTATATTTATTCACACTTTTGTATTATGTGCTTATGTTTGCAATAATAATCTACGTAAGGAGAGTTTTGGCGGGTTTTGCTGAAAACTTATTACCAGCAACCAGGGCAAGAAGTTTGCGAGATATTTTGTTTTTATTATATCTTCCACAGTTTGTATTTATAATATGTGCTTTCTTGAGAGCGTTAGGTTTTGATTTTAAAAAGTTTGACTTTGCAAGTGATTTGCGAAAAATGGATTACAGTTATAAAGATGCTGAGGAATTTGAACTTAATCTGAACTTAGATGTTTATAAAGTTGAACGTAAATCAAGACGTTTATTGCGAGAGTTAATTTATTATGTTAAAGAAAACCGTTTTGTCGTTATTTGTTTGTCTGTTGTTATAGGTATTGTCTTTTTTAGCTATTTACGAAATAACATTCATAGTAATTATGATGTCACTTACAATATGAATAAGACATTCATTTATAATAAATTGAATTTTACGTTCCAAGATGCTGTTATAACAGACTTAGATTATCAAGGTAATAGAATTGATGGTAAAGTATTTTTAGCCTTAAAAGTAAATGTTGTTAATACTAGCGGTTCAGTTGCTCATATTGATTACGATAATTTTAAATTGGAATTGGGTACTAAACTAATTAATCCTACCTTAACTGATTCGGTATATTTTATTGATATAGCTCCAAGTAATGTACCAATATCTATCTCTCATATGACTGATAAAACTTTTATGTTAGTCTATGAGATAACCGAAAGAGATATTAATCGTGCTAGACGTCTAGTTATTCATAACGGCGTAGTTAATGATAAGGGTGTGGCTATTGATAAGCATATTTATGTTAATTTAAGAACGACTAAGTTAAGTAGTGATATTGAAAATATCGATACATATTCTCTGAATGACAAGATTGTTTTTGAAGAATCATATCTACGTAATACTTCTTTAAGAATTAAAAGCCAATCAATTTATAAAAGATATATTTATAAGTACAAGGATTGTATTTCAAAGGATAATTGCGGTTTATTTGATGATATGTTAACCACTACTGCGGGTGCTACTCAAAACAATGTTATATTAGTCTTCGAAGGTGTTTATGATCAAGATATGGAAATTGGTTATTCATTAACTAATACTTCACTTAAATCTTTTGCCGAAAACTTTTGTACAATTCAGTATCGAGTAGATGGTAAAAATTATACAGCTAGTCAAAGTATTACTCCACTTAATGCTACCGAGTTTATTGCCTTTGAAGTACCTCAAAATATTGAGTATGCCGATTTAATTCAATTAATAATTACTGTTCGTAATAAAAGATATTATGTAGCAGTGAATCCATAAAAAAATAGATTACTTAAATGTAATCTACTTTTTTTATTCGTTTATTTCTTTAATAGCAGTTACAGCAGCAATGGAGCCATCGCTTACTGCAGTAGTTAATTGACGTAATAGTTTTTGCCTTGCATCGCCAGCAATATAAATGTTTGGTGTTTTAGTATGTACACCATCTTCACTAATAAAGTAACCTTTATCATCAATATCAGCAACTTTTGTAAATATTTCATTTTTAGGTTCTTGACCAATAGCAATAAATAATCCATCGATAGGTATGTTTTGATCTTCTTTTCCGTCATTTGAAACGATAGTGATACTATTAAGCTTATCCTTACCATATATTTTGGTAATAGTGCTATTGGTGATAATTTTAACATTTTTATGACTTTTTAATTCTTTTAATAATTTTTTCTCTGCTCTAAATTCATCGCGTCGATGAATAACATAAACTTTTTTAGCAATGGCTGATAGATATATTGCATCTTCAACCGCTGAATTTCCACCGCCATTGACAGCAACAATTTTGTTTTTAAAAAAATTACCATCGCATGTTGCACAATAAGATACTCCTTTGCCAATTAAATCCTCTTCGTTTGGTAGCCCTAATTTACGATTAGAAGCACCAGTAGCTAAGATGATAGCTTTACCAGTATAAGTTGCTTTACTGGTAACTACTGTTTTGTTTTTAGTAACATCTAAAACCATTTCGTGTTTATAATCAACACCTAATTTTTTGATTTGATCATAAAGATTTTTGGCATAATCATATCCAGAAATCTTCTTAATGGCGGGATAGTTTTCTACTTTATCAGCGGCTAGGATTTGACCTCCATATGCTTTAGCCTCAAGTACTAAAACACTTTTATTAGCTCTTAGGGCATAAAGTGCTGCCGTCATTCCCGCTGGTCCTGCACCTACAACAATAATATCATACATAAATTCCACCTTCTTTATCCTATACATAATAATTATACAAAATACTCTTTTTTAAAGTCAATTGACTATGATATAGTGTACTTTTATTATGTAAATAAAAAACAGACTATATAGTCCGTTTATCATCATTGGAGGGGCCGACCAGATTTGAACTGGTGATCAAGGTTTTGCAGACCCACGCCTTACCACTTGGCTACGGCCCCGTATAAAGATAGTATTATTTTATTATATTTTTGTAATACTGTCAATTATAAAGCATCAATGATTAGTTCTTTTATATCAACTAGTTCAGGCTTTTTATTTACTAAATCACTTAATAATACAAATGCGTTATGAATAACTTCAGTATTATTAGACCCTTGAATGTGATTATAAAGTGTAATAATAGATATTATTAAGGCTGTTAAATCATCTTTATTAGTTAATTTATAACTATTAATATCTTGAATACTTAGTAATTGATTTACTTTTTCCGTTAAATTAGCATATGATGTTTGTGCATCCATTTTACCACCTATAATAATTCTATCATATTTTTTATGCTTTTATAGCAAAATATATGTTACTTTACAAATGAATTATTTATGATAAAATAAACATTATCAAGGGAGGATTATGAAATGGATTATGTTTTAAAAAAGATTGATAAGAATGAAAATTATAATGAACTTATTTTAGCTTATTATAATTTCTTCGAAAAATTATATGGAAAAAATCTTTCTAGTTTACACGTTAAACGGGAATTAAGTAGTGGGCAAAAAGTATCTCCAGTTTATATGTTTGTTGATGGTAATTATAATTTTGCCAAAAAAGCTGTTGATGATTGTGAAAAAGTATATCACGCTATGATGATTGGGGCATATGATGAAAATGATGGCTTATCTGCAGTTAGCAGAGTACGTTTTGTAGTCGACAAACGCGTCTATTATGCGTGTATATCAGAGATTATTCCAACCAATCCTAAAGACACTAGTATAAAAACAAAAGTTATTGATTCTTTTGAACATTATTTGGATGAGAATAGTAAAGTTGAAGCCATATCATTTGAGGTACCATTCTATGATAAGGAATTACAAGAATATCTTTTAGATTTAGGATATAACATAGCACTTGCAGATGATACGTGTGCAACAAGACTGTTTGAAAAACCAATACAAAGAGACTTAACACATAAATAATTTTTAATATTGCGATAACTTCCAAAATATAGTAGAATTATATTGAGAATAAAGAGGGTATGTGTTATGGAAAATAGTGATATTGATTTTACTAACATTATTAGTTTACCAAGTAATATTGTCGAACCAGAGCCAAACAGTGATGAGTTGACTCCGGGTGATTTTGCTTCTTTATTAAATGAATTAAATAAGCAAGTCAATAATGCCGATGGTAGTATTAGTGAATTAATGCGTCGACGTGATGAAATCGAACAAAGTAAAAAAGAATTAGAAGAAAAAACACGTACATTTGATGCTGATCGAGCTAATTTTGATCGATTAATGAAAGATGAATATCAAAAATTAAATGATCAAAAAATTGATTTCGAACAAGAGAAAACAAAAATCTTTAATGAAATTCAGGATGCTCGAGAGGAATTGTCTCGTAAGAATCGTGAATTTGAAAAATATCGTGAAGATCAAATGAATTTGATTCGAGATAGTAAAAAGGAGCTTGCTAAAAATTGCGAGCAATTTGAAAAAATAGTAGCATCATTTAATCGGAAAATAGATAAATTTGAGTAGGGAGATAGTTATGAAACAACGGGGTTTTGAAATTGCTAAAGGTTGGGAAGATAAAGATATTAAGATTCCTGTTCGAAAAACTAAGAATTCAGCTGCTTATGATATTGAAGCTGCTGAAGATACTATTATACCGATGTTTGAACCTGGGATAAAGCCAACACTTATTCCTACTGGATTAAAAGCTTATTGTCAGGATGATGAATGGTTTATACTTGCTAATCGAAGTTCGGGACCTAAAAAGGGTTTTGTAATGGCAAATAGTATTGGCATTGTGGATGCTGATTATTATAATAACGAAACAAATGATGGCCATTTTTATTTTCAATATTATAACTTTTCTGATCATGAAATATTGGTTAAGAAAGGTGATGTTATTGGCCAAGTAATATTTATGAAATTCTTAAAGACTGATGATGATGCAGCAAAAGGTAAACGTAAGGGTGGATTTGGTTCTACCGATAAATAAAAATACTAATATGATAGACAAGATGTTTATCATATTTTTTTTATCATCATATAATATTTTAGGTGATATACATGGATGAAAGAACCAAGAAGAAAGTTGTTATTGATGCAGGTCATGGTGGTAAAGATAGCGGTACTGTGAATAACGGTATAGTGGAAAAAGATTATACTTTAAAGATTAGTAAATATATTAAAAAGAGATTAGATGAACTTGGTATTGATAGCAGTTTAACTAGAACTGGAGATGAATTACTAGATCAATCCTCAAGGCCTCAAAGAGCCCAAAGTTTTTATGGCAAAGGAGATGATGTTATTATCATATCTAACCATTTAAATGCTGGCGGTGGTGATGGTGCTGAGATTATTTATTCATTGCGTAATAATGATACCTTGTCTAAAAAAATAGCTCAGGAATTGGAAAATGCCGGTCAAAATGTTCGAAAGTATTATCAAAAAAGATTACCTAGTAATCCTTCGAAAGACTATTATTATTTACTTAGAAATACACCTAATAATGAAACAATTATTGTTGAATATGGCTTTACTGATAGTACTGGCAATGATATTAATTTAATTAAAAATAAGTGGGAGTCATTAGCCGAAGCTGTTGTTAAGGCAATTACTAGTTATTTAGGTGTTTCATATTCTCAACAAGGTAATAACTATTATACCGTTGTCAAAGGTGACACTCTTTGGAGTATTGCTCGTAGATATGGAATTACTGTTGATGAACTAAAAAGTGCCAATAACTTAAAAAGTAATTTACTTAGTATTGGCAAAAAACTAATGATTCCTAGTAATAATGTCCATATAGTAAAAAAAGGTGATACTTTATATGCTCTTGCTAAAGAGTATAATACGACAGTTAGTAATTTGAAAAAATTGAATAATTTAAGTTCAGATTTGTTGAGTATTGGTCAAAAACTATTTGTTAAGTAAAGATATATATAAAAATAATTGCTAATTTTCACAGATATATATGTTATAATGATGGTAATAAGGTAAGGTAGTGATAATTATGGATGAAAAAAAAGGTTTATTTTGCCCTAACTGTGGTATGTTAAATGCTTCAAGTTCTAAGTTTTGTATTAAGTGTGGAACTGATTTGCCTAAACCAGGTAGTGAAGAAGAGGTTAAACCAGAGAGTGAAGATATTAAGCATCAAGATATTATTCCTATTAAAACAGAAGATGAAAAAAGTGAAAATCTTCAAGAGTCTGTAGAACCAAAGGAAGAACACAAAACTGAACAACCACTAACAAATAGTCTATCGGCATTGCAAGAAACGGCTGCTAGCGTTGTTAGTGATTTATATCAATTAAATAATAGTGATGGTAAATTTAATTACTTTAAATATATAGCAGGGGTATTATTAAGACCTTATGATAAATACGTAAGCGAAGAAAAGAATTTAAGTGATATTAAGAATTTATCTATTTTAGGAGGCATTATTGTTGGCATTCTAACTTTGGTAAGATTGTTGACTACTATGCTTTCATATGTGAGAATTAAGTCTGTGTTATCAAATGAAATAACTTGGGCATGGGATAATTTAATTGAGGTACCATATTTTAAAACATTCTTTATTAGCGTCTTTATGTATGCTGGAATTATTTTAGCTGTAGCCGGTGTTTATTATCTCGGTGGTATGATCATTAAAAGAGATATCAAGTTCATTAAATTATTAGGAATTTCCCTAACAGCGTTTATTCCATATGCTGCTGGTACAGCTATTTTATATCCATTATTATCGATGATATATGTACCACTTGGATTAGTTGCTATCATGATTGGCGTATTGTATTCAGTATTATCATTAATTGAATTAATAAATGATTCTATGAGTATTGATATTCGTGGTATTCGAATTTATTTCCATTTGGCTTGTTTATCTATTATTATGACTATTGCGGTATTCATTGTTTATAAAATAGTATTAGCTAGTTTATTAGGATTATAAAAATGTTTTAATTTGATGATTGACAACCTCTTAAAAATATAGTATTTTATTCTTATATTTTTATTGGGGTGTACAATGAAATCTATGATTTATAAAAGCACATGGATGTGTGCAACATTGAATAATATTTGTTCCAATTGTTTATATTTTATGGATTTTTCTGTGACTAAATCGTAAGTCTGTTTAAATGAGGACTGCGATTTTTTTTATTTAGGAGGATTTTTATGAATGCCAGTTTCGAAGATTTAAAACGAATAGTATTATCTTACAATGCAGAGGAAATTGATACCATCACTCGTGCTTATGAGTATGCCAAGATGTTACATAATGGTCAAACAAGACAAAGTGGTGAACCATATATTACACATCCTGTTAATGTAGCATATATATTGGCAGAGATGCATGCCGATTGTGATACTGTTTGTGCTGGGTTATTACATGATACTTTAGAGGATACTAATGTTAAAAAAGAAGATATTGCTCATGAGTTTAATCAAGACGTTGCTAATCTAGTTGATGGAGTTACCAAGATATCTAAAATGAATTTTTCAACGAAAGAAGAGCAAACTTTAGCTAATACGAGAAAGATTATTACTGGCATTACAAGTGATGTGCGAATTATCATTATTAAACTAGCTGATAGGCTACATAATATGCGAACACTACAATATAAAACACCATTTAAACAAAAAGAAAATGCTTTAGAGACTATGGATATTTTTGTGCCATTTGCTTATTATATTGGTGCATATAGTATTAAAAGTGAATTAGAAGACTTATCATTTAAATATTTGAAACCAGACCGGTATAAAGAAATTGCTGATAAAAAAGCTAATCTTGAGGAAAGCAGTATTAGTTGTTTAAGAGAGATATTAGAAGTAGTTAAAGATTTGCTTAGTGCAGAAGGTATTCCTAATGAATTAAAAATAAGAACCAAAAATATTTATGGAATATATAAACGTTTAGAGGAAGGACATAAATTACAAGATATTCATGATTTATTAGCTTTAAAAGTTTTAGTCGAGGAAATTAGAGATTGTTATGTTACTTTAGGTTTAGTTCATAGTAAATATCATCCCATTAATGATAAATTCAAAGATTATATTTGTAATCCTAAGACTAATATGTATCAAAGCTTACACACAACTGTTTTTGGACCCAGAGATCGTATTATTCAGACCCAAATTAGAACTTTTGATATGGATAAAGTAGATACTTATGGTTTAACTGCTTATTGGGATATTGATAAAGGTAAAGCAAGAGAAACTATGCAACAAGATTTACGAAAAAAGTATCAATTCTTTTCTTCGTTAGTCGATATTGATACCATGTTTTCGGATAATCAAGAATTTGTATCACAAGTTAAGAGTGAACTATTCGGTAATAAAGTTTATGTATATACCCCAAAAGGTGAGATTATTGAATTACCGCAAGGATCGACACCAATTGATTTTGCTTATAAATTAGGTACAGATGTTGGAAATACAATGGTATATGCTATTGTAAATGACAAAAAAGTTCCAGATAATTATGTGCTTCAAAATAAAGATCGTGTAAAGATTGTGACGGATGATTTATCTTATGGGTGTAGAGATAATTGGGAAGCAATTGCTCAAACCAGTTTCGCTAGAAGAAAAATAAGAGATTTCAAAGGATAATAAAAAACACACGTTACCATATTAGACAAATTATAGTAAAATGTCTTTAAAGCATAAAAAATATATGTTATACTTTTTATAGTAAGGTGTGTGGTTTTGTGGTATACGATACAGAAGTTATTAATAAATTTTTAAACTTCATTAGAAAGGAAAAAAGTCTCAAGTCGATTTGTAATGAGATGCAAATGACTCCCTTTGAAATAATGGGTTTAGTTAGTTATATTAAGTCATGTGGTTTAAATATTGCCATCAAAAATGGTCATGCTGATATCTTTATGGTTAGTATGGGGGATATGGAATTTCATGAAAGAAATACTTTTAATTTTTCTACGGATGATAACAATGAATTTAAATTTATTGCAATAGCAGATACGCGTTTAGGTTCTAAGTCTCAACAGTTATCAATTCTTAATGATATTTATCAAAAAGGCCATGATATGGGGTTTAACAAAGCCATATTATGTGGAAATATATCTGCTGGTTTATATCCTCTTACTGATATTTATTCAGAAACTAACTTTGTTGATGATACTCAAGGACAAATCCAATATATCGTTGACAATTATCCTTCAGTTGACGGCATGACAACATACTTTATTACTGGTAAAACAGATGATAAACATTTAAAACAAGAAAAGATAAGCATTGGTAAAAGAATTGCTCAACAAAGAGAAGATATGGTTTTTTTGGGTGAGGATTCTTGCGATGTTATGATTGATAAAACTTTAATGCAAATTCTTAGTTGTAAATTAAATAAAACTTATACAGCATCATATCGTACGCAACAACAAATTGATTCTTATCGTAGTGAAGATAAGCCAGATATTTTACTATATGGTGGTCTTTTACAAATGGAAAAATTTACCTACCGAAATGTTAAAACTATTTCGGTTCCTAGTGTATGTGCTACGACTAAAGAAATGAATGAAAAAAGATATGCTAATACGATTGGAGCATGGTATGTTACTGTTAAAACCAATAATCGTGGTAAACTGGAAAGTGTTAATGCTTTAGGTTCTCCATATTATGTGACAGTAAAAAATGATTATTTATCTGCCAAACCTTTAGTTATTAAAGATGATGATCAAGCCGTATTAAAGAGGACTAAGTAGGGAGTAGTTTATGGAAAGTAAAAATGATATTAGTTTAACACATATTAATAGAATATATCGATATATGCGAAGTGGGATGCCAATCGAATCTTTTGCTGAAATGTTCCATTATTCTCTAAATGAAGTAAATGGTATCGTTGAATTATGTAATTTGTATGGTAAAAAGATATCAATTGTCGAAGAAGATGGAGTATTAGTTTTTAAAAAGAATAGTATTAAATTACCGTCGACAAGCAAATTAGATATTGATAGTCCAAAACTTAATCATAATGAAATATGTGTTATATCCGATACTCATTTAGGTAATATTCATCAACAACTGCATTTAGTTAATGAAATATATGAAGAGGCTTATCATCGTGGTATAGATACCGTCTTACATGTTGGTGACTTACTAGATGGTAATTATTTAAATAGACCAGAAAGTCCAAGACAACAATTTTTACATGGTTTTGATGAGCAAGTTGGATATGTTGTAGATATGTATCCTAAAGTTAATGGCATTACAACATACTTTATTTTAGGAAGTCACGATGAAACCCATTATAAAAATGGTCAATCAACTCCTGATAAGTGGATATCACGCTGTCGAGACGATATGGTTTATTTAGGCCAAGATTCTGGCGAGATAGAAATAAGTAATGTTAAGACAGTTCTTGATCATCCGGGTGGTGGCTCAGCACAATCACTTTCCTATAAACCTCAAAAAAGAATCGAAATATTAGAATCACATTCGAAGCCTAAATTACTTTTAATTGGTCATTATCATAAGAGTTATGTTTTTTCATATCGTAATGTTCAATGTGTTTTGGTTCCGGCTCTTTGTGATAAAACTCAATTTCAACAAAAACAAGGTTTGTCAAATGCTTTAGGAGCTTATTTTTTGGATATCTATTCCGATCAAAAAGGAAATATTCAGTATTTTGAACCAGAAGAAGTAACTTTTAGCAAAAATGATATTTGGGATGAACCTGGCAAAGACCGAGCTAGAGTACGAAAATTAGAAATTAAAGATTAACATAAAAAAAGCCTATTAAATAGGCTTTTTTTATTGCATACTACTGTCTAAAGGAGATTTATTAGTGTTATTGTTAGCAATACCTTTACTATCGTTATTTCCACCAAAGATACCTAAATTGAAAATACCTTTTTTGTTATTTTCTTCATTCACTGGTTGTTGTGTTTGAACTTGTTGTTGTACTGCTTGTTGTGGAGCTGGCTCAGGTTGTACTTCCGGTTGTGGTTGCGGTGGTTGAGAAGTATTCTTGGCTTTTTTATTACCAAAGATATTATCAATAATATTGTTATTAGTACTCCAGTATGTAGAAACATCACAACTTGATGAGTATGGTCTTGGATTTGGCATCTCTAATTTACAAATAAGTGGTATTTTGAAAGCTGTACCAAACGATACACAAGTACCTGGTTGTAATACTTTCATTTTATCGATTACATCTTGAGAAATGTTTGGAAGCATTTCTTCGATATATTTAATATCCATTGGGTGAGTCATTTTGAAGATTAAGAAATTAGAACATTGTGATATAACGGTATCAGATATTTCCATTGGACGTTGACTAATGATATTTAATAATACACCGTATTTTCTTCCTTCCTTAGCTATTCTTTCAAAAATATTGTAACCAAGTAAGAAAACATCGTTATCTTTTTGAATATATCTATGGGCTTCCTCTAAGAATAGATGGAATGGAACGGTTGCCCGATTAGCATTACCTTTAGAGAATTCAAAGATAATATGTGCAAACACTTTAACAAGTGCTTTAGCATAGGTATCATCAAGTGATTCAAGATTAATATTAATGATTTGTGCTTTGCGATCATTTATTGTTATTAAATCACTAATAAAATCTTGTACAGGAACAAATTCATTAGTAAAGAAAGTACCAACTTCATTATTAAGAATCGTGTGAAGTCTTACTTTTAATAATTGTGCATCATCATGCATGTTTTTGTTTTGGGTGAATCCTTCACTAATTAGTGTAAAATCTAGGGCTTTAGCAAAATCTGCTAAACTAAAGGAAACGCCTTCCTTAATATTGTAATTAGTGTTATCACTTGTATATTTTAAGATGTACTCCATAATAAGTACTTCTTCACCAAAACGTCCACTTGAATCTAGAGCAAAACATTCACTAAATGTTCTTGTATAACCTAGTCCAGGAATGGTTGAATCAAAATTAAATTCTGGTGTATGACAAGTATTAATAATACTAAATACATCATCTTTCTTTTGTTGAACAGTGTTATTACTATATAAAACAGTTGTTAGAGCATTTGCAATAATCATATTTTTATATTGTCTAGCTTCATCATCCTCTGTAGCAAATATTTTGGCATATTTTAATGCTCTGTCGATAATGGTTAATTGAGAGTGCTTATCAGCTTGTAAAAGAATAGCATAATCATCTACATTTAATAGATTAAGAGGAATTTGAATTGGCATATCGCTATCTTCTTTTATATTGGCAGTTATAAACTTATAATTGTATGATGAATTAATACTATTAATGCTACTAAAGGCATTTTTATATTCACCAAATGAGTCAAAGAATATTAAACTTGAATTATAAGCTACAGCATTGGGATTACTAAGAATATTTTGAACAATTCTTGCTACACCACATGATTTACCGGAACCACTGTTACCAAATACACATGTGTGGTTAGCAAACAAGTCATTAGTAATGGGATAAACATTAAAGCCTTTATACATGGCACATTGACCTAATAGGAAATTATCTTTGGATGCTTGTCCAATTAATTCAAGTAGTTCATCAGAATTAATAATCCGGATACTACTAGTTAAACTAGCTTTATGTAAAATACCATTACTATAACGTCCATCCGGTGCAAATTCTCCTAATAACTTAACTTGAATTCTATCAGTGTTAATCTCAACAATTTCACCTAAAACGCGATTACCGTTACTTTCAAATACTAAGTGTAGGTTTAAAATATCACTTGCTAGTGAAGTATCGATATTATTTTCTATAAAGGCTATATTATCACTAATATAAATAATCTTTCCAAACACTGTAATCAACCACCATTCTTTTATGATATAATAATATCATATTAATCCTTAATTTTCAATAAAATAACGATTACTAATAGATTTGATTACAAACTCCAGAATCCGGGTTATAAAAACAATGGTTTTTATATGATCCAGCCAGTTTTTGCGAGTACCAAGTTGTTTTACATGTCGATTTTCCAGGTGCATAAAACCATAAGGCATGTGTAGCAGGGTAATAGTATTCACCAGATAAAACCCGTTTAGCTAGTTCTTTTTCTTTTGCAGTTGGACTAGCTTGAAAAAGAGAACTATTAGTTCCTACGAATTGATTTTTTTGATAAATAGCATCAGTTATAGTATTGATCTTTTTAAATGTTAAACAATTTGCTAGGGCTCGGTTAACTACAACATTACCAACCATTAGCATTCCTAATTCACCTTCGTTGAGTGCTTCCGCTCGCATAATTCTAGCTAATAATTCTAATTCTTTTGTGGAATAAGAAATAATCATAAAATATCACCTAGTCTATTGTATGTGTAAATTGAAATAAAGATTATTTATAAAAAGGAGTTAGTAGGTTATAATTAAAATGGAGTATTGTATGAAAGTAGGTAAGTTGATTGGTAATTTTAAAAGTATCTTAATTTTACTTTTAATAGTTATCCTGACATATTTTTTTGTTTTTGATAAAGCAAATATTACTGATATTTGGCATACTATTTTGAATTGTAATGTTAATTATATATTATTGGCTCTTATTAGTATGTTTGGTTTTTTTGTTATGGAAGGATTAAATATCAAATTGCTGTTTAAAAACACAGATACGAATGTTTCATTATTAAAATGTATAAAGTATTCTTTGATTGGTTTTTTCTTTAGTGGTATAACACCTGGTGCAACGGGGGGACAGCCTGTGGAAATCTATTATATGTCTAAAGAGGGAATCAAAGGCTTTAAATCAACATTAGTATTAGTTATTCAGTTATTTACATATAAAATATGTGCTTTATCTTTAGCATTAATTGGTTTTATGATTAATTACGCTAGTTTAAATACTATGTCTAAGGCTTTGTTTTTATGTGGCTTTATAGTTTATTTGTTTCCTTTATCATTAATTGCTCTTTGTATTTTTAAACCACAATTTGTATATAAATTAGTTGATGGCTTTATGAATTTTATAAATAAGTTAGGTATTAAGAAAAATGCTGATCGAGAAAAAATACGGAATACTATTGAACAATATAATGAGTGCTCTACATATTTTAAACACCATAAATTAATTTTCTTAAAGTCAATTCTTATTTCTTTAGTGGGCGTTCTTTGTTGTTATCATGTTTCTTACTTAGTATTATGTGCCTTAGGCTGTAGTGATTTAAATGTTATGAGTGTTATTTGGAGACAGTCTATGTTATATGCTATGGCTTCATGGTTTCCTTTGCCGGGGGCAGCTGGTGCTAGCGAACTAACTTATATTAACCTTTTTGGATTTATTAATAATAGTGATATTATTGTAAGTGGATTATTATTGTATCGTGGTATTACATTCTATATTTTTATCATTATTGGATTGATAGTTTATTTGATTACGTTTATTAAAAATTTAAAAAAATAAAAACTATTTTAGAAATCTAAAATAGTTAACTTTTTTTAAAAATATGAATTATTTTAGCGGTAATAAAGACAATTTTATCCGCTTTTTTTATGGCAATTGTTTTGCACAATGCTTTACCCCCGACTGTTAAAGAGGAGATTAGTGCAGAGATAATAATAGTAATAAGCGAAATATTAATATTGAATGTTGTGGCTATGGAAATAGCTAACATGGCTCCTAGACCACCACTGATAATGCCACATATATCACCAACAATATCGTTACATATACTAGATACTTTAACATTATTTTTAATCAGAACAATAGCAATGTTGGCACCTTTAATTTTTTGTGAATTCATGGCATGAAAGACTGATTCCTTACTTGTTAGAGTAGCGGCCCCAATCATATCAAAAATAATACCAATAGCAATAACAAGAAAGACTAATATAGCTGTTAGAATTATATTAGCATGCATAGAAATAACATTGGTAGTATAACTAAACATCATTGATAAAACAAATGACCAAACAAATACTTGTAATATCCACTTTTTATTTTTCATTTAATCCTCCTGGGAATAAAAAAACTTTATAATATAAATTATAAAGTTAATATAGATGGTTTATCATAAATTAATTTTACGGCTTTGGTCGAGTTGAATTTCTCTACTTCTAATCCCTTGGTTACCCGTGGGCGATTTCTCCTTTAATAGAAATAATTATCAGTCACCTTAATAATTACTCGATTGCCACATAGTCCGCACTTCAAACTTTATGATAAATACACGCTAGAGATTTTCTCAAACACAAACTATCACACTCTTATTCGCTTTTGCAGTTATAATTTCATTTTTCAAATCCCAAATAACCACTCACGACATGATATTGTTAATGCTCGATTTAATAACAGGGATAAAAATTCATATGCCATTATGAGTACCCCTGAAATTTTAAATTATATACCCGCCCTAACTTGGGCCGAAAAAGCAGATATATAAAGTCCTAATCATCAATTAATGGATTTTTAGCCCCATCTTCAAATGGAGTTTGTGACTAGCATAATGCACCACGCGAATAATAATAGCACAAAATACAAAAAAATGCAAATTTTGGCCAATAAAAAACCTATTTTATTATATGCTTAATAAAATAGGTTATGCTTTATTCTTGTACAGTACACATGGTCAAAGTTACATTTATGGACGTTAATAAGTCATTTATTTCCTTATTACTTGAAGGAGTACTGTAGAAGGTGCCATCCTCCGTTTCAATAGTATAAATTGAGTAGTTTGCTTCATTTTCATAGTTATCTAAGTTAGCAATTAATTGGTTCATATCCACTTTATATTTACCTGTTTTAGGAGTTAATGGTTTATCTTCTGAAGTGAAAGTATAGTAATATTCATAAGTATTATCACTATATAGATATAATACTGGAGTAGGGCAATTAATACCATCGTAAGTAATAGTAAATTCTAATCTAGGAACTTTACCATATTCAGCTAAATAACTTTCTTTATTTTCCACAATGCTTTTAAAGATTAATTGTTCATTTTTAAGTAGTGTAGAGTATTTATAAATAGCGTTATCACCAGCTTTGTCTGTTTCTTTTATGGCATATTCAGTTAGAATATCAATACTTTTTTGAGAAAAACTTAATGGATAAGTATCGATTTTGGTAATATCATAATCATCATTAATATAAAGTTTTTTTATTAAAACGGAACCGTCTTCTTTAAAATAAATTCCATAAGTTGTTTTATCATTTAAATCATATTTAATAAGGTAGCGATATTCTTCCACATTGGCTTCGAAAAAGTATTCACCATAGGTAATACCTTCAACTATTTCTCTAGTATGTTTGTCGAGATTGATTTGTGATACTTCTGCACCATTTTGAAAGTTTTCAGTTAAGAACTTTTTTAATTTTGTATAATTTTCTTCAGAATACATAAATGTTTCTTCTTTAGTAGAAGGTTCACAATCTAAGGCACTGCAAAAGTTGGTAGTTTTAATTATTATTTTTCGATCAGCAACCTTTATTTCGCTTTTTGAACCAGGAATGTAATTATCATGGTAAGTTATAACGAATGAAAAATTATCATCTAGTATTGGGTTAAGTTTGTTAAAATAACCATAAAGAGTAATTCCTAAGATTCCTAAGATAGCGGCTATTACAATAATAGTTATTATTTTGCCGTTAACGACCTTTTTTGGGGTATTTATAGTTTCATTATACATAAAAATACTTCCTCTCACTATTAGAGTAACACATTTTTGGCGTGTTATATTAAAATTATAGTGTATTGACATATTATATTTGTCAATATATATTGTGATATAATATATGATGGTGGTAAAAATGAGGACTGTTTTGATAGCAACAACAAATAAAGATAAGTTCAGGGTTGTAGCTAATATTTTTAAAAAGACGCTTTTTCCTGAAGATAAATATGAAATAATTTGTCAGACTGATGATATGAATATTCATGAAGAATGGGAAATAGGTAATAATATTGCTAGAGCTAGGACTAAAGCTATAAATGCTTTTAATTCTTTAAAAAAGTATAACTATGATTATATAGTTGGTTTAGATGATGCCTTAGTTGTCAAGGGTCGTGTTGAACCAAATGTCAAAATGTATGTGGAAAAAATATTGTATGAGAATTATTTAGCTGAAGGCGAAGAGTACGCTTTTAATCGTGCATACTGTATTGTTGATAAGAACAAAAAAATATATGAAATATCTATAGATATTCCAGTAATTTATTATTCTCTAAAAGAAGATATTGTATTAGAAGATCATACATATCCTTTATCTAATGTTTCATATCCTATTGGTTATAACAAACCGTTAGCAAAATTAAGTCCTGAAGAGGAAACTAACTACTATCTACATTATGTTAAAGATGGATTGATGAGATTAGGAATTCCAGAATAAAGAGAACTCAACCGATAGTTTAGTAGTATAAACTTTCCTTTTATTTAGGTTCTTTTTGAAAATGATATAATTTATACTGTGTGAGGTGAATTATGGGTAACAGCTTAATAGTAATTAGTGCCGTTTGGTGTCCATCTTGTTTATTACTGAAAAAGCACTTAAAAAAATTGAAAGAAGAATTCAATTTAGAATTTGAAATGTATGATTATGATTTAGATGAAGAAGAAGTTCAAAAGTATAATGTTGGTGATAAATTACCAGTGATGATATATGGTGATAACCGATTAATTGGAGAAAAATCTTACGAAGAAATTGTGGCCTTTTTAAAGGAGTGTAAAATAGTATGAAAAAAGTTTTATTGTTCCTTTTATTTATCCTTATTCCATTTAATTGTTTTGCCATTACTGATTCATATACAGATATAGTATCTAAGTATACAAATGAAAAAATAGAAAAAAAGAAGATTAATTTATATCTTTTTCATGGGGCCGAGTGTCCACATTGTGCGGATGAAAAACAATGGTTGAAAATTATTGAATATAAGTATAAAAATAAATTAAATGTCTATTATTATGAAGTATGGCATAATAAAGATAATGATAAAATCTTAACTCAGCTTAAGGAAGAATTGGGCGTCGCTGGTGATTCGGTTCCTTTTACAGTAGTGGGTGATAAATATTTTTATGGTTATTCAGAAACTATTGGTTCACAAATTGAAAATGCTATTAAGGAATATTTAGAAATTAATAGTGATCCTAATGAAATAAAAATTCCAATATTAGGATATGTCAATATGAAAGATGTATCTATTCCTCTTGTGGCAGTTGTACTTGGTTTTATTGATGGATTTAATCCATGTGCAATGTGGATTTTATTATTCTTAATTAATTTGTTAATTGGCGTCGAAAATAAGAGACGGGCGTGGTTACTTGGGTTAACTTTTTTATTTATTTCCGGTTTTGTTTATTTCTTATCCATGCTTGGTATGAATTTCGTTTTAGGAATTGCTACGATTAAATGGATGAAAATTGCCATTGCAGTCTTTATTTTAATTGCTGGTATTTTAAATCTACGCAAGTATTTAAAAATACGTAAAGAAGCTGCAGGATGTACAGTAGTTGATGATAAAAAACGTAAAAAATTAATTACTAAAATGCGTAATATTATTAAGAGTAAATCTTTTGTGTTAGCGTTAATTGGTATTAGTGGGTTAGCAATTACGGTTAATTTAATTGAAATGGCATGTTCTTTAGGCTTTCCATTAATATTTAATGAGTTACTAACGGTTAATAAGGTCGTTGGAGTAACAAGAATAATTTATCTATTAATATATGTATTCTTTTATATGATAGATGATATGGTTGTTTTCGGTATATCAATGTTTACTTTAGAGGCAACCGGAATTACCAATAAGTATAATAAACTATGTACTTTAGTAAGTGCGATTATCATGATTATAATGGGTATTTTATTAATCGTTAAACCTGAATGGTTAATGTTTAATTTTTAGGAGGTAAAAATGATTTATTTAGATTATGCTGCGAACACGCCGGTTGATGAAGAAGTATTAGATTCTTATGTTGAAGCGACGAGAAAGTATATTGCTAATCCTAATAGTTCACATCCTTTGGGAGTGCAAGCAAAAGAGGTTATAGATACAGTATCAGAAAAAATAGCAAATTATTTTCATACTAATAAAGAAAGTGTTATTTATACTAGTGGAGCAAGTGAATCAAATAATTTAGTTATTAAAGGTATAGCAGAAATTAAAAAAAATATAGGAAATAGGATTATTATCTCGGCAGTAGAACATTCAAGTATAGTTGCACCATGTAATTATTTAGCAGCACAGGGTTATGATGTCAGTGTTATACCTTTAACAAAAGAGGGAAAAATTGATTTAAAAGTTTTAAAACAAGAAATAAATGATAAAACTATTTTGGTAAGTATTTGTTCTGTTGATTCGGAATTAGGTACCGTTCAACCAATTAATGAAATAAGTAAAATAGTTAAGGATTATCCAAATGTTACTTTTCATACTGATGCTACTCAAGCTATTGGCAAAACAAATATTGATTTCACAGGTGTTGATTTTGTAACCTTTGCTCCGCATAAGTTTTTCGGTTTAAATGGCTTTGGTGTATTAATGAATATTCATAACCAAAAAATAACGCCTCTTGTTCACGGGGGAAAATCTACAACGATTTTTCGTAGTGGTACGCCAGTAACAGCTAATGTTGTAGCACTACAAAAAGCATTTGAATTAGCAACTGACAGCCTTCAAAAAAGATCTAATTATATAAGAGGCCTTAACAATCAACTAAGAGAGGTATTTGAAAAATTAGATTGTGTTCATATTAATAGTCCTAAAGATGCCATTCCTAATACTTTAAATATTAGTCTAATTAATAAAGACACTAAAAGTGTTTTAAAAGAATTAGAAAAAAAAGAAATTTATTTATCTACTACAACAGCTTGTGCATTGGGTAATAGTCCATCAAAATCAGTATTAGCAATTACTAATGATGAGAATTTAGCATCTAATACAATTCGGATTAGTCTTTCGCATTTAACTAGTGAACATGATATAAACGAGTTTTTAAAAATATTTCAAGATATTATTAATAAGCAATAAAAAAAGAGGCATATAGATAATTGCCTCTTTTTTTTTAAAGAATTATTTTTGTTCTTTTAGAACATGTTTATAGAATAATCCAGCAAGAATTGCACCAATTACGGGAGCAACTATAAAAATCCAAACATTGCATAAAGCACTACCGCCTTGAAGGACAGCTGGTGCTAGACTACGTGCTGGATTAACACTTGTTCCTGTAAATGGTAAACCAAATAAATGAACAAGTGTAAGTGTAAGACCAATTACAATTCCTGTAACGTGGCCGTTTTCTTTTTTGTCAGTTACCCCTAAGATAGTTGTTGTAAAAATAAATGTTAAAATAATTTCCACAACTAAAGCAATAACTATTGTCGTGTCACCAACAAGATTATTTGCTCCTAATGCTGTAAAGCCATTTAATGCTAAAGCAAGTAATAAAGAACCAATAAAGGCCCCAACTACTTGAGCAATAATGTAGCGGATACATTCTTTGGTTTCCATTTTTCCCGCAACTGTTAAGGCTATTGATACAGCAGGATTAATATGGCAACCAGATACATTACCAATACTATAAGCTGCTGCAACAATTACAAGACCAAAGGCCAGTGAAGTTGCTACTAAATTAACTCCTGATGTTACAGCTACACCGCAAGCAATTAGCGTTAAAAGCATTGTTCCTACACATTCAGCAATATACTTTCTCATTCTACACCTCCTTACTTTCATTATATAATAAATATAACGTACTTGCTAGTTAAAAAGGTTTACATTCTGTTTTTTACGGTAACAATTGTTTCTACAAGATGCTATATTTAAATACCTAATTCTTTTAGGTGTTCTTTAATTAGTTCGTAAAATGTATATTGATTTCCATAGGGAATAATGTCTTGTAAATTTCCAATACCATTTTCCTTTAAGAAAGCCAGAATATTTAGAGATGAAAAAATGGCATAAATTCTTATTCTTATTAAATCCTCTTTACTAGGTTTTAGTTTTTTTATAAATAAGTCATATATTTTAGTTTTATATATTTGAGCAACAGCATCGCCATATCCCATTAAAATTGGTCCACTTATAAGTTCTCCAGGATCTATAAAAACAACTTCACCATTTTCAGTAATCATGATGTTTTTAGCATTGGTATCAATAGGAACTAAACTATTATCACTAGTAATTAAATGATTATATTTAGCGTATATCTTTGTAAAGGCGTTATTCAATATATCATATTCTTTTAAGATGTCTTGCGTAGATTCCTGTCTTTGCATAATAAATTTATTAAATGAATTACTAGTCCCTTTCATGTTTTCATCTAGTAATCCATAACCATCTATTTTTTTATTACCGATTGTTTCATAGAAAGTAATAATACTATTTACTATTTTTTCTTTATAAATATTTAATTCCTTTTGACTAAGTTCATCAAGTGTTTTTCCTTTAATTTCCTTAAATATAGCATATTTAGGATTATCTGAAAATACAACTAATTGTTTAAGATATTTATGGTCTAATAAATCGTAGATGATTAATTCATGATCGATATGAATAGACTTTTTTAAATAAAATTTGGCATAAAGTGTTTGCTCATCTTGTGTAATCACTTTAAAAACATAATTATTAGTTTTACTAATTAATTCAATAGTTTTAACATTATTATTAAGCGCTTTTTTAATTTCATTAATATATTTTTCCATCCCAATAATTATAACATGAAAATAGAGTTGATTAATATAAATAATAGTAGTACAATTATATTGTCATCTTATATAGAGTGATGGAGGGACTAGCCCTGTGAAATCACACCAACCTATTTGATTAGGTGGTAAAGCTAGATCAATAAGATAACTTAAAGACTTAAGAGCTATCTTGGGTCTTTTTTTATTTTTCTAGGGATGACAAGAATGAGAAACAAATGATAGAAAAAGTAAATCCAGGTCATCCAGACAAAATTGCTGATCGAATTGCGGGGGCAATAGTTGATTTGGCGTATACTAAAATAGTAGAAATTGCAAGGGATTACATTAATAGTATTGGTGGTTTTGAAAAACTTGCTGAATGGGGATTATATTAAGTAACTATGATATAATTAATAAGAGGTGCTTTATGGATAGTATTTTATATGATTCAATCTTTAAAAGAAAATCATTTCATTTATTTAGAAATATTGGTAATGAAAAAATATCTAAGGAAGAATTGAATGATTTATTGTCATACATTGATAAATTAAAACCCTTAGTAGATAATGTTAAATATAAGATTATTGTTCAAAAAGATACATCATTTGTAAGGGGTGGAGAATATTCTATTTTATTCTATTCTGAAAAAAAGGATAATTATCTTCAAAATATTGGTTATATAGGTGAACAGCTAGATTTATATTTAGTTTCTAAGAATATTGGTACCTTATGGTTTGGAATTGGAAGACCAAAAGAGAACAAAATTGATGGATTAGATTATGTAATAATGATTCAAATTGCTAAAGTAGATTCGCCAAATAAATTTCGAAAAGATATGTATAAGAGTAAAAGAAAATCTATTGAAGAAATATGGAATGGAGAAAAATATTTAGAAATTGCTAATATAGTTAGATTTGCTCCAAGTGCATGTAATACACAACCATGGAAAGTAATTGAAAAAGATAATGATTTAGAAGTCTATAGATATCGCAAAAAAGGTAAAAGAGGAATTATGCCTAAGAATTTAGTTATTTACTATAATCAGATTGATATTGGTATTTTTCTATGCTTTTTAGAATTATGTTTTGAACATAATAGAATAGATTATACTAGAGAATTATTTGTAGAAAAAAACTCCGAATTAGAAAATAATCTAGCAGCCATATATAAAATAAAAAACACTAACAATTAAGTTAGTGTTTTAATATTCTCATGGCACCGGTAGTAGTCTATTGTGAAACTACTTATATGCTATCAGTTGCTAAATACAATATATCATAAATTGCTAATTTAGTAAATATGACTACTAAAATTTAAGATTATTTATAGTTCTTGCTATTTTTTCTTTTCTTTGAATTTCTGCTTTTATTTCAGCTTCTTTTCTTCTTTTTTCTTGTTCTCTTATTTGTTTTACCTTTTTTGGATATTCTAAATTAGCATTATTTATCCATTGTTTAAAATAATCAATTATGTTTTGAGCATAATCTAAATTTCTAACAGATAGTTGTACACTTGCATATTCATATTCAAATCTAAAATTATCAACATCAAATCCCATCAATGAACCCCAAGAATTCGTCTTTATACAATCAATCCATAATTGATTAATTGGGTGACTTAATTTGAATCTTAGTCTTCCATCATCTTCATCATACTTAACATCTATTAACTTAGGTGGATCAAGAATTAAAATATCTTTTTCTTCTGATTCTTTAATTTCAATTTCTTTTAATCGTTTAATTTCTTTATTTGTTTTATTTAATTCGATTCTAGAATTAATTTCAAATTGGACAGTTTCTATATCATTTGGTCTATCTTCTTTATTCTGCCTAATCATTAATTCAACAACATCATCTAAAAATGAATATTCTGGTGCAACTTCATCAATTTTTTTATAACTTGAACCATATGGGACATGTCCAGTGAATAATTCATTTAGTATTAAGCCCAAAGCATATATATCAGCTCTATGATCAACTGTAGCTCCTTTTTCTTTTTGCTCTGGTGCCGCATATTGAAAATTAGCCATCCTAGAACCAACTTTTGTTTCTACAATTGTATAAAGGTCATCCTTATTAAAATGTGATATACCTAAATCTGCCACAACTAAAGTGTTAGAAGATTTATCAAATAATATATTTTCAGGTTTTATATCTCTATGATAATTTTTACTATTATGAAAATATTTAATACCTTCAAGTATTTGATTAAAATAATTTAATTTTTGATCATTGCTAATTCCTTCTAACATCAAATCTCTTAAATTGGCATCATAAAGTGGCATTACATAGAACATTAATTTCTCATTATTCAACTCAAAAACACCATTATCTATAACTTTCATAATATTTTCATGATTAGCTTTTGAACAATAGCCAATTTCATTTTTAAATCTCTTTATACTTTCTTTATCAATTTTTTTATTTAACAATTTAAGTGCAAATTCATTTCCTTCTTCATCTGTAACTTTATAAACAGTTGAATTTCCACCTTCACCTATAACTTTAATCTCATCATATTTACTTAAATATGCCGAAGTGAATTGATATTTAATCCTTTTTGCCATGTTCTGCCTCCAATAGGCTATTATACCATAATTACAAGTAGATATTTAATGATTTTAAATCTACTTGAAGATTTATATTATTTTTATTAAAAGTTGCTTAAAACTAATTTAAATAACATTTTATCCATATAGCCCTCAAGGGGATACCGACAAAGGGGATGCCCTTGAAGGTAATATATTACTAAATACTAATATAAATAAAGATAAAGAAGATAAACATCCATATGTACGGTGTGAACATGTGGATAGTGAATACCTTCAAACTGTATAGATATAATAAATACTATTATAATAAAGATAAAGTAGATAAACGAATTATTGAATAATGCTATTTTGAACCTATTCAAAACTAACCTATATACTAAATACTAATATAGTAAAGATAA
>JAEEGL016545872.1_pt1 | contig 52045 bp, 43 predicted proteins | sample 9134231 | NCBI WGS metagenome assembly JAEEGL01 (sample SAMN16246548, study PRJNA631951) | gut metagenome | biome: gut microbiome; feature: rumen; material: fiber-attached | host: Bos | place: Iran: Karaj | collected 2018-10
ATCATCTTCAAAATAATTATATAAATCATTAAACGATTTTATTATTCTTTTACATCTACCTAACTCACTTTGAGAGAATTCTATATATTGTAAAACTCTATTATCGTAGTATTTTTTATATTCATCATTGCAAAAAATTCTATCAAAAGAACCACTAAAAAGATTTCTATCATATATTGCTTTACATTCTTCATCTGTTAATCCATATATGAGTAATCCGTTTGAAAAATCCAAATTATTATTTTTTGCTGCATACAATATTGTATTCTTATTTTTTAATTCTATAGGACTATTAACAGTTAATTCATAATGATTATCAGTCAAACATTTAATAAGACTATAACCATTATTCTCAATGGCACTTTTTAATAAGTTCAAACTAGTTTCATCTAAATAATCAATTAGATAAGTATAACATTCTATATGACGAGTTTTATTTAATATAGCAGTAACTATATCATTAATATTATTATTTAATACCTCATAATATTTTCTATCAGTTATTTTGTTTTCATATAAATAATAACAATATCTAAATGGAGCAAACTCATATACTTCTTTAAAATTATCTTGTGTAAAACCATCTACATTATTTTCATAGTAAAATTGAATTACACAAGGAATTTTAAGTTTAATATAGTTCCGTATTTCTTCAGATGCTATTTCTTTAAAATATTTATAACCAAAAATTGTCCAAAATATAAGTTTATCCCTTGCTTCCTTATTATTTAATACTATATCTATTTCCTCTTTTGAAAAATCAGCTATACCACTATTAATTTTATTAAAAGCATTTAATTGAAATATTTTTTCTTTATAAGTATCATCAGTATACTGAATACTACTCAACCTACTTGAAATATAACTATCATTGGTTATTAAAAGAGTATATAATACTTTATCATCTAACAATAATTTTTTTTGTTCATCAGTTAAATTGGTATCATTTCTTTCTATTTTATCCATTAAAATAACTCTTGATTTTAACTCATTATCATTAATTATATCAATTAATTTTATTATATTATTACATCTATACATAACAATTTCAGCATACTTATCTACAATGTATTTTATTGATTCTTCATTTAAATAATCAATAATATTTTCAAATAAATAATAATTATGTATTATTTCATCTATTACCCTTATATCATTAATATATTTACTTTTATATATTGAATTATTATTACAAAAACTATTTAATAGATTTTTTTTACTTGCTATTAATTCAAATAATTTATCATCAATTATATCAATATCTACATATTTTAAAACATCAACTAAATTTGCATATCTTTCATCAAGAGTTAATACTTTATCTAATATTATTTTTACATATTTATTATTATCACAAATATTTTTGATGTAAGACCAAGGTATTTCTTTATAATCAAAAATTAAATCAAATAATCCATTACTTTCATCAAACAATAACTCTTTGTCAATATAATTAATCTTATCATATATATCTAAATCTTCATTTTGAATTATATATTTCTTTATATACGATAAATTATATAAAATTGCTTTAGGGGTATTATTTGATATTTTATAACCATTTTTGAATGCAAGATCAACTATACCATTTTCTTCATCATTTAAAATATCATCTGAAATATAATTAATTATATCTAAATTATTATTTATATACATTTTTATAAACTCAATATTATTTACTAATTTCATTGATATTCCTTTATCACATCTAAAACCTTTAGATATTGCTAATTTATATAAATCAGGATTATCTAATAAAATATCAGGTTCTAAATAATTTATTATGTATATTTCTCCTGCATCTAATAATTTTTTAACTACATCTAAATCATTGTTTAATCCAATTATAGTATTTATATTATTTTTTCCAATTAATACTATTAATATATCTAAATCACTTTTTATTTTTTCATATATAATATAACTACCTATTTGCTCTATTTCACTATCTAATTTATTCTCACTTTTTATATATTCCCTATAACTATCGCAATTATTAAATAAATATGCTCTTGATTCAATATTTATTTCTATACCATTGTCTAGAAGTTTTTTATAGTTTAATTTAATAAAATTATTAGAAAATTTACTTATTTCTATATATTTTAAATAATCTGGATAATCCATTAAAATATTACTAATATTATCACTTAATACAACTATATTATTAAATAATTTATAAAAATCATATGGTGCAGTATTTTCTAATACTTTTCTAAACAATATTTCATTGCCTATAATTAAATTAGGATTTTCAATTACTTTATTAAAATTATGAATTAAATAATCTTCTGTATATATATCAATATTAAGAAAAGAATTATTTTTAACTATTTCATCATTAAAATACTCATTCGAAATATTATTACTCTTTTTTATTCTGATAATTTCATCTATATCATCTATATTTTTTAAATATTCCCTTACAAAATTATAATCAATATATTTTGCTATATTATTAGATTTAATAATTTTTTCAATTAATTGCTCTTTATTATTTTCAATATATTCATCATTAACATATCTAATATAATCAATACTATAATCAATTAATTCACTTATAATTTCATCATTACTAATTATTTTATCAACCATATTTCTTGGTATATTATTATTCTTTTTTATATATGCAATTATATATTCTTTATAATCTTGATTATTTATATTATCATTAAAAGTATTTATAATTATACTATCTTCTTCAGGACTAAAATAACTGCAATTACTTCTACTATAATAATTTTGACCATTAATATATTTTAAAATACTATTTCGTTCATTATTCTCATTATCTAATAAATATTTGATTTTTGGTGATAACATATATACATACTTCTTTTCAGGTTCATTAATTAATAAATATTTTTTTATTGAATCATTTATCTGAACTCCTTTATTTATACACTCATAAACTAAATCAATATTTTTTTCTATATCATATCTATCACTTAATATATTGATATATTTAGAATTAATTTTAACAATATCTTGAAAATAATTCATATTATTCTTTATGAAATTAGTTACATTATAACATGTATCACTATCGGTAGTATATCCGATACTTAAAGCATATTCTATCCATTTTTCTAAATCAGTCTGCTTTATAAACATAAATATATCTTTATAACCTAAATCAAAAGCTATTTTGATATCATTATCTGATTTAAAAATAGAACTAGATAATCTATTATTAAATGTGTTAAAATCAAATAAATTTAAATCTAAATTTCCATTATCAAATACCCTTCTACATTCTTCAATTACTCTATTCATAATTTTATTATCTAATCTTGAATTACAAACATTTGCGATAAAGTTTGAATAATATATTTTATTATTATCTTCTCTTAATCTATTCAAAAAATAATCTAAATTAGCACTTATATAATCATTATCTAACAACCATCTAGAATAAATATATTTTTGACTATTCGTAATTATTTTATATAAAATATCTTTATTATTTTTTACAATTTCTACATAATAACTTAATGAACCATAATAATAAGAAGAAAAATCATAGTTAATAAACATTTTGTCAAGATACTTTAATATATCTAGTTCTTTCATCTTATTTGGCAAATATGAATTAATAAAAAAGATATCTGAAAAACCATTATCTACTGATAAATCAATTATTTCTTCATCAATATAATCCTTATTTATATGTTTTATAATATTAGGAAAACCACTTTGAATTATCTTTTTCAATTGTTCTTTTTTTTCATTCGAATAATCAGAAAAGAAATTAAAATTCTTATTTTCATCAAGGTTAAATTCTTTTATAATTTCAATATTTTCTAATATTAAATCAGGATTTAAATAAACTACTACTAAATCTAGTATATTTCTATCAATTTTATTTATTGTACCATCGACAATATAGTCACAAAATTTTTTACGTATACCATAATCATCTCGTACTAATTGTATTACTTTAGAAGGATAATTATTATATAATTCTGCTAAATTTTTTTCACATATATCACTTGGTATTGTAATGTCTATACCTGCCTCTAAATACCTTTTAACTAATTCATAATTACTATCAAAACCTACTAAAATAATATTATTCTTAATAGCACTATTTACTAATTCTAAATCAATACTATTATCATCATTATATATTAATTTATTAATATAATATCCACTACTAATTAAATATGGATTAATATTTAATTCAATACATTTTTTTAAAATATTTTTATTTATTTTTACTTTAATGTATGAATTATATTCCTTCATTAATTTTAATAATTCATAGTCATTTGCCTCAACATCACTTTCATTTACATATATATTATTAGAAAAAATATTAGTTTTAATCACTTTAATTATTAAATCTCTACTATAATTATCCCTAAGTGGTATTTTTTTATTTTCATATAAAATAGCATCTAATAATTGAATATTTTTTTCATCTAATAACAATTCATTACTTACATAAGAAAAAAATATATCTTTAAACCAAACTTTATCTTTAAATAAATCAATTATATCCTGAGTAACTTTTAATCCATATTTTTCAATTAAATCAGTTAATTTTTGTTTCTGAACTTCTTCATCATTTTCTTCATTAATATACTTTTCAACATCTAACAAATTAAATTTAATTCCAACTTTTAATCTTAATCTTTCTATTGTACTTTTTATATCAACATGTTTCATATAATTCTCCTATTCTAAAATCTAATAAAATTATATCATATAACAAAAAAAATATTATACTAATTATAATATCTTTTTTCTTCTTCTTTATCACTTATAAATTTTAAATAATTATCATATCTAGATTTAATAATAGTACCATCTAATACTTTATCTTTTATTCCACATTTATTCTCTTTAATATGCATACAATCACTATATTCACAAGAATCTTTATACTTATTAAATTCTATAAAATTATCTCTTATATCTTCTTTAGTCATTAATGAAAAATCTAAAGATGAAAAGCCAGGAGTATCTGCTACTAATCCTCCTAATAAAGGTATTAATTCTACATGTCTAGTTGTATGTTTTCCTCTACCTAATGCATTTGAAACTTCATTAGTAGCTAAATTTAAATTAGAATCTAATCTATTTAATAAAGTAGATTTACCTGCTCCACTTTGACCTGCAAATACTGTTACTTTATCTTTAAATATTTCTTTAATACTATCATCAGTATTAGTATATACTTTATAACCTATACTTTTATAATAATTAATATAAGTATCTATTTCTTTTCTATATTCATCATCTATTAAATCTAATTTTGTAAAACATATAATAGGTAATATATTACTATGTTCTATAGTAACTAATAATTTATCTAATAGATTAGAAGAAAAGTTAGGTATGTGTACACTTGTTATTATTACTGCTTGATCTATATTAGCTACACATGGCCTAACTAATTCATTTTTTCTTGTTAATATTTCTAAAATATATTTATTATCATAATCAATATTAACTATATCACCTACTAAAGGTGAAATATTCATATTTCTAAATTTACCTCTTGCTTTACAAATAACTTTTTCTTCATTATCTAATTTTATTGTATAATCATTACTTATTTGTTTAATTATTATCCCCTGCATAATTAATTTTCTTCTTCTTCCTCATTTTCTTCTACAGTATTACTATTTGAATTCTCATTACTATTACTATTTGATGAACTAGTATGTTTTGCAATTGTAATTTTTAATGTAACTCCTTTTTTGACTTCTACGCCTTCCTTACGTCCTTGTGCTAAAATAGTACCACTTTTCTTTGATGAATTAACTTCTTCAAAATCACATGTAATTTCATTATCATCACAGAATGCTTGTATTTTATCTTTATCCCAATCTCCATCTAAAAAGTCAGGATATACAGTTATTATAGTAGCATAAACAAGTTCTATAGCACCACCTTTGTCAATACGACTACCTGCTTTTTTACTTTGTGATATTATATTTCCTTCATCATAATCTTTATATTTTTCTTCATCAGTAGATATTTTCTTTGCTGTTGTAATAACTTTAATTCCTTTATTTTCAAGCTCTATTTTAACTACATTTACATTTCTCTTAGTATAATCTTCTATTTCAAAACCAGATTTTCCACTAGATACTTGAACTACTACATTAGTTTCTTGTTTTACTTTAGAGTCTGCTTTATGAGCTTTATACCCAACTACTACTCCTTCCTCATAATCATTACTTGGTTCACTCTCAAAAGTATAATATACACCAATCTTATCTAATTCTTTTCCAGCTTCTTCTTGAGATTTACCTTCTATATTAGGAAGAATAACAGTCTTTTTATTATTGGATTTTAATACTGCAAATGCTGTAATAATTAATCCTACAACAAGAAATAACGCTATCATTCCAACTAATTTAACAACTAATTTATACTTATCAACACCATCTTTATCTTCTTTTATATTCTCTTTTTTTTCTTCAATTTTTTCTTCTTTCTTTTTTTCCACTTTTGGTTCCTCTTTTACTTCTACTTCTTCTTCATCTTCTATATCTTTATATTTATAAACAACTTTCTTTTCATTCTTTCTACTTTCTGAAAGAACAGTTTTTAAATCATCATGCATTTCTTTAACAGAATCATATCTATTTTCTGGATTTTTTGCACATGCTTTTAAAACAACATTTTCAACACTCTGTGGTATACTTGGATTTTGTGCTGTAATACTAGGTAATTTTTCTTTCATTTGCTTAATAGCAATTTCAACAGCATTATCTCCTTTAAAAGGGAGTTTACCAGTTAATAATTCATACATTAATATTCCTAAAGAATATATATCACTTTTTACAGTAGCACCATTTCCATTTGCTTGTTCTGGTGGTAAATAATGTACTGAACCCATAACAGAGTTAGTTTGTGTTAATTCCATACTATTTAAAGCAACTGCTATACCAAAATCAGTTATTTTTACTCTACCATCTTCTAATATCATTACATTTTGAGGTTTTAAATCTCTATGTATTATATAACTATCATGTGCTACTGCTATACCACTAGTTAATTGTAGCATGATATCAATAGTTTCAGATAATGATAAGGCTCCACGTCTTTTAATTAAACTTTTAAGAGTTTTACCATTTACATATTCCATTACAATAAAATAGTTTCCATCATCTTCTCCAACATCATACATTTCTACAATATTTGGGTGATTTAAAGAACTTGCAGCTTTAGCTTCACGTTGAAATCTTTTAACAAACTTTTCATCATTTGCAAGATCTCCTCTTAATACTTTTACTGCTACTTCTCTTTCTAATATAGTATCATATGCTAAATAAACATTAGCCATACCACCTTCACCTATAGTTCGAATAATTTGATATCGACCATCTATTTTTTGTCCTTTAATTATCATACTACATCTCCTCCTTATAAAGTAGAGCCACAGATATATTATCGTTTCCTCCACGATTATTACATTTAAATATTAATTTTTTTAATTTTTCTTCTATACTAAAATCACTATTTAGTACTTTATTTATTTGTATATCATTTAACATATTAGTTAATCCATCACTACATAACATTATTCCATCAATACCTAATTCTACATTAAAAATATCTACTTCTACATTAGGTGTAGCACCTAATGCTCTCATTAATACATTTTTTCTTGGATGATCTTTTGCTTCATCTTCAGTTAATTCTCCACTTTTAACAAGTAAATTTACTAATGTATGATCTATAGTTACTTTATGTAATTTTTTATTTTTTATAACATACCCTGAAGAATCACCAACATTACCAAATAATAAAAATGTAGGTGTTAAAATAGCTAATACCATAGTTGTTCCCATTCCAGTACTTTCTGGATGCACTGATACATATTTAAATATTTCTATATTTGCTTCACTAACTGTACTTTGAATCCAATTTATAGCATCTTCTTTATTACCAACACTACTAATAGATTTAAATCTTTTACTAATGTGGGTAATAGCTATACTAGAAGCAACCTCTCCATTTTTATGTCCACCCATACCATCTGCAACACACATTAATACTTCTCCTGAAGCATTTTCTACAATAACAACACTATCTTCATTACGCTCTCTTACTTTACCAGGATCTGTTAAATAATTATACCTCATCTTATCCCTCCTCGTAATTTGCTCTAAGCTGACCACATGCAGCATTTACTTTACTACCAAATTCACGACGCACAGTAACATTTATTCCATTCTTTTTTAATGTATCATAAAATTTCATAATAGTATCTTTACTGCTCTTTTTATATTCTATATGACTTGTTTCATTATATGGAATCAAGTTTACATAGCAATTCATTCCTTTTAATAACTCACATAATTCTAAAGCATTATCAATAGAATCATTAATACCTTTTAACATAATATATTCAAAAGTAACTCTTCTATTAGTTTTATTAATATATTTTTTTATAGCAGGCATTAATTTAGAAAGTGGATATGCTTTATTAATTTCCATAATACTACTTCTTATTTTATCATTTGGTGCATGTAATGAAATTGCTAAATTAACTTGTTTATCATAATTCATAAATTTTTCTATTTTAGGTACAATACCACTAGTAGACAAAGTTATATGTCTACTTCCAATATCTATTCCCTTAGGTGTATTAATTATATCTATAAAAGATATTACATTATCATAATTATCAAATGGTTCTCCAATACCCATTAATACTACATGAGATATTCTTATTTTCGAATCTTCTTCAACCATTAGTATTTGTCTAACCATTTCACTAGAATCAAGATTACGTACTTTTTTTAGTCTACCACTTTCACAAAAGTGACATCCCATATTACATCCTACTTGAGTTGATATACATAAACTATTACCATAATCATGATACATTAAAACAGCTTCAATTTTTTGATTATCATGTAAACCAAAAAGATATTTACAAACATCAACATCTTCTTTTTTGGCTAATAAAGTTAATGGTTCAATAGAAAAATCAGTTGATAATTCTTTAATTGTTTTTTTACTGACGTTCTTCATATCTTCAAATGAAGTAACTCTTTTTTTATAAAGCCACTCAAACACTTGAGTTGCTTTAAATTTTCCTTCATTCTTATCAGTAAAATATTGTTCTAATTCTCTTATTGTTAAACCATATATATTTTTCATAATAACACCTATCTATCATTATATCAAAAAGTAATAAAAAAAGAAATATTTTATAAAATATGAATTAAAGAATAAATAAAAAAAACTAATATATAAATTAGTTACTTTCTTTACATATAATATTATTTATACTTTTTGATATAATTTTACATAAACATTCTATAACATAATCTATTTCTGTAGGTGTAACTACTAAATCAAAATCATTAAATAATTCTTTAAATAATTCATCAAATTTATCATCTTTATAATTAAAATTTTTATATAAATAATTTAAAGTATCATTTACAATATTAAGTGCTGATACTACAGTTGGTACCCCTATAGCAATCACAGGTACATGTAAAGTATTACTACTTATCTCTTTACGTTTATTACCTATACCACTACCAGGATTAATTCCTGTATCAGTTATTTGTATAGTTTTATTTAATCTATCTATTGATGAACTAGCTAATGAATCAATTACTATAACTAATTTTGGTTTAATATTATCAACAATACTACTTATTATATCAACTGTCTCTATACCTGTTTTACCTACTACACTAGGTTTAAAAAGTGCTGTTCTATTATAATTAGTATCTAATAAATCTAATTCATAAATATGATTAGTTACAATTATTTTATCTATACATTTAGGTCCTAATGAATCAGGAGTTGACATATCATTACCTAAACCAATTATTAATATTAATTCATTATTATTTACATTAATAAATTTTATTAACTCTTTAGTTAATACCTGTATTATTTTTTCTTGATTATCACTATCAGTAACATCATCAAATTCTATTGTAATATATTTACCTTTTTTCTTACCAATTACTTTACTTGTTTCGTCATCTACATCAATATCAGTAACAACTATATCATCATATTTATTTACTATTTGTTTTATATCTATATTATTATGTTTTAATGATTCAATAGTTAAATCAGTATTAAAATTATATTTTTTTAAATCTATTTCATGTTTCATATAGTCACCACTAATATTTTTAACAAAAAGATTTATTTTATTTGCATTTTTAATATATTTTTGCTAAAATATGTATATATGTGACTTGGAGGTGAATAATATGCCAAATATGAAAAATGCTGAAAAGAGAATTTTAGTTAATGCTAAAAAAGAAGAAACTAATAATAAATATAAAGCTAGTATGAAAAATTCAATTAAAAAAGTTGAAAAAGCTGTAGCAAGTAAGAATAAAGATGAAGCAGAAAAAGCTTTAAAAGTTGCTGTTAAAAATATAGATAAAGCTGTTAAAAGTGGTGTAACAAGTAAGAATACTTGTGCACGTAATAAATCACGTTTAACAAAAAAAGTAAACGAAATGAAGTAAAATTACTTCATTTTTTATTTAATTAACAAAATATGAATGACATTTATTATAAGATATGATACAATTGTTTTGGTGATGATATGAAAAAGAGTTGGTTTAAAATCATCTTTAACATTCTCTTTTTTGTATTTATAATACTAGTCATTATTTACAATGAGCAAATTACAACGTACATTGTTAATAATTATATATATAATAAAAATACGACAATTGAAATAACTAAAAATGAATACTCACTAAATAAAGATTATGAATATGTAAAAATAACAAATGATTTTATTGCTCATGACTATCAACACTTACTAAATATAATGTACACTATTTTAGACAGTGGAAATTCAGAATTTTATTTTTACTGTGATGATAAATATACAAATTGTTTAAATGATATTGATACAATTATACCTACTGATAATAGTAATCATTATGATGTATTAGCAGATATAAATAATTTAGTTCATCCATATAATTCATATAAAAAATTAACTGTTGCTATGAATAATTATGGAAAAGTAACTGTAAAAATATCTAAACAATATAATAATAGAGATATAAATTATATTAATAAAGAAATTGATAAGATAAAGGAGAAAACTATTAAATCAGGAATGAATGATGAACAAAAGATATTAGCTTTCCATGATTATATTATAAATACTACAAAATATGATAAAGATAGAGCAAGCGATTTAAATAATAAAAATTATAAAAATAGTAATTCACATACTGCAGTTGGATTATTAAAAAATCATGTAGCACTTTGTGGAGGATATAGTGATATAATGTCTATATATATATCACAATTAAATATACCTAATACTAGAATATCTGCAGATAAACATGTATGGAATCTAGTTTATATTAATGATAATTGGTTACATTTGGATGCTACTTGGGATGATCCTGTAACTAATACTGGTTCTCAAATAATAATACATGATTACTTCTTAATCAATTCTAATACATTATTTAAACTTGATAATCATGAACATAACTATAATAAAAACTTTTATATAGAAGCAAATTAAAACCATGTTTAACATGGTTTTTCTTTTTCATGAATTTCTTTTATTTTATCTTCTATTCTTCTACCATATTCAATAGATTCATCATAAATGAATTCTAATTTAGGAATATGTCTTACTTCTATTCTATCTGCTAATATTTTTCTTATAAATCCACTAGCACCCTTTAGAGATTTCATTATTTCATCTCTTTTTTCATCATTTAATATTGTTACATATATTTTAGAAAAACTTAAATCAGAAGTAGTTTTAACAGCAGTAACAGTAACAAACTCAATACCCCTATCTTTTACTTCTCTTTCAAGTATTATACTTACTTCTCTCATTATTAAGTTATTTAAACGTTCTATTTTTAAATTCATAATTAATCACCTCTTAATTAATATGATTAGTATATCATAAATTATTATACATTAAAAGATTATATGTTTATAACTTTTTTAAATATACTTTATTTACATAATATGCTTGTGGAAATCCCTCTTCAGTTTTACTATTAAATTGTACCAAATCTTTTTGTTCAATTATATCATTATTATTAACATCATTCTTAGTAAAATAATATATCATATCTCTAGTTATAACTTCCCCTATCGGAATAATTTCTCCTATATAACCATCATATCTTTTTACTATCCCTAATTTATAATTCTTAGATTGCATGTTTCACCTCATTTTTTATATCAAGACTATATTTATTAATTAATATTTGTTTTGCATGTTCCATTTCTTGATGTGCATCTTCTGCATTACCATAAGGAACTAATTCATCATTCAATTTATATTCACTAATAAAGTCATAATGTATTTCATAGTTAGAATCAATATATACATACCAATCTGATGATACATATGCATCAATAATACCTTCTACAGAAATATCATCTAAATATTTATAATCATAACCTAATAGTTTTTGTTTCATACAATATACTCTATTTATTTTTTCATAAATATCAATTTCATCTAATTCTATAAATTGATGTAAACTAATAGTATCATCATGATATAGACCATATATTTTATCACGTGCTACACTATACTCTAAGGCATCATCTGGTCCATTTTTTAAAGGAGCATATCCTTCTAAAGTTTTCTTTCCTTCTTCAGTTGTAGCAAGTAATACTGCAGAATTTTTTACATCTGTCCATATATCATTTGATTCTCTAAGTTTAAATTGTTTTGCTTCATCTAAACTATATTCACTCTGTATTCCTGCACCTAAACTATATACTTTACCATTTTCACTTCTAAATGTTTTCATAGCATAACAATTATACCCTATACCACCATTAATAAATACATTTTCAACTGGATATTCACAAGATTTTGTTTCTTCTATTAAACTTTCAGCATATATTTGTATAAACTCTTGTAAATCTTCATTTGTATATTTACTTATATTTGATGACTCACGTAATTGATTAAGATAAACCGTATTACCATTTCTAAATCCTGATACTCTTGATATATATTCATGAGTAACTGGATCCTCTATTCTAATATGAAACCAGTTTTTATCCGTTAAACATTTTAAAAATAAACCTTCTCCTACTCCACCTACTCTCATACATGCACCAGTTCTTTCACCATGACATATATTAGATGGATTAGTTCTATTACCTACTATAAAATTAATTTGTTTAGAATTAGCTTTATTAGAAATTATTATATCTTTAGAAGGTATTGTTATTTTATCAAGTGTATATAAATAATCAAGTAAATCTACCAAGACTCCTTCACGAGTAAGTCTATCGTAACTATTAGTATTAGGTGACTCATTAGATACAAAATCACCATACTCTTCTGTTCCTATTAATCTACTTATTTCTCTTGTTTCAGTATTAACATCTGATATTAATTTTACTATATCTGCAAACTTTAAATCAATCTCACTTAATTGATAAGTCCTAGAACCTTGCATCTCTAATCTTCTTTTTTTATCTGATAAAATTTGAGCGTATTTAGTAATAAATGTTCCAATATTATTTATTCCACCGGGTAGTTTTTTTCCAGATTCATATTCACTACAGAAAAACAAACTTATATTTTCAGGTAACCTTCCTAAATAACAATTTTTAAATAGTTTAGATAAACTATCTAATATTTCTTTATCGCTTCCAATAGTATTTAAGAATATATCAATATCTAATTCTTTAATAATATTAATTATATCAATATCTTTTAATTGAATATAATATTTCTTTTTTACATTTAAAAAGTCAAGTAATGAATCATTGTTCCTATTATCAAATTCAAATTTTGAATACTCATTTAATAAAATATTAAATGGTTTTAATTTTTTTACTATTCTAGGATCTGGTTTTCCAGTTGTATTTATAATTAAATTAAAATCTTCTAATGTAATAGATTTTAATACGTTATATTCATTATTTGGTATTTTATCTTTAAATTTATCTAAATAGATACAATAATCTTTAAATGTTATTTCTTTAATAAAATATTTGCTCATCTTTTTTATAGCGTCTTCTCTATCAAATGATTGAACAAAATTCAACTCAGAAAAAATAGATTCTTTATGTTCTTCTGTATATTTATCTCTACATTTTTTTACATATTTTCTACAAATTTTACGTAAATCATCTTCTTTTAATTCAACTTTACATTTTATAAGAGATTTTTTTAACTTTTCAATATCTTCTTCATTATAATTTAGTTCTTGAATAATATCATTAATATATTTACTTAAATCAATTGATAACTCTGAAGTTAGTTTACCATCTATATAATTATTAAATTCATCATTATCCATATTAACTAATAAAGAATTAATATTTGTAAAAATATTTATAATATCACTATTTGCTTTTTCAAAATTATATCTTGTAATTGATAACATTAAATTATTATAAGCTAATTCTTGTGTTAATACATCAACTTTTGATGAATATACAGTTTTAAAGAATTTATCTAATTCACTATTATCTATTTCTATAAATCTTTGTATCTTTGGAGATTCTAAATTAAATATTATATGTGGACCTATATTTTTTAATAAATAATTATATTTCTTTTCTCGTTCACTTTCTTCAATACTATTAAAGAAATTATCTTTAATATATTCTTTAAATATATCTACAAAATCTATATCTAAATTATTAATTATTCTATTATCATGAGCAGCATTATTTAATATAAGGGATGCTATTTCTTTATTTGATTTAAAATATCCCCTTAAACTATTCGTAGCGCCATTTTCATCAAAGTATTTATTAATATCTTCAATACTATGTATAAAATCAAATATAAGACCATATTTATTTATAAAACTAATATATTTCTCTACATTTTTTGAAAATATACAATATTTTTTATATTTATCATCACTTAATAAATCTGTGAACAAATTATAATTTAAAAATCCATTTTCGAAAAATAATTGATTAGGTCCTTTTTGACTAAAATATTTTTCAACATCTGAAATACTTTTAACAAAATTAAACATCATTTTACGTTCTTTAATATATTCAATGTAGCTATTTATTTCTTCAGAAAAATTACATTTTTTTCTATAACTATAATCATTATACATAGTACTAAATAACTTCATATCAAATAAAGCATTTTGATATAGTTCCTCTGTTGGTCCTTCTTCATCAAAATATAAATCAATATCCTTTTTAGATTTTACATATTCAAAAATACTATTTCTTCTTGAATACTTAATATAATTATCTATATTATTTGGAAAATTACATGTTTTTAAGTATTCTTGATTTCTAAATAATACATTAAATAATGTTGAATTTAAAAGTCCTAATTCATATAATTTTTCAGTTGGTCCTAATCCATTATAATATTCTTCTATATCTTCAACATTTTTAACATAATTAGATAGAACTATAAATAATGAATTTTTATGTACAAATTCTAAATAATTAATTACATAATCAAAATAATTCATTTTATTTTTAAAATCATTTAAATATTTATTATTATTTAAAAATAAACACTCAAAACAACTATTAGAAGTAAATACATGTTCATAAAACTTATCATTTGGTCCAAATTCACCAAAGTATTTATCTATATCTTCAATTTTATTAATAAAATCGAAGCTACTTTTAGTATCATTAATAAAATCTACATACTGTATGATATTCTTCGCTACATAATTATTATTAACAAAAGCAGATTTATTGCCATTCTCAATACTATTTCTAATAGTATAGTTTTTAAATAATATTTTATCAATAAAAAAGTTAGTTGGGCCATCATCAGTAAAACTTTTTTCAATTATATAATCTGCTGTAAAATCATCTTGTAATTCAGGAAAAAAATATACCCAAGTTTTTAAATGCATAACTCTTTTAGAATCGCCAAACTCTTTTATATATCTATTAATAATATATGTACTATAACGATTATCTATAGTAACATTGAAACCTTCCTCTACACATTTATAAACAAATTCATAATTCAAAATATTTTTATTTACATAATTAATAATTTGATTTTGACCATTTCTTATAAAAACTTCTACTTCTTCTTTTGTAGATACTAATGTATTTTGATTACATTTATATCCATCCTTTATAGCAAGTTCGATATTTGATAACCAATTTTCATCAAATCTTTCTACTCCTCTTAATTCATCTTTTCCATACCCATTCAATAAGCATTTAGTAATTCTAACTTTATCAGAATAATTATCGGGTAATCTTTTTACAAACATATCCATAAAAGAAGAACTATCTACATAACGGAATATTTTATCAAATATTTCATTATTATTAAGAATTGTAAGTTTATTCTTAGATATTAATATTTTATATATATAACTTGATAACAATGGTTCAATTAAATTATAATTATTAATAAATTGTTTCTCAGATATAACTTGAATTATATTATAATATTCTAGTTTTAGTAATTCTTTTACAATCTTATCATCTTTTACAATTTCTTCACTATTTCTAAATAATTCTATTCCTTTATAACATTTTTCTTTTATTAATTCTTCAACTTCTGAAATAGAAAATTCAAAATGTTTATATAATTTATTTAAAATATCATTATAATAAATATTACTGTTTATATATTTTAATAAATCTATCTTTCCTATTTTCTCAATAAATAATTCTATTATATCATCTGAAATATTTTTTATATTTATTCTATCTAGATATTGTCTAAATAAAAACATTAATTCATTAGTTGATGCTGTATCATTAATTATTTCTTTAAACATATCTATATTATTAAATATTTTTAATAAATATTTTTTTATAGAGTCTTTATCAATACTTGTTTCCTCAAATATTGCAAATTTCGGATTATTCATAAATTGATAAAATAACTCTTCATCAATTTCTAATCCTTTAGATAAAAAATATTCATCTATTCTAAAATTATCAGGAATAATTTCATAATTATAATATTCATGAACTTTATAACTTGTAGCAACACGAATACAAGAGATAAGACCACTTAAATATTCAGGATGTTTTGTTAATAATTCTTCATTTATTACATTACCATTATTATTAATATCATTATATACTTTTTCTAATAGTTCAAGTTTCTTATTTAAATCATCATTCATAATAGTCCTCCTACTATAATAAATTATATCATATATTACCCTATTAGAAAAATAAAAAAGACTATTGTCTAGCCTTTTCTACCATATCATATGCTTCAATAATATCTCCTTCTTTGATATCATTAAAACTATTTATTGTGATACCACATTCTAATCCTTTTTTTACTTCCTTAACAGAATCTTTTTCTCTTTGAACAGAACCTATAGTACCATCATATATAACTGCACTATCACGTATAACACGTGCTTTAGCATTATTCTTTATAACACCATCTAATACATAAGAACCTGCTATAGTACCAACCTTAGAGAATTTAAATAATTGTCTAACTTCAGCTGTACCTAATACTTGTTCTTCATATTCAGGATCTAACATACCTTTCATAGCAGCTTCCATCTCTTCTACTGCTTTATAAATAATATCATATAATCTAATTTCAACACCATTTTCTTTAGCATATTCTTTTATAGAATTATTAGGTCTTATATTAAATCCTATTAATATAGCATTACTAGCATTAGCAAGTACTACATCACTTTCTGTAATAGCACCTACACTACTTCTAATTACTTTAACTCTAACACCATCTACTTCTATTTTTTCTAAAGATGATTTTACAGCTTCAGCACTACCATTTACATCTGCTTTAATAATAACATTTACTTCTTTTACTCCATCTTGTATTTTAGCAAATACATCTTCAAGCGTTAAACTAGTAGTCTTATTTTGATTAAGTCTTTCCTCTTGCTCTCTAGCTTCTCCTATACTTCTAGCTTGTTTTTCTGACTCAAATGCCATAAATTTATCACCAGCACTAGGAGTTTTATTTAATCCTGTAATTTCTACAGGTTGAGATGGATATGCGCTAGTTATTTCTTCACCTTTATCATTTTTTAAAGTACGTATTTTACCAAAAGCACTGCCAACTACTATAGGATCACCTAATCTCAATGTACCATTTTGTATTAATAATGTTACTACTGAACCAACATGTTTATCCAGTTTTGATTCAACTACTGTACCTATAGCATATCTATTTGGATTTGCTTTATATCCTTCCATTTCAGCTACTAATAATATATTTTCAAGTAAAGTATCTATATTAGTACCATTTTTAGCAGATATTTGTGTAAATATAGTATCTCCACCCCATGTATCAGGAGTAAGACCATATTCAGTAAGTTCAGTCATTACTCTATCTGGATTAGCACCAGGTTTATCTATTTTATTAATAGCAACTAATATTGGTACTCCAGCTGCTTTAGCATGATCTATTGCTTCTTTAGTTTGTGGCATAACACCATCATCTGCAGCAACTATAATTATTACTATATCTGTAATACTTGCTCCTCTAGCTCTCATTTCAGTAAATGCAGCATGTCCTGGAGTATCTATAAAAGTAATAGTTTCTCCATTATATTTTACTTGATATGCATTAATTGCTTGAGTAATACCACCTGCTTCACCAAGTGCGACATTAGTTTTTCTAATTGTATCAAGTAAAGTAGTTTTACCATGATCTACATGTCCCATAATAGTTACTACTGGAGGTCTTTTAACTAAATCTTCTTCATTATCTACTATTTCAAATTCTTCAAACTTAGTTTCATCAGTCTTAACTTCTCTTTTTAATTCTTTACCATAGTCCATAACTAATAAAGCAGCATTATCAAAATCAATAGAATTATTTATAGTAGCAAGTGTACCAAGTGTAAATAATTTCTTTATTAATTCAGCAGCTTCTACACCTAATTCTTTAGCTAACTGACCTATAGTCATACCATCTTTATATAATACATCATTTTTATTATCTACTGGTGCATTACTGATTAGTTTTTCTTTGCTTTTATACATTTCTTTTTTCTTACGTGCTAATTCTTTTTTAGAATTTTTACTTACTTTTGTAGAATTTTGTTTCTTAGATTTACTATTATTAACTATTTCATCTATTTTACTCTTTTCTTTTTCAATAAGTTCATCTTCTATTTCATCAATAATGCTTTCATCTTCTTCATCATAAGATTCATTAGCAATTACATTATCAAGTTCAGTAATAGCCTCTTCATCTAACATGTCTTCTTCATCATTAGCATCTATATTCAATTCTTTGCACTTCTTTAAGATTTCCTCAACTGTTTTATCCATATCTAAAGCATATTCTAATACACTCATCATGTGCACGCACCTTCTTTCTATTTAACACATATTTTTTAATTCTTCATATATTTCCTCGCCAACACTAACTTCCAATGTACGATCTAATATTTTAGATTTTTTTGCCTTTTCAATTACTTCTATATCCTTTTTTAAATAGGCACCTCTTCCATTAGCCTTACCTTTTAAATCAATTATAACATTACCTTCAGGAGTTCTAACTACTCTTACTAATTCCTGTTTTGGTAACTTTTCTTTTGTTACTACACAACTTCTCATTGGTATTTTCTTCATTTTCATATTATCACCAATTATTCTAATATATTTATTCCAGATTCTTTTACTTGTTCTACTGTTTTAACATCTAATTTATAGTGAGTAAGACGAGACGCTAAACGAACATTTAATCCCTTTTTACCAATTGCTAAAGAAAGATTTTCATCATTAACAACAACTAAAGCTTCTTTATTTTTTTCATCAACAATAAATACTCTAACATCTTTTGCTGGACTTAATGCATTAGCAATAAATTCTGAACTATCTTTACTATATGCTATTATATCTATTTTTTCTCCATTTAATTCTTTTATAATAGCATTTATTCTACTACCATGCTCACCAATACAAGCTCCAATAGGATCTACACTGCTATTTTCTGAATAAACAGCTATTTTAGTACGATTACCAGCATCTCTAGCAATACTATATATTAATACAATTCCCTCATTTATTTCAGGTATTTCTAATTCAAATAATCTTTTAACAAATCCAAAATGTTTACGAGTAAGTAATATTAAAGCTCCTTTAGAATTAATACTTACTTTATTAATATATGCTTTAATATTAGAACCCATCTTAATTTTTTCACCTGGTATAATCTCAGTTTTAGGTAATAAACCTTGAGTCTTACCTAAATTAATGAAATAATTATTTTCATCTTCCATTTCTACTACGCCAGTTATCAGTTCATTTTCTTTTTCTTCAAATTCATGTGCTATATTATTTCTCTCTGCTTCACGAATTTTTTGAACAATAACTTGTTTAGCAGTTGCAGCAGCAACACGTCCAAAATCTTTTGGAGTTACTTCTTCTTCGATTGTTTCTCCAACTTCAATACTTGGATCAATCTTTTTAGCATCTTCTAATGTAATATGAATTCTTTCATCATAAACAAATGGTTCATAAGTTTTCTCTTCACCTTCTTCACCTTCGGCTGAAGAAGCTTCTTCATTAGCTAATGCTTCTTCTAATTCTGCAAATGAATTAAGTCCTTCTAATGAATCATCATCATAGTTATTTTCATCTAAAGATACTTTATGTTCTTTATCTAATACTACAGTTCTAAATGAGAATACTTTTATTTCTCCAGTTTCACTATTAATATCTACTCGAACATTTGATAAAGAATGATAATTCTTTTTATATGCACTAGTAAGAGCTAATGTCATAGCGTCTATTACATAATCTACAGGAATATCTTTTTCCTTAACTAATAAATCTAATGCTTTTTTAAATTCTTTACTATTCATTTTATTCACATCCTTTCTCTTTAGAACATACATCAAGTATATATTCTTCTTTAATTAAATCTGCTTCATCAAGTATTGGATTAATTACTTTACTAACAACAACACAATCTTCAACATTAATTATTCCATCCTTAACTATTACAACTCTTAAAAATTTATTTCCTTCTTCTTTTACATATAATACTTCATCAATAAAATATCCTGCATCTTCTACTGGCTTTTTTATTAATTCAGTTACTTGTTCAACTATATTCATAATACCTCCAAATAAATATTAAAGAGTGGTTTTACCACTCTTCGAACTGCAACTGAGTACATTATATCACACTTTTTTTAAATTTAACACTTTTTTATTATTTTTTTAACGATTTTTGCTATAATTAATAGTATGGGAGTGATATTATGAATAATAATAAAGATATAATAAAAGGTATTGAAAGTTTATCAGTATATTTTTTACTATTTTTATTTTCACCTTTTATAATACAATTACTACCAATTGATATTGAAACATTAAAACAGCCTAATAATGAATTATTATTTAATATAGGTTATGAATTATTTATGTTAATTATTATATTCTTAATATTAAAAGATACAATAATTAATGATTTTAAAATATTTACTAAATACTTTACTAAATTTATAAAAGGTTATATTAAGTATTGGTTTATAGCACTAGGTCTTATGATGATATCTAATATGATTATATTACTATTTACTAAAGATATTGCTCAAAATGAACAATCAGTTAGACAGTTAATAAAAGTTAATCCAATACTAAGTATTTTTCTTGCTAGTGTTTTAGCACCCTTACTAGAAGAATTTTTATTTAGATTGTCACTATATAAAATATTAAGTAAATATAAATGGGTATTTATATTACTATCTGGATTAATATTTGGTTCTATGCATGTATTACCTACAGCAACTAATATAACAGATTACTTATTTTTAATTCCATATAGTATACCTGGTTCTGTATTTGCATATACATTATATAAATCTAAAAATATATTTGTTCCAGTAAGTTTACATTTTATACATAATACATCTTCAATAATAATACAAATAATAGCATTATCTATTATTTTCTAAAGATATAATTAATTATATCTTTTTTATATATCTATATACTTCATCTACAGTATTATTAAAATTATTAAAATCTACATCAAACCATTTAATAGGTATTTGGTGATTAAACCAAGTATATTGTCTTTTAGCATATTTTCTACTTCTTTGTCTTATTAAATCTAATGATTCATCTAATGAAATATTATTATCAAAATAATCAAATAATTCTTTATAGCATATAGGAGTCATTACTGCTTTACTACGTATATTAGAATCATATATTTTCTTAGCCTCATCAATTAATCCTTGGTTAACCATTACGTCTACTCTTCTATTTATTCTATCATATAATATATCTCTATCAGTAGTAAGTCCTATAAATAATACATCATCATATATTAAATCATTACCTTTAGTATTACTTCTTATAGAAGTATTATTATTTAATATATATGTAAGTGCTCTTTCTACCCTTTTTCTATTATTAATATGTATATCACAATTAGGATCTAATTCTTTTAATTTATTATATACTTCTTCATTAGATAGATTACTAAAATCATATGTTATATCTTCATCTTTAAATTCATAATTATATAAAGCAGCTTTAATATATAATCCTGTACCACCAACTAAAATAGGTACTTTACCTCTTTTCAATATATCAGATATACATTCTCTACAATCTTTTTGATAATCATAAACAGTATAATCCTCATCTATATTTTTTATATCAAATAAATAATGAGATATATTTTCTTTTTCCTCTTCTGTTACTTTAGCTGTTCCTATATCCATACCTCTATATACTTGTGTACTATCTGCATTTATTATCTCACCATTTATTTTCTTCGCTAATTCAACACTTAATTTTGTCTTACCAACTGCTGTTGGTCCTGCTATAACTATTATCATATTAATACCTTTCCAGTTTTAACTCTTTACCAGTTATTTTATCTTTCTTATTTATTGTATCAATAAATTGATTAATATTTTCTACAAAACTATATAATATTTCTCCATCTTTATCATGTAAGATATTATCCATATTTATATTTTTTAAAAATATTTCTATAGTATTACTATTTATATCTTTAAAAGAATCTAATACTTTATCTTTATAATTATCATCATATACCATATTTAATCCAGATATTAAAGATATTATAAATCCAAATATATAAGGTACTTCTTTATGATATCTAAATGACTTTTTTTCTGTTTCAAATACATTTAATAAACATAATACTTCTTCATCCATATCTTTATACTTTAAAAACTTATACATACTTTCTATATCAATAGATTTATATTTATCATAAATATTTAATACTATTATTTCATGTATAACATCCATTGAAATCATTCCTACAGCACTTATTAATCTATTAAAATATATCTTTAAATCTTCTTTATACATATCATTTTTATACATATAGAAAAAAGCATATAATTCAAAAAGAATTGCTACTAACTCAGAAGAAAATAACCATTCTGAATTTTTTAAATTATTATCATACATATTAATATGTACTTTATGAAAAAATTCATGAATAGTTGTAAATATATCTTCTATAGTATTAGTTTTATTTATTACTATATTTTTACTATTCATATATGAAAACTTTTTATTTTTTTTATACTTTATAACTTTATTATATAAATAATCTTTAAATAATAATGAATAATTACTATCTAATTCATTTAATATATTAAAACATATATTAATAACTTCTTTATTATCTAATTTATTATTATAATCTTCTTCAATAAACTTATCTTCATGTATACCATATATTTGCATATAATACATAGACTCATCCATAATTAAATCAATATATTTAATAAAACTATTCATTTGTTGATCTAATTCACTATAATACATTTCAACATATTGTTCTAATGTTATTTCACTCTTCATAATTATCTATACACTCTCTTTAATCGTTTTTTATAACTATCATTTAAAATATTATTACTTGTATTAGATAATAGTACAAAATCTTTATCTATTATATCTAAATCTAAATAATTAAGTACTTCTATAAAAGATATACAATTTATATTATCATTTAATTCTATAAATTCTTTTATTCTAGAGGAATTACTATCTATTCTATCAAACATATAACTAGATAATATACCACCAACTATATCTCTTTGTAATAATGTATAATCTAAGTCTTTCTTTTCAATAATATCTAATAAATGATTACTAGCTTCACTCTTTTCATATAAGTTATTATATTTAGATAATATTTCATTATATATATACTTATTAATATAACCATAATTGTTATATGCAAATAATAATTCTATTTCAAAATCTAATCTACATGCCTTAATATATAATGCAATTAATGTATCTATTTCATTTAATTTATAATTCTTAGGTGTAATACTTAATTTTTTAAAATACTCCATTTGTAACATTTCACTTAATATTGAAAATGTTTCAGTCATAAGATGCCAAGTAACAGTTATATTATTTATATCTCTATTAGTATCATGTATATTTTCATGTGTTAATGTATATGAATCTTCTATTGTACCCCTTTGATACATATCAATTATACTCTTATTATCTTTAATAATTAGTTGAGATAAACCATAATTCTTTTTACCATCATGTAAATATAATTGATTATTACTTATTAATTTTTCTAAATTATCACTATATCTTGGATTAATTTTTTCTAAAAAATCAAGAGAATACATTAAAGATGTATTAATACCCATATTAAATCTATACCTAGTATTATAACAAGGTAATTCAGCACTTCTTATTATTTCACAAAATTTCTTAATTAAATAATAATCTTCTTCGTAAAAAGGTTCTTCATCTATTACTTCTTGAAGTATTTTATTTAGTATATCAAAATTCATAACCAATCCCCCTATTTGATTATTTTATAAACATACTATCTCCAAAAGAGAAAAATCTATATTTATTATCAACTGCTTCTTTATAAGCATTCATAATATTCTCTTTACCTGCAAGAGCACTTACTAACATAATAAGTGTTGATTTAGGTAAATGAAAATTAGTTATTAAAGAATCAATTGCTTTAAATTCATATCCAGGATAAATAAATATTTCAGTATTACCACAACATTCTTTAAATTCACCATATAACCCCATTATTGTTTCTAATGTACGAGTAGAAGTTGTTCCTACACTAATAATTCTTTTTCCTTCTTTTTTAGCTTTATTTAATTCTTGTGCTACTTCTTTACTCATTTGATAAAACTCACTATGCATTTTATGTTTAGTAACATCATCTACACTTACTGGTCTAAATGTACCTAATCCAACATGTAAAGTAACATATAGTACCTTTACACCCTTTTTCTCTATTTTTTTTAACAACTCTTTTGTAAAGTGTAATCCAGCTGTAGGTGCTGCTGCACTACCTATATTTTTAGCATATACAGTTTGATATCTATCTTTATCCTTTAACTTTTCATGTATATATGGTGGAAGTGGCATTTCACCTAATTCATCTAATATTTCATATAATATTCCATCATATATTAATTCAAACTCTCTAATTCCTTCTTCTTTAACACTTATACATTTAGCACTTAATTTATCAGAAAATTTTACTATAGTACCTATCTTTATTCTTTTAGCAGGCTTAGTAAGACACTCCCAAGTATTATTACCTAAATCCTTTAACATTAGTACTTCTATAACAGCACCTGTATCTATTTTAGTACCATATAATCTTGCAGGAATTACTTTTGTATCATTTAATACTAATACATCATTTTCATCTAAATAATCTATAATATTATTAAAATGTGAATGTGTTATTTCTCCTGTATTCTTATCTAAAACTAACATTTTAGAACTATCTCTTTTATCTAATGGTGTTTGAGCAATTAATTCCTCTGGTAAATAAAAATCAAAATCATCGGTTTTCATATTATTCCCCTTTCTTGCAAAATATATTATACAATATATTTTAAATAATGAACAAAAAATATTTGTTTTATTAACAAATATTTTACCAATTTCTTATATCTTCCTCATTATAATTAGATACTTTTAAAAACTTATATATTTCATTACATATTTCTGATACTTTTTCACCATAAAATACATCATGAGTAACTCCATCAATTTTAATAAGCCATTTTGGACATGTCATCTCTTCAAATATTTTTTCAGAACTCTCATATGGAACTATCTTATCTGAAGTACCTTGTATAACTAGTGTAGGAACAGTTAATTTTTTAGGATTCTCCTGTGACAAACTAACTAATTTTTGAAATTCCTTATATTGTGAAACAGATACTTTTAATATTCTTGAAACAACTTCGCCAAAATGATAAGTCTTAATAATTTCTGGTCCATTTTTAATTGCTTTCTTAAATGAACTTTCATCAGCAGTAGATAAATATTTAAAAGCAGGCGCTATTAATACAACTTTTTTTACTTCAGTATATTTTATTGCAGCATGAGTAGCAAGTAAACCTCCCATACTATGTCCAACTAAATATATCTTATTATAACCCATACTAATAAGTTTATCTATTCTTTCATTAACAGCATTTATCCAATCATCATAAACAACATCAGATGATAAATTGGTCATATGCCCAGGAAGTGTAAAATTATATACATCAAATTCTAACTTTGGTTGAAGATGAAATAATAGAGGTTCCTCATCATAAGTTCCTCCTGCAAAACCATGAATAATCAATATTGCTTTACGAAATACCATCACTGCACCTTCTTCCAATAGTTTCATATAATTTAACATTTACTTCATTACCTAAATTACTTTGTTCTAATATATCAGAATCAATTAATACCTTATTTTTTTCAAACAAAAGAACTATTGTAGATCCTCCAAATCTAAAATACCCCTTTTCTTCACCTTTTTTAAATTTATCTTTAGCTAAATTACATATCTTACCAACCATTAAAGCTCCAACTTCAATTTGAACAACATCACCAAAATTATCAGTCTTAAGTAAAGTCCATTCTCTATTGTTTTCACTAAATACTTTTACATGTTTTTGAGCAATTGGTCTAACTGTATGAAATTTTCCCTTTATTATTTTTTTATTTTTAATTTCCCCATTATCTATAAAATGATAATGATGATAATCATCTACACATAGTCTAAATACTAAACAATATCCATCTTTATATTTTTCTGATAATTCATCATCACATAATAATTCTGATATAGTATAACAACTATTTTTTATATTTAATACTGTATCATTATCTATTTTATATATACTTAACTTTGAATCACATGGACTAATTAAATCATATTTATTATTTGACATACTTCTTGCATTATCTTTAATTTTTCTTATAAAAAAATCATCAAAACTATTATATTTTTCTACTTTATACTCATCCATATTTATATTATTCTTTTTAATAAATTTTTTTATTTTATGTTTTGATAACTTTGAATTCATATAACATTTACCAATATTAGTAAACCATCTATATGTAAAAGGCTTTAAAATAATTCTTCCCGCTATATTACCATAAAGAATCTTTAATAATAAAGATTCTTTTTCTTCAATACACTCTTTTGTATTTCTATAATATATCATTAATGAACCACCTTAAGTATTATTAATACTGCAGTCATTATGATAGCTAAAATTGTACATATAGCATAAAAACTATTTGCTTTAAACTTCTTTACTTTAAAATTATATACCATTAAAAACGCTATTATGGCAAATGTTATAAAATATACAATTACAAATATATTAGGACTTAATACATATCTTAATAAATATATTAAAGGAAAAATCATTGCAGTTGATGTAACAGGTAACCCTGAATAATATTCAACATTTTTTTCTGTTGCTGTATTAATATTAAAAAATGCTAATCTACTAATTCCACAAACTGTAAATAATGTAAGAATAGGTATTGATATAAATGGATAAATATTACAATCAAATGCTTTAGTTACACCATAAAATATAATTATAGGATAAACAATAAAGGAAACCATATCAGCTAATGAATCTATTTGTATTCCATATTGTATATCTTTCTCTGTTCTATTTTTACACATACGTGCAACTTTACCATCAAACATATCACATATGCCAGCAATCATTAAACATATTATTGCACCTGTGATACGAGGAATTTCCCCACCTAATATAAAATATATACCAATCATACTTGATAATGTACCAAGATATGTTACTATTACAGATTTATCATACTTTCCTATAAACATAATTTTATCACTCCAAATTACTACTTAAGTATATCATATTTATAAGAAAAAAAAAAGTTACTTATAAATAAAAATAGATAATATTTATCTACTTTTATAAGGTATACCTAAATGTTCATATGCCTTCTTAGTAACCATTCTTCCTCTACTAGTTCTTTTTAATAATCCAGTTTGTAATAAATATGGTTCATATACATCTTCAATTGTAGTTTGTTCTTCACCTATAGAAGACGCAACTGCTTCAATACCTACTGGTCCTCCATCAAATTTTTCTATTATAGACTTTAATAGATTATAATCTGTATCATCTAATCCAAGACTATCAACTTTTAATCTATCAAGTGCTATTTTAGTAATATCTAAATCAATATCCCCATCACCCATTACTAATGCAAAATCCCTTACACGTCTAAATAATCTATTAGTAATTCTAGGTGTACCTCTACTACGTCTAGCAAGTTCTAATGCAGCTTCCTCAGTAATATTTACATTCATAACTCTACTAGTTCTAAGTGCTATTTTCTTTAATTCATCTTCTGTATAATAATTTAACTTATTTATAATTCCAAATCTATCACGTAATGGTCCTGTTAAATCACCAGCCCTTGTAGTAGCACCAACAAGTGTAAATGGTGGTAAGTCAATATGTAAACTTCTACTATTAGAATCACTACCTACTATTATTTCTAATGTAAAATCTTCCATAGCAGAATATAATATTTCTTCTACAAACCTAGGTATACGATGTATTTCATCTATAAAAAGTACATCTCCCTCTTCTAATGTAGAAAGAACTGCAGCTAAATCACCACTCTTTTCAATAGCAGGACCACTAGTAGTTTTAATATTAGTACCTAGTTCATTAGCAATTATATATGATAATGTAGTCTTTCCTAAACCAGGAGGGCCATAAAGAAGCACATGATCTAATGGTTCATTACGCATCTTTGCTGCTTTAATAAAAATATTTAAATTCTCTTTAACTTCTGTTTGTCCAACATATTCATCAATACTTTCTGGTCTTATAGTTTTTTCAAAATTATCGTCAGACATTTTTTCTCCACTTATTATTCTATCATTCATAAGTTATCCTTCCTATTTTGATAATAATTTTAAAGCTTCTTTTACTTGCTCCTCAATAGTCATATTTACATCTATACCATTTAATATCTTTTTAATATCCACTTGTTTATAACCTAATCCTTTTAATACTTCAATTAATTCATTAAAACTACGTTCATCAACTAATTGATTAGATCTAGATATTTTACCACGTAAATCTAATATTATTTGTCGTGCTACTTTATCACCTATTTTAGGGAATTTCTTCAAATAGAAAACATTTTCTCCCTCTATAGCATTCCATAAAGTATCTATATTACCACCTGCAAGTAAAGGTAAAGCCATTTTACATCCTAAACCTTTTACTTCTATTAATCTTAAAAACATATCTTTTTCTTCCATATTCTTAAAACCATATAAAGATATCTCATCTTCTCTAACATGTTGATAAACATATACTGTATACTCGTTATTTATACTATATGAATAAGGATTACCAACATATATCAAATATCCAATACCATTATTATCTAATACAATATGGTTACTTTCTATCATTGTTACTTTACCTTTTATATATTCATACATATCCATCACCAAAATAATTATATCACACAAACAAATGTTTTGTACATTTTTTATAATAAAATGTCAAATTTTAAAAATTTGACATTATTTTTTGAAAAATATAATAAGTGTCAACACTAAGAAATATATCATTAATAATACAAATGACCATGATAAAATACTATAAACCATACCACTTGTATATTTAGATATTACACTTAATAAACTATTTGGCCAAGGTGCAAAAAAATTTGATACATCTTTTATTTTTATATTACGCGCTACAAAGTTTAATATTCTAAGTAATAAATCAAATGCCGCTATACCATATGCTGCTGTTTGTATACTTCTTTTATAACAAGAAAAACATATAATTACAATAACTACTAATAAAACTATAAATGCATCCATACTATCCCTACTCTCTATATATTATTATATCATATATAAAAATAAATAGGAATTATTATTCCTACTTATTTAAAACTAAACTATATTGTACTTGTGGTGAATACATATTTCTATCATTAGCGCTTAATACAACTTTTTTAGACTCATCAATTACAATTATATTTTCTACATATTTATCTAAATATCCATTATATAATGATATTTTTCTATCAGATAACTCATTATAATACATTTCTCTTAATATATCGTATAAAGCTGTATTAGGATTAATACTAATTAAACCATTATCTGATTTTAAATTCATAGTAAATGTTCCATATATAGATTTACCTTCTGTATCTACTACCTTAGAAAAATCTAAATTACTATCACCTAAATAAATTGAATAAAGATTTTCATTTTCTAACAATGAGTCATAATTACTATATTTATCATTATTTGCAATATTAATTGATTCTAATTCTTCATAATCATCAATAACAAATTCATCATTATCAATATCACAATTGGAAATATTTAGAGTTTTTATCTCTTGTATATCTGATAATTTTCCATTTTCAATCTTATTATTAGCAAGAGATAAATATCTAATTTCTGAACCTTTTAAAGGTGAAATATCAGTAATTAAATTATCAGATAAATCTAATGTATTAATTTCTCTTTTATTAATTCCATTTAAATCTTTTATTTCACAATTTTTCAAATAAACTATATTAAAATTATTAATTAAATCTATATAAGATTTATCATTAAATTTATTATTAGACAAATCAATTGATTTAATACTATCATTTTTAAACTCACTAGTTGAAACTATTTCATTACTTGCTAATGATAAATTATTAACATAAACATTTTTAAATACATTTATATTATTTATTCCACAATTATTTAATATTAACTCTGTATGGAAATCATACATACCATAATCACCATATTCATATTCTGAATTTGTTTCTTCATTATCTTCATCATATTTAATCATAGGTGAAAATAAATTATATACAATTTTACTTAATGAAGTTTCTATATTTCCATCATTACTATCTTCTTCATCATTATAAATGTTTTCTCTTTCTTTTTTCATTTCATCATATTTATCTTTTGTAAATACTTTATTTAATAAATCTAAATCATTAATATTTTTATTACCAGATAAATCCAAATAATATATATTTTTACTTTCTAATGGTTTAATACTTTCTATATTATTATTTTTGGCTTCAATCCTTATTTCTTCATTTTCTATATTATTAATAAAATCTAATGATTTTAAATTACTATTATTAATAACTAATGAATAAACATTACCTATTTTTTCAATTTTTATATCATTATTATCTGATAAATTTAAAATACTATATTCTAAAGTTGAATTAAACTTTTTAATATTGCAATTACTTAAATCAATAACATCTGCTTTTAAGTTTTCATAACCAGTAATATCTGTATTACCAGATAAATTAATTGTAAATAAATCTTTATTCTTTAACTGAGAAACATCTTTAATATTATTATTAGATAAATCTATATCAGTTAAATTTTTTAAATTATTTATTTTACTAATATCAGTTAAATTATTATTACTAAGATTTATTAAAAATAATTCATCTAAATTAGGTAAATAATCTAAAGTATTTATATTATTATTACTTAAATCTAAAGTATGAATATTTTTGAAAAAACTTAATGCTTTTAAATCTGTATCTAATAAATTTCCACCATTAGATAAATCTAAAGCATATACATAATCAGCTACTGCTTTAGTAATATATTCTTCACCATTTGATTTAACTATATATTTACTTAATTCTCTTTTTAATAGTTTTTGAAAATTATCACTATAATCACTTAGTTTAAGTGCATTTTCAAAGCTTACTGAAGTTATACCAAACATATTACTATAAACAGTTGGATCCTCATAAGAAATATAATAATATTCTTCTTCATCTGACCATGAATTAACTGCTATAAAAGCACCATCACGAGATGGATGAGATTCTATTATTTTTGTTTCTACACTTTCACCTTTTTCCTGTTTTTCAAATATTTCATCATAATTATATGACATAAACTTTTCTTTTGAATAATTATCATCCCATCCAATAATAGTAATTGCATGATCAGAAAATGCTGTATCACCTGGTGAATAATAACTACGTCCTTCTGGTGCTATAAATTCATCAGAAAAAATTGAAACTTCTATTCCACCATTAACCATTATATGTTTTTTTAATGTTTCAATATATTTATTCATTTGCTCATTAGTAATTGGGGTATCGTAATTTTCCATATCATAGAATTTTCCATCTCTTTTTTTAATTGTTGGAAATTGTACATATTCTGTTATAATATATGGAATTTTTTCAGTATCTTTAAATTTTAAATACTCTTCTTTTGAATAATCATTTTCATAATCTAATTTTTTTGTATCTACAAATCCACCATTTATTGATGAATATTGTACTAAATATTCAAAATTTCCTCCATCATGTAAACTTCTATCACCAAATAATAAATCAGACATAATATAATCTACATGAATTTCAGAAAAATTATATTCCCCTAAATTATGTAACTTTAAAAATGATTCAATAGTTTTCATACTTGAAAAATCCCAACATAAACCATATTCACCTTGACTTTCAAAATTCATCTTGATTTTATCAGTTAATTTAAATTTCTCAGGTATTTTTTCTATATTATCAAACTCTTCATTATCATTAATATTATCTAATTCATCAATAGATACATTTTCTTTACTTGGAATAATATCTATTTTTTCTTTTTCTTCATCAGATAATTTTTCATATTTTTTATAATCATCACTATAGTTTTCTTTTTCTTTATTCTCTACTCTTTTAGCAATTTGATTTTCAATATCATTTGTAATAGACTTTTCTTCATCTACACCTAATACTTTCTTTTCTTGCTCACTTAATTCTTTGTTTATAACTTTTTCTTCTTTTGTTTTTGATTTTGGCTTCGTAAAAATCAAAACTAATTCAACAGTCAAAAGTAATAAACATACAAAGAACAATACTATTAGCATTTTATAATCTTTAACAAATTTTAAAAATTTTTCTTTCTTCACTTTTCACTCCTCCTATTATAAATAGGATACCACGGGTTAGTTTTTTTTTCAATTTTTTTTGCACATTTAATCAATTAATGATATAATTTTTATAATAGAAAGGAAGTATATTATGGAAGAACAAAATAATACTGAGATGAATTCTCAACCACAAGTACAAGAAACTGAAAATGTTCAAACTGAAACACCTAATGAAACTAAGCCACCTAAGAAAAAGAGAAATTGGCTATTTACTTTGTTTGCTTGTATAATGACTGCAATAATAGTAGCACTTGCTATGAATATTGGTCAACAATTATCTAAAGGAATGGAGAAAAAATCTAGTGGTACTAGTAATAGTAACTCTAATGAAGTAAGTAATAGCAATTCTAATGAAACAAGTAACAGTAATTCTAATGAAACTACAAACTGTAATACTACTGAGCCAAAAACTACAGTATATACTAATAAAGATGTGACAGGAGTATATGAATATGTAGCAAATGATAATACATATGATATTAGAATATTAAATGATGGTTTATTCTCAACTACACATGGAGTTAAAGATGTTGGTTGTGGTGAAACTTTAGAAGGAAATTATTATATTGATGGAGATACAATTTATTTCAATACACTTGTAAACTTTACTTGTTCAGGTCAAGGAGAAAAATCAATCTCAACATTTAGTGCCAAAATAGATAATGGTAATCTTATAGTATCTGAAGATTCATTTAAAAACAAAAATGTAACTTATAAAAAGACTAATGAATCCGTAAAAAATCTTGAAGGTAATACTAAAGATTTCTTAGATACAATGTATTCAGTTATCGAACAAGGTGCAAAAATTAATAAACAAAATTAGTTATAAAAAAAAAAGATTACAAAGGTAATCTTTTTATTTTATATATAATTTATTATCTAATACATCAATTATTACTTCACTATTAAATCTTATTTCATCATTAATTATTGCTTTTGCAAGCAATGTTTCTAAATTTCTAGATACATATCTTTTAATAGGTCTAGCACCAAAATCTTTATCATATGATTCATTAATTATAAAATCTTTTGCTTCATCTGTAACAGTAATCTTAATTCTTTTATCATCTAATCTATGTTCTATTTCTTTTATTATATTACCTAATATCTTATATACTACATCTTTAGTTAAAGATTTAAATATAATTATTTCATCAATACGATTTATAAATTCGGGTCTAAAAGATGTTTTTAATTCTCTCATTACTTTTTCTTCAGCATCTTCATAACCCTCTAATATATATTCACTACCTAAATTAGATGTCATAATAATTATAGTATTTTTAAAATCTACTGTTCTACCCTGTGAATCAGTAATACGTCCATCATCTAATATTTGAAGTAATATATTAAATACATCTTTATGAGCTTTTTCAATTTCATCAAAAAGTACTATACTATATGGATTTCTTCTTACTGCTTCAGTTAATTGTCCACCCTCATCATATCCTACATATCCTGGAGGAGCACCAACTAATCTTGATACACTATGTGCTTCCATATATTCACTCATATCTATACGTACCATATGTCTTTCATCATCAAATAATTCATATGCTAAAGTCCTAGCTACTTCAGTTTTACCTACACCAGTAGGTCCTAAAAATATAAATGAACCAATTGGTCTATTAGGATTTTTAATACCAGCTCTAGCACGTATAATAGCTTCACTAACAAGTTTTAATGCTTCACTTTGTCCTTTTACCCTCTTACCTAAATTTTCTTCTAAATTTAATAATTTTTCTTTTTCACCACTAACTAATTTAGTAATTGGTATATTAGTCCATTTTGATATTATTGCTGCTATATCATCTTCTGTTACCTCATCACTTAATATCTTAGATTTATCCATTTGTTGTAATTCTAATAATTCTTTTTGTAAATTAGGTATAATACCATGTCTAAGTTTAGCTGCAATCTCTAAATCATAATTATTTTCTGCTTTTTCTAATTCAAATGTTTTCTTTTCTATTTCTTCTTTTTTAGAATTAATCTTAGATAATAAATCTTTTTCTTCATTCCATCTATCTCTTAATTCTTTTTCTTTTACTTTTAAAATAGATACTTCATTCTTTATATCTTCTACACGTTTTTTAGATATTTCATCTTTTTCCTTCTTTAATGCTTGTTGTTCAATTTGCAATTGCATTATTTTTCTAGTTAATGTATCAAGTTCAGTAGGAACTGAATCCATTTGTACTTTTATAGTAGCACATGCTTCATCAACTAAATCAATAGCTTTATCTGGTAAAAATCTATCTGTTATATACCTATCTGATAATGTAGCAGCTGCTACTAATGCATTATCTTTAATATTTACACTATGAAATACTTCAAATCTAGATTTTAAACCACGTAATATAGTTATAGTATCTTCAACATTAGGTTCTTTTACTTTTACTTTTTGAAATCTACGTTCAAGTGCTCCATCCTTTTCTATATATTTACGATATTCATTTAATGTAGTAGCACCTATTACATGTATTTCACCACGTGCAAGCATAGGCTTTAACATATTACCAGCATCCATAGCCCCTTCAGCACCTGCACCTACTATCATATGTATTTCATCGATAAACATTATAATATCGCCATCTGACTCTTTTACTTCTTTTAATACAGCTTTTAATCTATCTTCAAATTCACCACGAAATTTAGCACCTGCTATTAAAGCACCTAAATCAAGTTCCCAAATAGTTTTATTTTTTAAACTATCAGGTACATCACCTTTAACAATACGTTGAGCTAATCCCTCTACTATAGCTGTTTTACCTACTCCTGGTTCACCTATAAGTACAGGATTATTTTTACCCTTACGTGATAAGATTCTTGTAATACTTCTTACTTCATCATCACGCCCTATTACTGGATCAGTTTTTCCATCTTTAACAGCTTGTACAATATCCCTACCATACTTCTCTAAAACATTTTCTAAATTTTCTTCATAAGGATTTTTCATATTCATAAATATCCCCCTCCTTCTTTGAAGTGATTTCTCACTGTTTATAATTATACTCATATTTTAGCACTTGTCAATAGTGAGTGCTAAAATATACTAAAAAAAATATTTATAATATCTTTTTTATAAATATTTTTTCCCTATCAATTAGTTTATCTAAACTTGAATTATCTTCTACTTCAACAAATCGAATATCTTTTAAATTTGAAATTTCATATTCAATTACATCTTTAACTGTAGGATTACTTTTACATAATATTTTTGAATAATATTCTATAACCCAACCTGAAACTATTGAATTAATTTCACTCATTATTTTATATGATGCATCTCTATACTCTTTTTTATTTCCATCTTCATAAGATTTACTTAACTCTGTTACAATTAATTGTAAATACTGTTTTAATAAATTTGTAAGAATAAAATCTTCTTCTTCAGATAAAATCTTTCGAGTACATTTTAAATAATAGTTGATCCTATCATTTATTATATCCATATTAGTAGATTCATATATATATCTTAAATTTTCTAATGTTAAATTAGTATAATTAAAAGGAACTAATATACATGATATTTTATCGCTTGGAATTAAATCATAAACATATAATTCATCTTTATAACCAGATCTATTCCAAGGTAATCCTTTCTCTAATGCTAAATCTTTATCTTCAATAGGTTTTCTCATAACTACATCTTCACAATAAAAAGTTATACCATGATTGGTAAATTCTTCAGAAGCATAATTTTCTAATCTATTTCTAGTTCTAGAAAATGCATTCGAATATAATTTATCAGAAACAACTGATACCCATCTATCAAAATTTCCTCCTGGAAAATTCTTAGTAAATAAGATATCTCTTTTTTTTGCTGCATCATAAGATAATATACCATTATATATTATACTTTTAAGTTTAAAAAAGTCGAAACCAATAGAATGAAAACAACCATTCAAACAATATTCCGAATTTTGATTAATATATTTTTTTTCTAATAATTGGGAATAAATTTGGTCTATATTTATTTGTGGATAGTTAGCTTTAATTAATTTATAATATATTTTATTTAACTCATCCGATAATCCAGTTAACTCCTTTGAAAATGAAAGCCTTAGAAAATCATCATTAAGTGATTCTCTTGTCCAATCTCCAAATCTTTTTCTATCCAAAGCATCCGAGTCTTTTAATATTTTTAATAATAATCTATACTCATTTTCTAAATTTTCAACTTTAGATAATTCTTCAGCACCTATTTTTTGATTAACACTAAAAGACCATATTTGTGTATCTAGTATATTAAATACATCTTCTATAGATTGATCATCATTCAAAGAATGTGCTGTAATCAAAAATTGTACTAAAGTCATGTACTCTGGTTTTCTTTTAAATAATTGTTCTTCCTTAAATAACTTATAAAATGCAATAGCAGAATTAGCACCATGAGAAAAATCATCTCTATTATCTAATCTTCCCACATCATGATATAAAGCAGCATAATATAAAGCAGCTGCTAAATCATCATCAATTGTTATTTGTTCAGTCTCATTAATTTTCTTAACTAAAAGATAACAATATAAAAATACTCTTTCAACATGATATACTCCATGAATATATTTTGATGGATTGTAATATTTTATATTTGATGCACAATTAAATGCACCTAGTACCTCTCTATATTTAGAATCATAATATTCTTTTTTAAAATTACTTAAAATATTTTGAATTTTAATTTTATCATCATGTGTTAAAGATGATAATTCGCTTTTTAAACGGTTATAATTATTGAAAGCAAAATCATTGCTAAATAATATTTTTTCTAACATAATAACTCCCTATCTTTTCTTTTTTATTTTTTTATTTGTATTTTCATATAACGAATATTCATATGAATCTAACGTAACATAATTACTCATATAATCAAAATCAACACAATAGAAAAATTTCAAAGAATTTATACTATAATTTTTCTTTATCAAATCATTCTTTTTATATGATTCAGCAAGAGATGCATCTACATATAAATACTCATTATTAGTATAAATACGCGCAATAGAATGATTACTTCCAATTTGAGTTTCTCTATTATCATGACAATGAACATTAAAACACTCTATACCTAACATTCTTAACATAAAAACCATTAGATTAACTCTTCCTTCACAATTTGCTGTTTTAAATCTATGTGCATAAAAACTACTATGAAAATTATTAAACATTTTTCTAACTTTATCAGGTATCTCATCGTATTGTTCTTTATCAGCTAAATAAGCTATATTTCTATCTATAATCAAATCCTTACTAAACTTAGTATTGTTAATAATATATTTATAAACAAACTCAATTTTTTCAGACTCTGTATAATCATATGCTCCTGTTTTCTTAAAATATACATCTAAATTTAAATATAATTCATACAAATCTCTCAAACTCAAACATACACAATTTAAAAAACCACTTTTTTCAGCAAATCTTACGAATGCATTACCTGTTACTTCATAATTTTCTAATATTTTTGCTTTCTCTCTATTATTATCAATTATTCCTAAGTACATACTTATATCTAATGTATTTTCAACACAAAATCTAGTATTTTTTATATATGTCTCAAAATCAAAACCATACCCACTAATGTCATTTCCATACATTGTAACTTCATTTAACTTTTCTAGTTTATCTAACCCTTTTACACTTTTTAATTTGGGATTATTAATTAAAACTAATTTTCTCAAATTAATCATTTTAGATATATCAATTTCTTCTACATATAAATCATTAGCAATAACTAATTCATCAAGATTTATCAGATCAGTTAAATATGTAAAATCAGTAATATGATTAATAACTTGACTATCTTCATAATTAATAAATGGTGCTAATTTATTATAATCAGTACTTTTAATATGTAACTTTTTTAAATTTTTTAAATACACTAATCCGGAAATATCATAACAATTAGTTAAACATAATTCTAATACATCATCCAATTCAGACTGACTAAATTTTTTAAATCTATCGTCAAATATTTTATACTCTGATTTTCTTAAATTATTTTTAACTAAATATTCATTCACGGCAATCGCCATATCAATACCTAATTCTATCATAAAAGTAATTCCCCCCTCTAAATCCTAAAATATTATATATTAAGATTTTTAAAAAGTCAAAATAAAAGATAGTTTACTGATATGAGTTCTATTATCTATTAAATAGAACTCATATCATATCGACCATCTTATTTTAATGCATCTATTAATTCTGCTTTTTTCATTGAAATATATCCTTCAATTTTTTTAGACTTAGCTAATTCTTTTAATTCAGCTACTGTCATTTTACTTAAATCTTTTTTCTCTTCTTTAGTTTCTTTCTTTTCTTCTTTTACAGTTTTAACTTCTTTTTTTTCTGAAACTTCAACTTTAGATACCTTACCATTTAAAGCATCTTTAGCTGTTTTAACTAATTCTTTAAAAGCTTCTGGTTGTTCAATAGCTATTTGACTTAACATCTTTCTATTTATTACTATACCAGCTTTATTTAATCCATCAATAAATTTTGAATAACTAATTTCATTCATACGACATGCAGCATTAATACGAGTAATCCATAATTTTCTCATATTTCTCTTTGTTTGTCTTCTATCTCTATAAGCATACTTTAAAGAATGCATTAATTGTTCTTTAGCAGTCTTATATAATTTGTGTTTACTTCCAAAATATCCTCTTGCTTGCTTTAAAATTTTCTTTCTTCTTGCAGCATGGATATTACTTCCTTTTACTCTTGCCATTGCAATTCCTCCTTCTTAATATTAAAATACTACTTTTTTAAATCTATTAGCATCTGCCTTATTTAATTCAGAAGCTTTTCTTCCACTTCTATTTGATGCTGAATTTTTCTTTCCAGTATTATGTCTTGTTCCTGGATGTCCAATTTTAATTGAACCACCATCTCTAACATTTAGAACTTTTTGAGTACCTTTGTGAGATTTTAATTTAATTTTCTTAGCTTTTTTTGCCATAGTCTTGTCCTCCTACTTATCTTTTTTTGGTATAAGTATCATTGTCATATTACGTCCTTCTAAAGTTGGCCTTTGATCTATTGTTGAATAATTACTTAATGCTTCTGCAAAACGTATTAATACTTGCTTACCTAAATCAGTATGTGCCATTTCACGACCACGAAATCTTATTGAAGCCTTTATACGATGTCCCTTTTCAAGATATTTTGATGCTTGCTTAACACGAGTATCAAAATCATGTACATCTATTGAAACAGATAAACGATATTCTTTCATCTCTAAATTTGCTTCTCTTTGCTTTTTTAAATTTTCTTTTTGTTTCTTCTTGTTTTCATATTTATATTTATTATAATCCATTATTTTACAAACTGGTGGATTACCATTTTGATTAATTAAAACAAGATCAAAACCAGCATAGGTAGCTAGAGTTAAAGCATCTTTAGTTGACTTTATACCTAATTGTTCACCTTTTGGCCCAATAACCATTACTTCTTTAGCACGTATTTGTTCATTTATGAACAAACCCTTATCTTTGTTTGCGATAACAAACACCTCCCAAACATATCTTATACCATGAAAAAAGTGCATACAACAGTATCCACTTAAAAACTTAATAATATTAATAAAAATATATTTAATAAGCTTTCAACCTATTGTCTTAAACAATCAGGTGGATGTGGACACATCTCTTTCCTTTTTTTCACTACGACTAAGATTATACCATAAAAAATATATATGTCAAGTATTATTATTCAATTTATTAAATATATATGATTATTATTCAATTTATTAAATATATTACATTATATTCCATATACTATATTGTATTACAAAAAGATATATCATATTTACATTTTACTTCTTTTTCTAATTCTATAGCATGTTCATATTTACTATTTAGATTATAATCAAAAGAATTACTTTTTAAAAATTTATTCATCTTAATTTCAAATATATCACTTATTTTTACAACTAAATCTTTAAAATTAATTATATCTTTTTTCATAATTTTCATAGATAAAAATTTATTAAATGTTTCAACAATCTCATCTAAAAAATCTTCTATTTCATTATATTTATTATTCATTACCAATACCCTCCTACCTTATTATCTATCTTAAATAGATTATATCAAAAAAAGATAAGTGGATGCAACTAAAAAAATATTTGAAAATTCAAATATTTAATACTACGTATCTTGATTATCTATAAATTGTTGTGCATAACTATATTGATTATCAATATTATTTGTAGTTTGTTGTGTATAACTATATTTATTATCTATAACATTACTAGTTTGTTGTGCATAACTATTTTGACTATCTATATTATTATCAGTTTGTTGTGCATAACTATCTTTTCTATCCTTTATAGACATATGATAATTATTAACATATTGTTGTATTTTTTTTCTATCATTAGATGTAATATAATTTGGATTTAAATTATATGTATTATCAGCAAGTAATTTTACTTTATTAGAACAATGTATAAAGAAAAATACTATAAATGCTATAAAGACATAGAAAAATAATTCATAACCTTCTAATTGACTTGCCATAATAGTGTAATCATATATTCCATGTGCTATTACAGGAATTAATAAACTATATAATATATTTTTTCGTGCTAATTTTTTATTATTATTACACATAGATAATTTTGCCATTGATAAATAATATCCCATCATTATACCATCACATAAATGTCCTGGTATTGCTGTTATAGCACGTACTATTCCAGTACTAATACCATATTCAAATACATATAATACATTTTCAAAACAAGCAAATCCTAAAGCAACAAATGCGGCATATACGATACCATCATATAAGTGATTAAATTCATCATCATTATATTCTAACTTATAAACAAATATCCATTTAGAAAACTCTTCTATTGCAGCAACTCCAAAAAAAACATATGGGATTAAATCTATAATATTTAGTTCTGAAAAATCTTTTGAAAAAAATGGAAAAAATTTATTCAAAAAATATGTAAATAAAACTGTTAAAAAGGTTGAACCAACACCACAAAGAAAAAGTTTAATAAGTATTTTTGTTGGTTCTTTATCAAAATCTTTTTCATATATCTCATATGCAAAAAATGCAATTGGAGCTAATGAAATAATCAATATTAATACTAATCCCATATTACATACTCCTTTTCTAAAGTTATTATAACAAAAATAAATAGAACATACAATAAAAGTATATTCTATTAATTAATGCTTTACATTATATTGTCTTTATTTCATCATCTTGAATAAAACTTTCCTGTTTTAACAATTCTAATTGATTACTTAAACAAGTATATGTTCTTAAAAAGCCACCTATTCTCATATTACGCATTACAAAATCATCATAAGGATAAATTCCTTTAGAAACTGACTCTAAACTTTTTCCAAAATCAAATACTGGATATATTTTTTGAAATTCTATAAATGCCTTATATGCTGGACTATCTTTTGAATCATTATTATAGTTATTTATATCATTTAAATCTACATTATACATTTCTATACATTTTTTAGCAGCATCTACAAAACTTTGTGCAGCATCTATAAATGAACCTCCATATTGAAGTATCCAATTTTCTATACCTACTCCACCCAATCCACCTTGTGATTTATCACTTCTAGACGGTTTATATGCACTACCTGCTTTCAATACTTTTTTAGCATATACAATATTTGCAAGCACCATATAATATTTTTCTGGACTTTGAACTCTTATTTGTTCTAATCTTTGCTCAAGAGCACCAACTGTTGATAAAAAACGTTTATTATTTGAAAAGAAAGAAAAATCAATATCGTACTTCTCTTCAGTTTCTTCTCCATCTTCTTTTTTAAATTGTACATTTACATCATGTAATTTAAGTCTAGCTGTAGTTACATTTATTAAATTACTAGGAACTAACACAAACTCTTCTTGCAATAAAGATTGTAATCTTGACACATTAGCAAAAGATTTAGAACTAAAAGTACGTCTAAATTCACCTAGTTCCATTCTAACTGCAAAATCAAAATCAAAATCATTTGGTACATTTGTACCTCTTCCAGTTGAACCAGTATTTATTAATTCATAGCTTGTATTTAAATCAGCTATTCCTCCTGTTAATCCCATTCTTTGTTCTACAACTTGTTTTGTTCTTTGTTCAATTACAGGAGCAACTAAAGCAACTTGTTTTCTATCTTTTTCCATATCTTTCATTAAAACTTCAATATCAGGTAAATTTAAATTATCAGAAAATTGAAATTCTCCTGCATCATATTCACTTAAACCAGACATTTTTCTTCTTAATTCTTTAAATTCTTCCATAGTCACTAATAAATTTCCATTAGTATCATATATAGGAATATATTTATTACAAATTGCTAAAAGAAATGCTAAATCATGAATATGTCTAGGAACAGCTAAATCTCTTACTCTATGATATGGTACTTTACTTAAATCAGCAACAAAATAATAGTTTCCATCTTCTTTTTTACATAGTTGAACTCCAATACCTATATAATATCCATGATAATCTAGTGGTATATCATCTTGATGTAATAAATCTTCTTTTTGAAAATTACTTCTTATTAATTCCTCATAATCTTGATAATTATATATATATCCTAAATTCATAACTACCCCAACTCAGCTAAATATTTTACAGTTCTTACCATTTGAGATGTATATGAGTTTTCATTATCATACCATGCTACTACTTGTACCATTGATTTTCCATCACCTAAACTAATTACTTTAGTTTGAGTAGCATCAAATATTGATCCATGTGTATCACCAATTATATCAGAAGATACAATTGGTTCATCTGTATATCCATATGAATCACTAGACATAGATTTCATCATTTCATTAATTTCCTCTTTAGTAACATCCTTATTAATAATTGCATCTAGAATAGTAAGAGAACCATCTGGTACAGGTACACGTTGTGCACTACCTATTAATTTGCCATCTAATTCTTTGATTACTAAACCAATAGCTTTAGCTGCACCAGTAGAATTTGGAACTATATTAATAGCACCTGCTCTTGCTCTTCTTAAATCACCTTTACGATGTGGACCATCAAGTATCATTTGATCTCCTGTATATGCATGTACAGTTGTCATTATTCCAGATATAATTGTAGCATATTTATTTAATGCATCTGCCATAGGTGCTAAACAATTTGTTGTACAACTTGCAGCTGAAATAATTGTATCTTCACTAGTCAAAGTATTTTCATTAACACCATATACAATAGTAGGTAAATCATTACCTGCTGGAGCAGATATAATAACTTTCTTAGCACCTGCATTAATATGTGCCATAGATTTTTCTTTTGAGCAATAAAAACCTGTACACTCTAATACTACATCTACATCTAAATCTCTCCAAGGTAATTCTTCTGCATTTGCCATTGCATAAATAGGAATACTTTTTCCATCTACAATAATTGAATTATCTGTATATTTTATAGTATCAGCTAATTCATATTTCTTTTGTGCAGAATCATACTTTAATAAATGAGCTAGCATTTCTGGACTAGTTAAATCATTTATAGCAACTACTTCATACCCCTCTAAATTAAACATTTGTCTAAATGCTAATCTACCTATTCTTCCAAATCCGTTAATAGCAACTTTTATCATAATATCCCTCTTTCTAATTAATCTCTAAAACAGCTTCCACCAATAAATTCTCTTAATACTGAATCAATTGGTACATCATCACTAGGTATTGGTAAAACATTTCTTAAGAAATTTATTAACCTTAATGCTTCAGGATATACCTCTTCATCTTCACTAACACAAAATAAAAGTGGTTCCACATATGTTTTTAGTACACCTAATTCATATATTAATGATGAATTAATAACTTGATCTACATCATCTTGGAAAGGATATATATTATTTTCTTCCCCTCTTCTTATAGATGACCACATACTTAATGTTTCAAGTGCTCCAGCACCTCTTGTTCTACTATCTCTAACAATTCTACGTAATTTACGTATATCTGTAGTATGTACATAATTATGATCATCAATATTCATTTCAATTAATGGACTAATATATATTTTATATTTATATTTTTTATCTATACTACTAGTTAATTCATCATTTAAACAATGAATTCCTTCTACAACCATTATATCTCCTTCATTAAGTTGTAAATAATCTCCTCTATATTCTCTTTTACCCTTAACAAAGTTGTAAACAGGCATTTCAATCTTTTTACCTTTCATTAAGTCAGATAAGTGTTTATTAAATAAATCTAAGTCAACAGTATGTAAATTTTCAAAATCATATTTACCATCAGGCCCAAGCGGAGTATTTTCTCTATCTACAAAATAATTATCTACTGATATTTGTAAAACATGTGCTCCTCTACATTTTAAATTAGTCATTAATTTTTTTGATGTAGTAGTTTTACCACTACTAGATGGTCCTGCTAATAATACAAGTCTAACATCTTTTCTACTTATTATATCTTCTGCTGTTTTTTGAAGTTGTGCATCATAATAACTTTCTGAATTAAGTATCAATTCTGTTATTTGAGCATTTGAAACTATTCTATTTAAATCTGAAGCATGTCTTATACCCAAACTTTTTGATACTGATTCCAACTTAGTAAAAGCCTGAGATACTTTATCATGATGAACATAATAAAGTGTATATTCAGGTTTAGTAATTGTAGGTATAGACAATACTAAACTATTGTCTTTTAAATAAGTTAATTTAAAATCATTTATTTGACCTGTACTATATGCTAATCTACTATGAAAATAATCATACATATCATCTAATCTATAAAGATTAATATATGTATTTGAAATATATTTAAGTACACTTACTTTATCCAATTGTTCTTTACTTTGAAAATATTTAATTGCATCTGTTCTAGATACACTAAATTTTTCAAACTTATAATTCATAGATACAATTCTTTGCATTTCATCTTCTATTTTCTTTACAATAGTCTTATTTATATCTACATTTTCTATTTCACAAAATACACCATTATCTAGTGAATGTTGAAAAATAATTTTAGCATTACTACCTAATACATTTTTTACTGCTAAAATCAATATATAATTAGCACTAACCGAATAAATTGAATGTCCTAATGTAGAACTTCTATCATAAAATTCTACATTACAACTTTTAGTTAAAGTATCATCTAATTCTACTATATCATTATTTACTTTAGCAATTAATATATCATATTTAAACTTATTTTTATAATTTTCACTAAATTCTTTTAAAGTAGTTCCTACTAATACTTTTTTTTCACTTTCCTTATTGAATGTTACTTTTATTTCCTTATGCATTTTTATCCCTCTATTCTTTATTTAATTTTATCAAAAATAAAATATTTTGTCATTATATTTTTGAATATTTAACAATATATTGACTATTATAATTATAGGAGATGATATATTGATTATTCCTAATATAATAGAGAAAAAACATAATAATGAAAGAGTATACGATTTATATTCAAAATTATTAGAAGATAGAATTATATTTATTGGTGATGAAATAACAGATCATTTAGCAAATATTATTATTGGTGAATTATTGTATTTAGATTCTATTAATAATAAAGATATATTTATATATATTAATTCTCCAGGAGGTAGTGTTACTGCTGGTATGGCTATTTATGATACAATGAATTTTATTAAAAGTGATGTTTGTACAATATGTGTAGGATGTGCTGCTAGTATGGGTGCATTTTTATTATCTAGTGGTAAAAAAGGTAAAAGGTATTCTTTACCCAATAGTGAAGTAATGATTCATCAACCATTAGGTGGCGCTAATGGTCAAGCTACAGAAATTAAAATAGCAGCAGAACATATATTAAAAATAAAAGATAAATTAAATAAAATACTTGCTATTAATACTAATCAAGATATAAACACTATTGAAGAAGATACAGAACGAGATAATTATATGAATGCTAAAGAAGCATTAGAATATGGAATAATTGATGAAATAATAAAAAAAGCTACATAATTGTAGCTAAAATTGATCTGATGTAAATAATTGTTTATATGTTCCTTCTTTAATATAATCAACTGATTTTTTACCTCTAACTATATGATTATAGCTACTACAAATACCATAGATTTTTACACATCCAAAAATCATACCAAAAATCCAACTAAAAAATATAATATTGCTTAAGAAATAATCATAACTCATAAAAGCCATTAATAATCCAAATATTAAAATCATTGAAACTATAAATACAAATGTTAATAAAAATATTTTTAATTTATTCAAAAACCTTATTCCAGAAATTTTGCCAGTTTGATCATTTATACAAAAATCATATACCTTATCACGATATTTTATTGATACAAACCATATCGGCATTAATACAGATTCAAATTTTTCTTTGCCCATATAAGTCTGCCGTGAATGTATTGCAACTGAGCCAACTGGTATTGTTCTACTTAATTTAGTATATGCTGCGTCTATTACTCTATCCTTTATTTGACTATGAACTATTGCTTCTTTGTCCTCATCATAATATTCTGCAACTTTACCTAATAAATAAGGATAATCAAATTCTTTTAATTCTTCATAATTAAATGGTTCAATACCTTGTAAAAAAGTATTATCCAAATTAATTTTAGCATCCGCAGGTACTCTTTCTATTTTTAACTCGCAAGATCTAGAAAAAGGTCTTGATTCAAAAGAAGTATTATCCCTATTTGATGTAGTTGAAGTTCCTTTAATTGAATACATAGCTTCACATGAATATAACCAATATGGTACATATAAAGAATTAATACTAACTATATTATCTTTATTAAAAAAATCTTTACTAGAAAATGTACTTGATTTTAAATATTTTTCTAAAATATCTAATATATCTTCCTTTTTATTTCTAAATGGGATAATATAATCTGGTTTATACTTTTCTTCTAATTTTTTCTTAACTATTAAATTACTTCTACAATATATACATGTAGTAGAAAAGACTGTTTCATTTCCTACGACTTTAGCACCACAATTATTACATACTAATACTTCTAAATTTCCATCTTTTATACCCTTTTGTTCATATTCACTTATATCATATGAAGTTCTGCATGATGAACATAATAATTTTTTAGATTCAATATCATAATTTAATTGTCCACCACAAGTTTTACATTTATAATTTATAACACCCATACTATTCACCTATTATAATTATACTAAATATACAAAAAAAAATATATATAGTATTTATTTTATATATATTTTTTTTATCTTACTAGAATCTAATTCATAAAATGAATCATTTAATTTAAAATTATAATTATTACCTATACCTCCTATTTTTTTACTAGTAGGTGTAGTAGGTATAATTATTTTTTTATCTATTAATGGATATAACATATCATTATAAATATCATATACTTTCTTTTTTTCATTTTGTCTATTATAAAACTGTGCAAAATCTATATATGTTTTAATACCTTTCATTGATAATATATAATGTAATGATTGATAATCAACTGTAGATATATCACAGTTACAACTATTTCTAATCATATTTATTATATAATCCTTTTCTAATTCCTCTCTAGTATGATTCATCATATATTTTAAAAAGAATGTTACATTAGAATAATTTTTTGCTTCTCTTATTACTTTATAATATTCATTTTTATATAATTGTATAGCTCTATTAAATATAATAAATGGATAACTTTGATTATTTAATAAATACCACATACTAGTTGTTCTACTAGTTCTACCATTTATATCATAATATGGATGTATATATACAAAATAAAAATGTATTATTTGAGATTTAATAAATAATTCTGCTTTACTTAAATTATTATTATTTAAAGAAAAGTTCAATAAGTTATTCATATAACCATCTATCAATTCAGGTCTAATTCCTTCATCAGGTTGTAAATCTAATCTACTAGAATAGTATATATATACTGGATTATTTCTATAATATTCCCCCATATTACTTAAATCATAGTTTGATAATAAGTCTTTAGATAATAAATTATATAATTCTTTTAAATTATCTTTATTAATATCATTTCTCTTTAATATATATTTATACCCTCTATATAAATTCAAAATACGTTGTTTTTTCTCTTCATTTGTAATTTTAGAACACTTATGTATTACTTCATATATAGTCTCTACATCATCTTTATAACCTTCTATATAATTATTAGCCTGTATTTCATGTGAAAATAATACTGATTTAGAAAATTTTAAAGTATTCATATATTTGATATCATTTACAAACATATCTAATTCGTCTCTTAATACTTTTAATTCATCATCCATTACTCTTAATGAAATTCCATTCATATCAAGAGGTAAATATTTTATTATTTTTGACATAGTAATCACCACAAGAATAGATACTAACATATATTATTAATAATGTCAAAAAAAAGTAGATTAATCTACTTTACATATATTACTTCTTAATTAATGTTTTTGGTGGTTCATAATTATAATCATCATGTTTTCTTCTCAAATATTCATGATATTCTTCTAAATATTCTGACATTTTTCTTTCTTTATCATAATCAAAAAAAGTAGAATATCCATCACTAAGGCCAAATCCTGTCCTACGTAAAGAATTATTTTCTTCTCCATACTCATCACTATAATATTCTTTTTTTGATACTAAATAACCCATTTATAAGTCACCTCGCAAAGTATTATATATTATGCTTAGTTATACTGTCAAACTAATATATGATAATTAATTCTTATTATTATTTGAAAAATCATATACATGTACTGGTACATCTTTAAATCTATCTTCTTCTACTTCTACTTTTTCAACTACATTATTATTATTATTATTTTGATTTGAAGAAAATATCATATCTAATTTTTCTTTCATTTGTTCTCTAGAAAATGGTTTAGTTAAATAATCAGCAAAACCATCATTTAAATACTTTTCTTTAGCTCCTGCTACAGCATCTGCTGTAAGCGCTATTACAGGAGTATTAAAATCACTTCTTTGTTTTAAATTATTAAGAGCAGTTTCACCACTCATAACTGGCATCATTATATCCATAAGTATTAAATCATAATTATTACCTTGATTTATTTTATCTATACATTCTTGACCATTATAACATTCATCTAATACATTAAAATTAAAATTATTTAATGCTTTCTTAGCAACTTTAATATTTAATTTATTATCATCTACAACCAACACATTTAAATTAGAATAATCTATTTTTTGTTTCATACTCTTATATTGTAATTCTATTGTAGATAATAATTCATCTTCATCAACTGGTTTAGTCATCTTACTTATTTTTTGTGGTAATTGTATTACAAATATTGAACCTTCTCCATATTGACTTTGTACATTTATTTTACCACCCATTTTTTCTACTAATTGTTTAGTAATAGCAAGTCCTAATCCAGTACCTTCAGTAGTTGTATTTCTTTCTATATCTAATCTATCAAATTTATGAAATAATCTTTCTATATTTTCTTTTTTAATACCAAGACCAGTATCTTTAACACTAACAATTAAATTACATATATTTCCTTGATTAATACATTTAACTTTAAAGTTTACACTACCTTTTTCTGTATATTTACATGCATTACTAAGTAAGTTATTTATAACACCTTTAACATGTACTTTATCACCAATAAGTTCATAAGGAATATCTTCAGCTATATCCATATTAAATTCTATTGGTTTATCTCCAATACGAGTACTAGTTACTCTAGCCATACTCTCTATTTCTTCTTTAAAATTATATGGAGTATCAATTAATTCCAATTTTTCACTTTCTATTTTACTTATATCAAGTATATTACCTACTATCTCTAATAGAGTTTGTGATGCATTACGTATATCTTGAGAATCTTCAACTACTTCTTTAGGTACTTGATCTTCATAAGTAGCAATATCTTCACTAAGTCCTACTATAGCATTTAATGGAGTACGTATCTCATGTGACATACTAGATAAGAAATCACTCTTAGCTCTATTTGCACGTTCTGCTTGTTCTTTTGCAATCTCTGCTTGTTTTAATAATTTAACATCAGGATTCTCTATTGTAAAATACATAAGTATTGTTTCAAAACTAAGTAAAAATGATACCAACAACATTTCAGGATGAATCTTTTGTATTGGAATTGCAATTGCGCCTAAAATCAAAATTGTAAAAATTGGAATAAATTTTTTTTGAGTTATTCTTTTTATACTAAAAAGTAAGGATATGATCCAGCCAATAATACATATAAAAGCAACAAAAAATGTTACATTAGCACTTGGTCCATAAGAATAAGCTACTAAAGAATTAGAATAATAATGCAATGGCAAAATAAATACAATACATAATGAAACTATAAAAAAGATTATACTTACTATTTTAATAATTGTTTTATTTGTATTTTTCGTCATATCAATTGTAAAAGAAATGCTTAATACATATAGAGTAAATGAATATATCCAAATCAGCATAGAAATAATTAAAGTTTTTGAAACAATATTATTTATGATTGGAATCTTATCCATTGAATGTATTGTAACATATGATAAAATCGCCAAAGATAGTTCTATCATATTCGATATCAATAGCACCGAATACAATTTATTCTCAACTGATTTAAGCCTTTCTTTTGAAAAATATACAATAGTAATTAATAAACTTGGAAAAAAACTAGCTATAGTAAAGGCATTATTTATCATTAAAAATCACTCCTATTATGTATATTATATCATGCCGAGGACTTTGTCCGCAACCTAAACACTTAAAAACTCTCAAGAATTCTTGAGAGTTTTTATACAAACCACTTTTCAAACGTTTGCTAAATACAGTATAATAACTGCTAAAAAAACGTTATCGGAAGCTA
>JAEEGL015701327.1_pt1 | contig 52042 bp, 41 predicted proteins | sample 9134231 | NCBI WGS metagenome assembly JAEEGL01 (sample SAMN16246548, study PRJNA631951) | gut metagenome | biome: gut microbiome; feature: rumen; material: fiber-attached | host: Bos | place: Iran: Karaj | collected 2018-10
AGGGACGTGTCCCTTGCAGGTTCTTAGGGCAGAGCCCTAAGCTCTCGGAGAGCTTTTCGCTATCAATATCTACAATTTTCAAGGTTCATTTGAGCCTTTTTCTTTCAGCTCATTCTTTCATAGGTCACTTGACACTACCTTACTTATTGATTCTTGACCTGAAAAAATCTATATTATTTATATCATATTTTACAATTATTTTCAATGTATCTTGGCTTAATGGACAGCTTTAAATTGTTATCGGTCTTTTTCATTTGGGAATCTCGGCGGACCAGTATTTTGGGTGGGTTTTGTTAAAAGTTCTGACTGTGGAGCGGAAGTTTCAGTCAATTAATTATTCCAATTCAAACTATCAAGTGCTATAATAACGTATATTGGATTTAAATTTAGGAGGTATAAAGGTATTATGAAAAACCAATTTAAAAAAGCAATTTCACTTACAATTGCCGGTGCACTTACACTTTCGGTATTTAGCGCAATCGGAAATGTCGCCACATTTACAAAAACAACAGCAAAAGCTAATGAGATAGTTTCGGAAGATATTCAAACAATTTACAAGGTTATGCCTCTTGGTGATTCTATAACAGCAGGATGGTGCCCAAGTGAGACAGAACTTGCATACGGTGGATATCGTACTTACCTAACTAAGGCACTCGAAGAAAACGGATACTCTAAAAACTTTGATTTTGTCGGCAAGTGGCAAACCGGTAAAGGCTATGATACCGATAACAACGGGACAAACGGAGCATGTATAGCTTATGATCAGGCATGGGCAAACAGTATTTTGACCGATGTTGTGGATGAAAAAATATTAGATACCTATACACCTGATATAGTTTTACTGCAAATCGGAACCAATGATATTAACAGTCAATCCAACAGAATCGATGCATTAAAGATAGATACCATCAATGATCGTCTTGAAAATTTGATAGATGTGATTTTTTCAAAGCTTAACGAGAACAGCATGCTTTTCTTAGCATCGATTCCAAATATGCAGGGAGAAAGCAGTAAGTATAATGAAGATGTTAAGAATTACAATGAATTTATCAGGGAAGTAGTTGATAATAAGATTGAGGAAGGAAAGAGAATAACCTTTGTTGATGTAAATGCAGTGGTAGCAGATGATCAGTTCGACGATGCTCTTCATCCAAATCAGTCCGGCTATGAAAGCATGGGTGAACTTTGGTATGGAATCTTAACGGATTACATGATGCAGGAAGAACAGAAAAAAAGAGAAGAAACTCCTCAAACACCAGCTCCTACGTATGAACCTGCGACAACACCTGCAATTACATCTACTCCTACACCACAGCCGGCAAAGACCGCTGCACCTGTTGTAACTAATCCAACCAATAAGTGTCAGAGTGTGACAGCTTCTAAGAAAAAGGTTACTATTAAGAAAAATAAATCAAAAAAGATTACATTTAAGATTACAAATACAAATGCAAGTGAGAAGACAACCGATGTATTAAGCGTATCTTCTAACAAAGCTTTTGTAACCGCAAAAATATTAAAGAGTGAAGCAACAACAGTTACTGTAAAAGTAAAGGTTAGTAAAAAAGCTAAGAAAAAAGCAAAGGCAAATGTTACACTTAAAGTAGGAGAAAAAAGTGCAACTACCAAAGTAATCTGTGCATAAGTGTTTTTATAAAAACAAACGCACAGATGCTCTTTAGGAAGGTTCGCCCCCGCCGCTTCGGCGCTAGGATTAATCCTCTTTTCTCCGCAAAAAAAAGACCCTCTGGGTCTTTTTTTTTACGGAGAAGGAGGGATTTGAACCCTCGCGCCGATACTCTCGACCTACTCCCTTTCCAGGGGAGCCCCTTCAGCCTCTTGGGTACTTCTCCAAAGCTGATTACATAAACATATTAATCAAGGCTATTAGTCAAGGCTGAGTTAAAGCCCATGCCTTAAAAAAATTTAATCAGAAGGATTAACTTCTGATTAATGGAAGCGGAGAGGGAGGGATTCGAACCCTCGCGCCCTTGCGGACAAACGGTTTTCAAGACCGCCTCGTTATGACCACTTCGATACCTCTCCTTAAATTTTCGATTGCTTGAGCATTATAACAAAGGACTAAGTGCAAGTCAAGGACTTTTTTGATTTTTTTGGAGTTTTTTTGTTTACCTTTTTACTCAAGCTTTTTGGGAATTATTATTTTTATGTATTTAAGAATTCTCTGTTAATTATATATATAAGTCTGTCATTCTTGTGACGAATTGTTTATCTCTTCTCTCATCCTGTTTATAACTCTCTTTTTATCGGCACTCCAAAGAGGTGCTATAAGAAGCTTTTTATCGCCATCTCCTGTCAGGCGGTGAATGACAATGTCATGTGGGATATGCTTTAAGCACTCCTTAACAATATCGATATATTCATCCATACTAAGGACATCAAATGTTCCAGCTTCATAATCTGTAGCAAGATCCGTTCCCTTCAGCACGTGAAGCAGTTGTAATTTAATCCCTTGGATACCGCTTTTCACGACATAATCCACGGTTTCTATCATATCACTTCTGCGTTCATGAGGGAGTCCCAGTATAATGTGCACTATCACGTCTATATTTCGCTTTCTAAGCGCTTTAACAGCCTCGTTGTAAGAACTAAGCCCATAACCCCGTCTTATATATTTCGCACTTTCTTCATGTATGGTCTGAAGTCCAAGCTCAACCCAGACAGGCTTTTTTGTATTTAATTCCGAAAGAAGTTCGAGTACATCCTCCGGAAGACAATCAGGCCGCGTAGCCACTGACAATGCTACGATATCCGGATGATTTATAGCCTCTGTAAATAATTCTCTCAGCCTTTCCACCGGCGCGTAAGTGTTCGTAAAAGCCTGAAAATATGCGATATAAAGTCCATTTTTAATCTTCTTCTCCACCCGCTTCTTGGCATTTTCAATCTGATCTGTAACACTTAGCAAGGGTGATTCACTAAACTCTCCCGAGCCTCCTGCGGAGCAAAATATACAACCTCGCTTATCTAATGTTCCATCTCGATTTGGACAGGTAAAGCCTCCATTTAAAGATAGTTTGTAAACTTTACAGCCAAATGTATCCTTTAAATATTCATTTAGTGAATAATAACCGTTTTTCATGACAATGCTTCATATATTGACTTTGCAAGCTGATCTGCGCAGGATGTTCCTCTTCCCTTACAGTCATTTCCATTCAGTGTATCTGCAGCTTTCTTAGCGTCGGTCCCCTCTAAGAGCTTTCCAATGGCCTTTAGATTTCCGTTGCAGCCACCCATAAATTCAAGATTGTAAATTTTACCTTCTTCGTCAAGATCATAATCAATTTGCATTGAGCAAACACCCTTTGGATGATAAGTAAAATGCTTCATGTTATTTCTCCTTTCGTAAAACTAATATGAAACTTATTATATCACACTTAATGACAATTTCAAGAAATATGAATGTGTGGTCCACCCCCGCCTGTGAACCTGCACGGACCAGTATTTTTCACGGTTTTTGTTAAAAGTTCTGGCTGTGGGACGGAATTATTCGCTTCAGGACCATCCCTTTTGAGAAAATCTGCAATTTAGGATGGTTCTCTCCCGCCTGTGATTACATCAGGACCATCCCTTTTGAGAAAATCTGCAATTTAGGATGGTTCTCTCCCGCCTGTGATTGCATCAGAACCATCCCTTTTGAGAAGTTTTTCAATTAAGGATGGTCCGTGTCCTAATTTTCTGCCCTATAATAAAATCGTACATTTGTTCGATTTTATTCTTGACTTTTTATTCCAAGGGTGATACAATACATTCACTCGAACATAGTTTCGATTATTGTATTCGATGATGGGGAGTGATGTATGTGAGTATCTATATAGCAATCGACATGAAAAGCTTCTATGCATCCGTAGAGTGTATATATAGAGGTCTTGACCCCCTTAAGGCTAATCTCATAGTAGCCGATTCCTCGCGTACCGATAAAACCATCTGCCTTGCTGTTTCCCCCGCACTCAAGGCTATCGGTGTACCCGGAAGACCAAGACTTTTTGAAGCTAAGCAGGCTATAAGGTATTATGAAAGAGTACATCACACCCGTATTGAGTACATAATTGCTGTTCCTCGCATGGCGGAGTACGAGCGCATATCTGCCCTTATTTATTCCGTATATCTTCGCTATGTATCCCCCGATGATATACATGTTTACAGTATAGATGAGTGCTTTATAGACTGCACTCCGTATCTTCATCTGTATGAGCCCAAAGCAAACGATATTAATACTCATCCTGCCCACACCATGGCTATGACCATAATTAAAGATGTTCTTAATACAACCGGAATTACTGCAACTGTAGGAATAGGTACTAACCTCTACCTCGCAAAAGTTGCTATGGATATAGTAGCCAAAAAAGCAAAACCTGATAAGGATGGAGTCAGGATTGCAGAGCTTAACGAATCCTCTTATAAGTACCTTTTATGGGAGCATCGCCCATTAACTGACTTTTGGCAGATAGGCCCTGGTAAAGCCAGGCGTCTTGCAAAAAATCATATATATACCATGGGAGATATCGCAGAAAGATCACAGTGGGATGAAGAGTGGTTCTACAAAACCTTCGGTATAGATGCAGAAATACTTATCGATCATGCTTGGGGTATAGAACCGGTACGCATGTGTGATATAAAAAATTATAAAACCACAAACCACTCTATTTCTAACGGACAAGTATTAGAAAGACCCTATCCGTATACAGAAGCGCGCGTTGTATTTCACGAAATGATAGATATACTCTGCTGTGATATGTACAAAAAAGATTTAATATCACGTATCTTTACATGGTGGGTGGGTTTTGATTTTAAAAGTTTAGAGCACTTTCCGGAGTACGACGGACCAATCTCTATTGATTATTACGGCAGATTGCATCCGAAGCATGCCAATGGAACAGTTCGCATCAGTGAGGCGACAAACTGTCCTGATGATATTGTCGAGCCTCTCTTAATTGATTTTGACAAGAAGGTCGATCACAGACTCCTCTTCAGGCGCATAGGAGTTAATGCATGCGATGTTTACGAAGATGATGGCATATATCAATTAGATTTATTTACTGATTATGAGCAAAAAAAGAAAAACAGAAGTTTACAGCAAGCTATGACTGAGATTCGACTCAGATACGGCCCTAATGCCGTGGTACGTGGGCTTAATATGCGCTCCGGCGCTACAACCATGAAAAGAAATAATCAAATCGGCGGTCACAGAGCTTAGATTGGGTTAGGTGTAGTGTTTATGCATAACAATAAATATTATAATAATAAATTTTTACATAATTTCAGATATGAAAAGGTCATAGAAAAGGGCAAACCTATTCATGATAAATATGATTCTTTTTCAGCAAAGCATCCTTCCATGGATTTAAACAGACGCGCTAAAATTTTCAGTCCATTTGACGCTCTTAAGGGTTTTAATGAAGCAATTTTAGAAACCGAAGAAGCTGTTGAAAGACAATATAGTAAACATTGAGTACGGTGAAGTACAGTAAACATTGAGTACGGTAATATGCGATAAAAAATCATAGCAGAGATGAGGGGGATAGAGGGGAAATAATAAATATTTACTTAATCAAAGGCAAATCTTATTGCATTGTTTTCTTTCGAATTATATACTAATATTGTATTGTGTTTTTATAACAGGATTTTATAACAATGCTTTACAATATAGTTTCTAACAGCGTTCACCAGGCAGCGTATGAAACGTATGAAGGAAAGATTGAAACGATGGAATCAATAAGATCAAAAAAACAAATATTTTTTACACATATATTTACATACTTCAATTTATTAAACCTTATACTTGCTTTACTGATTATCATATCCGGACAGTATAAAAACATGCTCTTCATGGGTGTTGTTATTTCTAATACTGTTATAGGTATTTATCAGGAGTTGAAGGTTAAAAAGCTTATAGATGCACTTTCGGTCGTTACTGCTCTTAAGGCACATAAGCTTAAACTAAAGGACAACTCGGACAAAATTAATTTAAATAAGCTCCGAACAAGTCCTACCGAAGAAATACCTATAGAGGAGCTTGAGCTTGAGGATATTATACGCCTTTCAACAGGCGATCAGGTTCCTGTTGACTGCGAAGTAATCGCATCTATGAATTTTGAAGCAAATGAATCATTACTAACAGGTGAATCCGTGCCCATAAAGAAAAAAGCCGGAGATATGCTTTACTCAGGAAGCAGTGCTGTTGCAGGAACAGTTTATGCAAAGGTTATACATACAGGTGAAGAAAACTACGCTTCCACCATAGTGCAGAAGGCACGCACCAAGCGCAGAGCTACATCTGAGATGCAAATAACCATTAAAAAGATAATAAAGTATGTAAGTTTTGCCATAATTCCGGTTGGATTACTATTATTTTATATTCAGAGATACCATGCAGGTAATAATATCTCCGATTCTCTTGTTAGTACCGTAGCAGGTGTACTTGGCATGATTCCAGAGGGTTTGGTACTTCTGACAAGCATTTCATTTATACTGGGTGTGGGAAGACTTGCTAAGAAAAAAGCTCTCGTTCAGGAGATGGAAGCTATAGAGGCACTGGCGAGAGTAGAGGTTTTATGTCTTGATAAAACAGGAACAATTACAAATGGTGAGCTAACTGTAGAGGAAATACATACACTCGGCGATGAAAATGAAAATCACTTTGTTGAAGCGCTCGAAAATATAATCTATGCATTTGAAGAAACCAATGCAACCAGCCGAGCTCTAAGAAACCACTTTACTGAAATCGGCAATTGGGATTTAAAGGATACTATACCATTTAGCTCAGAGCGAAAGCACATGGGAATAGAGGTCGAGGAAAACGGAAAAGTTGTTCATTATCTTCTGGGTGCTCCAGAGTATCTTACAAAGGACTCGTCCCTTTTAAATTCTATAGGCTCATACGAGGATATGGGTTTTAGAGTCCTTCTCATGGTTAAATCAGATTACCTTAGGGTTTATGAATCCACACCTCTTGGAATTATAATCATGTCAGATGTTATAAAGGAGGACGCTCCCGAAACATTTGCATTCTTTGAGAAAAACGGGGTTGAACTTAAGGTTATATCGGGGGACAATCCAAGAACCGTATCTATGATTGCAAAAAAGGCAGGTCTTAAAAATGCTGACAAGTATATAGATGCTCGGGAACTACCGGATGATGAAAAAATCAATGAAGAAGCGCTTAATTACACTGTATTTGGTCGCGTCTCACCTGAGAAAAAAAGACTGATAATAAAGGCCTTTGAAAAAAATGAAAAGGTTACAGGAATGATTGGAGACGGTGTTAATGATGTACTCGCTCTTAAGGACGCCGATTGCGGTATAGCAATGGCCGCCGGAAGTGATGCAGCTAAGCAAACCGCTCACATAGTCCTTATAGATTCAAACTTTTCATCTCTCAAGGATGTTGTTTCTGAAGGTCGAACTGTCATATCAAATATAAGCAGAGTCAGTGCTCTTTACTTGACAAAAACTATATACTCACTATTATTATGTGTTATATTTATAATATTAAGGAAAAACTACCCCTTCATCCCTATACAATTAAGTCTTATAGGAGGCTTAGCTATAGGTGTTCCAAGCTTCCTGCTCGCATTCGAGCATCATGAAGAGGTTATAGCAAAGGGATTTAAGAAACAGGTTTTATCCATAAGCCTTCCGGCCGCGATTCTTATGACTGTGCTGCTTGTTGTTGCCGCCTTTCTTAAAGCCCCGTTAGGTATAGGCAGCACTTTAGCTTCCACCATTAATCTTATTATTGGTGCCGCAGTAAGCTTTATGGTTCTTATAAGGGTATGCCGACCCATGACAAGATTAAGATTTATAATGTGTATAGTGCTGATATCTTTATTTGTTATTTCTATACTGATTGCTCCAAAGTTTTTCGGTATAATTGCACTATTTTAGGATATCTGGGGAAGAATCCTCGAATACTTATATGCCAAGATAATACGTCATGCCTGCCCAATGTCGCTACCCTCACCTACACTTTAACTTTGAGGTGAGTGGTTTCTCCGACTGAGTTAACCCCGAAAGGATATATACATGAAAAACCGTAAAATACTTATTATATTAAATATAGCGCTTGTCCTTCTGATTATCGCCTGTCTCATATATGTTTATCAAACCGGTAACAGATATACTCTCCACACCAATATATATATATCCTCAGATACTATGCCTGAGTATAACATTACTTTTGAGAAAGACGGAATCATAAAACTTGAGAGTGCACAGCTTGATAATGAAGAACTGACATTTACATTTACATCTCTAAAAAAGGGTGTAACAAAGGTATATATAAACTTTTCTTATGGTGATGAGAATTATAAAAACGTCATCAACAATCTGGAAATAAGGGTAAATTCTTTAGGTTTAATATCCGAAAAAAGCCTATATTCTTACAATTTTTCAGGCTATCTTGCTGTTATCATAACCTTTTTAATATCTCTCTTTTTAATAATTATCATGATGGTAATTAGTTTTTATGATTATTACAAATCAGGTTCATTTTCATATCCTATGATTGCCTGTGGTGGTATAGGTTTATATGCTTTCATAATACTGCTATTTATAATTTATAAGCTTTTAAATAATGCAATACACCTATTTTCTGTTTTTATAACACTACTAAATGAAACCGTAATGATATCCCTTGTTTTTCTTACACCATTTATGCTAATACTGTCTATCTTATTGGCAATAAGTAACATATGGCTTATGAAGCATGAAGGCTATCGCCCTGTAAATGCTTTGGGAATAATATTTGCGGTTCTGTGGTTTACAGGTTCACTGCTTGTGCTAAAAGCATTTAACTTTAAAAGTGAATTGGCAAATACTGTTTACATTTATGCACGAATGATATGTATGTATATCATTGCCTACTTGGAATGCTTATTTTTATCAACCACTGTATCAACATTCCTTGCAAGTAAATATAAGATAAAGCATAACCAGGATTATATAATAATACTTGGATGTGCCATAAGAAAAGACGGGAGTCTTACTCCTCTACTAAAAAACAGAGTCGATGCAGCTGTAGAATTTGAGAAAGATCAATTTGAAGAAACAGGTAAACATGCTATATTTGTGCCTTCCGGAGGTCAGGGAAGCGACGAGATAATATCTGAGGGCGAAGCTATGGAAAAATATCTTGTTAGTATTGGCATTCCTAAAGAGCGTATATTAAAAGAAACTAAAAGCATAAACACTTTTCAAAACATGCAATATTCTAAGGCGATTATAGAAAAAGATACAGAAAACATAAACAGTGTAAATATAGCATTTTCAACTACAAATTATCATGTCTTTAGAAGTTATATATTGGCAAAGAAAAATGGATTTAAGGCAATGGGAATATCTGCAAAAACAAAACCATACTTCTTTTCAAATGCATTTTTACGGGAATTTATTGGACTTCTTTTCGATCATAAATGGAAGATTATTATTTATTTAATACTTTTGATTCTGGCTGGAATACTTATGTCATTTCATCATTTGTATGGTGGACTAATATAAGGCATGGAGGTTAATATGATTTATATATTTTGTGCTTTATATGAAGAAGCAAAACACATAATTAAGACTGAAAAACTTAAGATTATAAGCACTGATCTTGGGTTTAGTATTTATGAAAATCCTGATATAAGCATACGTCTGATAATCACGGGAACAGGCGAAATAAAAGCTGCTATTGCTGTTGGTGCTGTAACAGCCAGATACTCTCCTACTGTCAGGGATATACTTATAAATTTCGGTTCAGCATCAGGTGGCTGTGAAGATTTGGCGGAGATTGCTGAGGATGGTACCGCTGACTTAGGCAAGATATATCTCATAAATAAAATAACTGAAAAGTGTACTTCCCATACATATTACCCGGATGTACTTATAAAGCATCCATTTGATGAAGCAGAAATTATGACGGTATCTACGCCTATTTCCAATCCGATAATTGTAGATATATCTATACCGACTTCCAATCCGAAAAATCCAAAGATCTCTACACCTATTTCAACTTCAGTAATCACAAGGACACTTTATGATATGGAGGCGGCTGCAATTTACCAGGCAGCTATTCACTTTTTTTCACCGGATAGGATGTATTTTTTTAAAACAATTTCCGATAATGGTGATTTAAGAAAACTGACACCTGAAAAGTTTTCTTTAATAATGAGGATCGCCTCAGAGCGCCTTATGCAGTTTTATAAAGAGTTACCGGCTCTTAATATGTATACTTTTGATAAGTATGCTTTTGATAAGTATGCTCAAGAGAAAAATGATTTTGATAAAAAATTATCAGATTTATTTATGTGCTCGGAAACCATGAAAAATATGCTTATTAATTACATAAAATACTCGAAAAATGCAGGAATCGATTATCAGGCAATAATTAAAAGCATGTTAGAGACAGGTCTGCTTCCTGCTTCATCTCGAAAAGACGGAAAGAAGGCTTTAGAAAACCTTAGAATCAGGCTTTTAAGAGTTGCTCCTTCTACTAAAAATATACAAAATAACAAAAAAGGATATCTTTTTTCTCACATATATGTCGAAAAAAACATACTTGATTTTGAAACAACCAAAAGTATATTGTCCCAGTTTTCGGACAGTAAGATTATAGTCATAGATAATTATAAAGATATATTTTGCAGAAAAAATCAGAATGTACATAAGCAGTCCCGCTCACGCGCACTTATACTCTCAGAGACAAGGGGGACAAATGTATATAAAGGTGCTCCTGTTTGCCAAAGCTTTGGAAATAAGTACTTTTACTATACCTCCTGCGTTATGAATTGTATCTATGATTGCGAGTACTGTTATCTTAAGGGCATGTATCCTTCGGGACACATCGTTATAAATGTTAATATCGAAGCAATCTATGAAGAGGTGAAAAGCATATTAAAAAAACATGATGCATATATCTGCGTATCCTACGATACAGACCTCTTAGCGCTGGAAAATCTGACCGGATTTGTCAAAAGCTGGATTAACTTTACTAAGGAAATAAATGCAAATTCAGATTATCATAATCTCAAAATCGAGATACGTACCAAGTGCGGAAGGACTGATCTTTGGGACACTCTTCCATCTGATGAAAATGTAATCTTTGCATTTACACTTTCTCCTCAAACTATCATAGATTTATATGAAGACAAAACCTCTTCGGAGGTTTTGCGAATTAATTCAGCAAAAAAAGCATTGGAGAAAAATTTCGGCGTAAGGCTCTGCATAGATCCTATAATATATCATCCCGACTGGAGAGCACTTTACGGAAACCTGATAGATAATTTTTTTAATGATACCAGATCGTCAGACATAACTGATATTTCCGTTGGTTCATTTAGGATATCACAGGATTACTTAAAAAACATGAGAAAATCGCTTCCTGATTCCCAATTGGTATGGTTTCCTTTTGAGAATGAAAACAAAGTCTATCACTACCCTTCCTCTCTTATGAGGGAGATGGAAGATTTTGTAGTGGAAAGGCTTTCAAATTACGTTGATAGTAACAAAGTATTTAGATGGGACAATTAATAAATCAAATCATAAATATTAGGCAGTAAATATATCAAATCAGAAAGGTCGGACTATGTTATGAAAGCTATAGTAACAGGTGCTTCATCAGGTATTGGTTTAGCAATCAGCAAGATGCTTATAAATGAAGGATATGAAGTTTATGGCTTTGGAAGAAGCTTTAATATTGATGCAAGTGAGACTCTCTCTCATGCAGCAGGTGAGGGTGCAAGTGAGACTCCCTCTCAGGCACCAGGCGAGGGTGCAAAAGGCAAGTTCCACGCTATGGAGTGTGACCTTTTAGATACGACCACTCTCCTTTCCCATATAAAGCATATTTCAAAAAATCATGATGTAAAAATTCTTGTAAATAATGCTGGAGCTGCTTACTATGGCCTTCATGAAGAATTAAAATCAGATCAGATATCTAACATAGTTCGAACTAACCTCGAGCTTCCCATGATCCTTTCAAATGCACTTCTACGTACCTTAAAAGAAAATAAGGGATTTATAATCAACATCAGTTCTGTAACTGCCACACAAAGCAATCCTCACGGTTGTGCTTATGGCGCTACAAAGGCAGGACTTTCTAACTTTTCAAAGAGTCTTTTTGAAGAAAACAGAAAATATGGACTCAAAGTTATTAATATCCAACCTGATATGACAGCAACCAACCTTTATCGCAATGCAAGCTTTAAAGAAGATGAAGATATTCTGGCTCATCTTGAGCCGGGTGAAGTCGCAGATACCATAAGATACGCTTTAAATGCACGCGAAGGTCTTGTACTTACCGATATTACACTCCGTCCGCAATTACATAAAATCGCCAGAAGATCCTAATGTAATCACATATAATCACCGGAAAATCCCAGTGCAATCACATAAAATCACCGGAAAATCCTAGTATAATCATCAGTATTTCATAAGTAAACTACTCTGAAATTAAGTAATCGAGTATTCGGAGCTCAGACATCCTATATCATGTGACATTTGTCACATCATATTCAACAATCTTTGTGACATTCTTCACTAGCGCTGCAACCTAATAATTGTTATCATGTATCCGAAATCAAGAAAAATATTTCAATAATGCATAGTAAAATGTATAGATGTGGAGGATATCATGGAAGAAATCGTAAGAGTTAATAATCTGGTAAAGCGCTATAAAGATCTTATAGCTCTGGATAATTTCAGTTTTTCAATAAAAAAAGGTGAAATCTTCGGACTACTTGGTCCTAATGGTTCAGGTAAGTCAACAACCATTAACTGTATACTTTCATTATTGACATATGATAAAGGTGAGGTTTACCTTTTCGGTGAAAAAATGAATGTTAACAGAAATGATATCAAAAAGAGAATTGGTCTCATAGGACAAAATGTGGCGGTATTTAATGAGCTTTCTGTCTATGAAAACATTGATTTTTTCTGTGGACTTTATATAAATGATAAGGCCACAAGACGTAAATACGTAGAAGATGCTTTAGAATTTACAGGACTTAACGATTACAGGAAAAAGAGTCCCAAGAAACTATCAGGAGGTCTTATCCGTCGATTAAACATAGCGTGCGGTATAGCACATAAGCCGGAACTCATAATATTTGACGAGCCAACAGTAGCTGTTGACCCACAATCCAGAAACAACATACTCGAAGGAATAAAGGACCTTAATAAAAATGGAGCTACTGTAATCTATACATCTCACTACATGGAAGAGGTTGAAGAAATTTGCTCAAGAATCTTAATTATGGATAAAGGTCATGAGATATGCCAGGGCACAGCGGATGAACTTAAGGGTCAAATAAAAAACACAGAAAACGTAATACTTAATGTCAAGTATATCGATGAAAGTGATCTAGAAGGATTAAAGAAAATCCATCATGTGTATAGTGTAAAATATGCTGATAAAGTTCTTACAATTCGATTCAGTGGCGGAAAGCATAATATATCACACGTTTTGGACTATATCTCCGAGCATAGTATAAATTACGAAAGAATCTACTCAGAGCTTCCAACTTTAAACGACGTTTTCCTTGAAATCACGGGCAAGGAACTGCGTGACTAATTCTTGATGGAGGTTAAAAGCATGTTTATTAGAACTTATATCGCATATCTAAAAAAATTAATAAGAACAAAATCCGTTGTATTTTGGGTAATAGTCTTCCCATTTGCTTTAGGCACATTGTTTTATCTGGCATTCGGTTCCATATACTCTTCTAGTCGCTCAAATCCTATAGAAGTCTCAGTTGTTGTGAGTGATGATGCTATAAAAGAGTATAAAGATATAAATCCGGCTGCTACAGATAAAGTAACTGCTAAAGATTTACCCATATCTCTTATGCTAAAGGAATTGAAGTATGAGGATGACAGTCCTATGCTTAAGCTCTTTTACGAAGATAAAGATAAAGCCAAGAAAAATCTTAAATCAAAAAAAGTAAAAGGAATTATCACTGTAAACGGTATCAATGATATAATTCTTGATATATCAGAAAATGGACTGACTCAGGATATACTTGCAAATATCATAAGTATATATAAATCAAACACTTCCATAATCGAAGAAAAAATCACCTCAATGATAGAATCCGGTAATCTGAAAGTAAGCGACGAAAAAAACACCTCAATGATAGAAACCGGTAATCTGAAAGTAAGCGACGAAAAAAACACTTCAATGATAGAATCCGGTAATTCGGAAGTAAGCGAAGAAATATTTACACCGGATACTGAATACACAGAATATGTTACGAATAAAGCTCTAATGGGCGATAATAATGATCCGTATTTGATATATTTTTATAATCTGATTGCAATGGTTTGTATCATGGGTTCATTATCAGTATTGGACTGTGTGTGCTCAGCTCACTCATCGGAAAGCTACGAAGGCATGCGTATATGTGTATCACCTGTAAATAATATCATTATGAATCTAAGCATATTTGCCGCCTGCTTAACATTTCAGATAGCTGTTACTTTGATAACACTTATTTATCTGATTTTCGGATTAGGTATAAATTTTGGTGGCAATCTGGGATATATCTTCCTGACTGCAGTTCTCGGAACACTTTTGGGTTGCTCTCTCGGCTTTTTTATAGCCGGTATACATGGATTAAAGCTTAAGACAAGAAACAGTATTCTCATGTGGATTATGCTTGGTGGCGGTTTCCTTTCAGGTCTTATGTTTGCAAATATGAAGTCAATAATTGAAGAGAAAATGCCACTTATAAACAGGATTAATCCATCTGCAGTATTAACCGATGCATTTTACTCAATTAACCTGTACGGAATAGGGGACAGGTTTATGAGGGCAATTTACTATCTTGTTATATTGACAGTTTTGTTATTATCAGCATCTATAATTCTTTCAAGAAAAAAGGAAGGTGGCGTTTATGCTTCTGTATAAAGCATTTTTTAAAATTGTAAAAAAGAATTTACCCATGATTCTTATGTATGTTTCCATTATCCTGATGATTACGCTAATCTCTAAGGTATCCCTTGAAAAGAGTGCAGAAGAGCGCAGGGCACTAAAGTATGATATAATAGTCGAAAACAAAGACGACTCTGAGATTTCAAAGGAACTATGTACCTACCTTAGTAAGATTCATAATGTAACTGATAAAAAGTTAACCAGGGATCAAATTAAAGAAAAGATTTTTTATGAGGAAATACTTTCATATATTGTTATACCTAAGGGATTCGGAGATTCCTTTGAAACAGACGGAGATTTAAAACCGGAAAGTCTCTATGATGAAAATATGCCTGTGGGTATGTCTGTAAACATGCAAATAAACACCTGGCTAAATTCCGTAAAGAATTATCAAAAATTGGGACTTAGTTTAAAAGAATCAGTTGAAAAATGCGATGAAACCTTAAATCCGGATTCATATGTACACTTGGAAACATCAAAAAAGAATGAGAAATCTTTAACAGAATCAGTATTTAACTATCTTCCTTACGGAATACTCAGTGCTATACTCTTATCTATACTTCCGGTGTTCTCTTCATTTAACGAAGAAAAGAAAAACCAGCGAATACTTGCAGCCGGACTACCTGCTACAAAAAGAAATCTGTACTTTGCATTAGCTTCTATAAGTCTCGCAATGATCTTACTGATAGTATTTGATGCGATCGGAAGTATAGCAGGCGGTCCGGAAATAATGTTTACTAAAACATGGTGGTTCGTAATTCTAAATACACTTTGTTATGTAATCTGTGCAAGTCTTTTGGCACTTATGATTTCAAATATATTTAACTTAAATAATACCGGTGTATCGATAGTAACAAACATAGTCGGTCTTGGATTTTCATTTCTCGGCGGAACCTTTGTCCCCCTTGAGTATCTTGGAGATGAAGCAAAAATCATCGGAAAATTCACTCCGAATTACTGGTACTCAACTGCAAATGATTACATATTTCAGGGTAAAAATATGTCAAATATTTTACTGTGCTTTGGGTTACAATTAATAATTGGAGTCGCACTTTTCTGCGTAGGACTTACTGTTGCAAAGGTGAGAAAGAAGGCTTAATTATTCTTATAATAAAAAATAGCAAGATTTGTTCTGTCTCTCAAATCCAGTTTAGTGAGTATATTACTTATATAATTTCTGACGGTCCCCTCTGACAGGTATAGCTTTGTAGCGATTTCCTTGTTAGAAAGACCTTCTGCGACACATTCGACGATTTCAAGCTCCTGTTTGGTCAGATCAAACTCTGACAGGCGGGAGCTTTTGTCTTCTTCATAATTAATCATGTTAGGAAGCTTTGATATTACTTCTGTTCCAAACACTGTTTGTCCGCCGTAAACTGTCTTTAGAGCCGGAACTATAGCATCAAAGTCCTGCTTTATGATATAACCCTTTGCACCGATTGAAATTGCTTTTAATATATACTCATCGTCACTGAATGTAGTAAGATACAGAATCCTGGCATGATTGTACTTCTTTAATATAACTTCACCTGCTTCTATACCGGTTATACCCTTCATGCGAATATCCATAAGAAGAACATCAGGCTTATGCTCATCAAAAAGCTTTATAGCTTCTTCTCCTGAAGAACCGGTAGCACAGACACTTATATCCTCATCTGCCTCTATTATGGTTTTTAATGAAACTGCAACCAAATTATCATCATCTATTATCAATACTTTCATTAGTAAATCCCTTCTTGTCTATGAATTATTTTTCCTTTGGAATAGAAACAAAAATTTTAAAATCATCTCCACTTGTTATATATACACTTCCACCTAATTTATCCGCTCTTTCTCTAATATTTTCAAGCCCGATACCTGTGTTTCCTGCGCTGGAATTGTGATTATATTCAGTGTTTTTATTAATAGTTATATTAGTATTATTATTAGTATTTTTATCAGTAATATCCAAATGACTATTGAAATTATTATTAAAATTATTATTAAAACTTCTATTAAAATTTCTATCAGAATTATTACTCAAATCTATTTCTCCTGATTCTTTATCAGGATAATCATGAATAACTATCTGGTAAAATGATGGGTGCTCATTTATCTTTATATCGACATTTGGATTTTTAGAATACTTTATGATATTTGAGATGCCTTCTCTTACTATACCTATGATTGCATACTTTATATCCCGGGATACATCTTCCGAAATATCTATCTCCAGATACACGTTATAGCTTTGATATAACGGTTTTACCAGCTCATTTACCGTTGGTTCTATAAGGATAGAATCATCATGAAGATCGTGAACGCTGGTACGAATACTAGAAAGGCTGGAATCCAGGGTTTTTCTTACATCCTCAAGCTGACTGTGAAGTGGGTCTTCTTTGTAAATAGTAAGTAAGGCTCCCATCTGCAGGAGTGCTCTCGAAAGCATGTGTCCCACATTGTCATGAATCTCACGGGCTATACGGTTTCTCTCTTCAAGCTTTCCGGTTTCAATATCACGGTCCAAGGCCTCCAAAAGATTTCTGTTTTGAACCTTTAGCTTAAATCGCACTTCTTCACCATCGTCTCTGGTTTTTTTGTAAAGCGAGTCTACCTTCTTTAATTTATCCTGCTTATGAGAAAGAATCGTCGCTAAAATAATGCCAAATATACAAAAACCAATATAAAACATTAGAATGCTTTTACCGTTACTCAGCTGCATTTTTTCATCCGGAAGTTGCCCTACTGCTCTTATGCAGGCTATGAAAGATATGCCAAAAAAAACATAATTTTTAAGCAAATATGCTGTATATGCAAATATGGGTAATACGCCTATATACTGGCTTTTTAGCAACGCAAATACACTTGCTAAAATCTCAATAATAATGAAAAAATATTTTAAATTTATTGTTTTATTTGATATAAAAAATACCTCTATGGAAGTAAAGAAAAGAAGGGCATAAAAAATCAATAAAAAACTGCTTTCATCAAATATAAAAGAAATTAAGACTGCCGATAATAAAAATATCAGCAGTCTGTCCAAATAATCACTCATAGCAAACGTACCATATCAAGTCCGGAACGCCCTCATACTCCTTTAGGTAATTATCCGGAACATCATCTGTTTTTAAAAATTCATGTTTATCATAAAATCGAACTGCTCTTACATTGTGAGAACTTACACACCAGTAAACCTTCTCTAGCCCAAGTTCAGTAAATGCCTTATCAAGTATGGCTCTCATGCCGTACCATGAGTATCCCTCACCCATGGCTTTCTTTCTTACTGTAATGGCAAACTCTGCACATCCTCCCTGTATATCTCTCAGACTCACAGTTCCCATATACTCGTCGTCATCTGCTGCTATAGCCATATGAAGATGCCTTGGATTAGCGTCTGAAGCTGCTATAAATGCATTGCAATCATCCAAGGTTTTCTCCATAAAGTTAGTTCGAAGTTTGCCAATAACGTCTTCATCATGCATCCACTCAAGCATGAGTGGTGCATCGGAAGGCTTAAGTTTTCTCAAATACATATTGATTAATCATCTCCATTTATCATATCGGATATTATCTCTGCAGGTGCTGAATCGATGATTACATAGTTAAGCTTTCCTCTGGACAGGTCTTCTAACGCATGCTTTGCAGAACTGTAGCTAACGATAGTTGCCTTCATAGGCCTATAATTAAGTTCATTGTCACCCTTGCAGAAAAGCTTTCCGGTAGTTCCATTCTGAACACCGATTTTTATATCATCATCGAACGTATGAAGCTTCTTCGATACTGCTAAAGCATCTTCCAAATCATCAAACTCATCATCACCCTTACGCATAACAAGTCTCTGAGATGCCTTATAATAAGGTTCTGAAAATGTAACGAGATCTTCTCTGTCTTCGGTTATAGTTAAGCCGGACATGGCTATATCGCAATTGTTGGCGCTGACAGCATTGCAGACCTCGGAAAACTCCATATTTACTATTACAAGCTCCATATGTAGCTCATCTGCAATATTCTTAGCTATCTCCATATCGATACCCATATACTTGCTTCCACTCATATACTCAAATGGCTCAAATGAAGCGTTAGTAGCAACTACCAGCTGATCCTTATCTTCATCGAGCTTCGCAGACTCAATCTCTATCGGCTCTCCATCTCCGAAATAACGGTCGCAAATGTCATCTAAAGCACCGTTTTTCTTAATCTTCTTAATATAGCTGTTTACTATACCAAGAAGCCTTTTTTGATCCTTATTAACGCCAAATGCATACTCTTCATCTGTCAGATCTACATCCAAAACTTCGAGCTCATACTTCTTTGCACTCTTTGAATCCTCTTCAGGATCAAGCTTTGCAACCTTTACTTTTTTACAGCCCACCAGTGAACATATGCAAAGTGCACATACGACAGATGATATCACTTTTCTTTTAAATCTCATATAACTCTCCCATTAATTATTATATCAAATATTTCCACCAACGTGTAAAGCTTGTGTTAATTATAACATTTTTTAGAATATAAATCAATTATAAGTGGCGGACCGGGGTGCCATATATTTATCACCTAAGTAAGGTCGTGAAAATAGCCAGATCGTAGGTGGGGGATTTCTCCGACTGAGTTAAAGCGCCATTTGCATCCTTATTTTTAACAAATACATCAAATGATTCTCCCGGTCTTGCCTCTTCTTTAAGTCAACCTTCTAAAGGGTCTTTAATTCCATTTAAGCGAAATGCTTCCGCTCTGTCTCGACAGGTACCGCAAACTCCACATGGATGCTCTCCACCCTCGTAGCAGCTCCAGGTGAACTCATAAGGCACCCCTAATTCCAATCCAAGTTTCACTATATCAGCCTTTGTTTTATCGACAAATGGACCGACAACCTTGATTTCGTTACCCGTTCCGATATATATAGCTTCTTTCATAGCTTTATTGAAGGCTTCACTGCAATCAGGATAAGCATTTCCGGCTGCATCGTCTCTATGAGCGCCGTAATATATGATTTCACATCCCTTTGACTGCGCGATACTTGCGGCCGAAGAAAGGAAAAGTCCGTTTCTAAAAGGGACATAAGTACTTACGGGTTTACCTTCTCTTCCATCCTGCTGCACTTTGTAGGATTCCTTTGGTATCTCTTCATCAGATTGCTTTAAAAGACTCGAATCACTGTACTTAAATATCTTTGCAAGATCAAGGTATATACTCTCTACTTCATAGTACTCTGCTACTCTCCTTGCAGCCTTTAACTCTTTATCATGCTTTTGACCGTAGCTTATGCAAAGTGCCGTTACATGTTCCTTTCCATGCTCCTTAACAGCCATAGCAAGGGCAGTGGTGCTATCTAGACCACCGCTGGATAAAACTAAAGCTTTCATACTAAATAATCATTTTCCTTTCATTTATGTTTTGAAATAGGCTCTGTGGGTTTTAGTTTTGTGGGTTTATGGTGCTGTGGGTCGTGGTTTCCATCACCAGACGACTCTTAAGCTCCTTATCCTCCTTAAACCTACCTCGAAGTGTGTAGGTTTTTGTAGTTGCTGAAGACTTTTTTATACCGCGTGATGTCATGCAACCATGAGTTCCTTCGATTACTACCGCCACATCTTCCGTTTCAACTATCATCTGAAGGATTTCAGCTATATCGGAGCCGATTCGCTCCTGAAGCTGAAGTCTCTTGCCCACCATATCAGCGATTCTCGCAATCTTACTTAAACCAATCACCTTATTTTTCGGAATGTAGGCAACAGTCGCTGTCATATCGTACATAAGTGCCATGTGATGCTCACAATAGCTAAACATGTCGATATCCTTTACTATTACCATATCCCTGTCATTTTTCATCTCGATATTCTCTGAGAATGTTTTATTAAACATAGCAGCAATCTCCTCATTGGTATAATTCATACCTTCGAAGACCTCTGCATACATCCTTGCGACTCTGTCGGGAGTATCCTTAAGTCCCTCTCTGTCAGGGTCATCACCCAATGCTTCAAGTATTCCTCTTATGTGTTTTCTTATAGCATCCTGATCAATAGCCATGATTATTCTCCATTTCTAATCCAATAGATTTTTTAAGTTAAGATATTTCTTTAGATTTTTATTTTACACGCCCCTCTTTTCAGGGTCCCAGATAAACTTATGAAGCTGCAATTGAAACCTGACTTTATTGAGATTTTTTTGCTTCATATTCTCTACAATTTCAACCGGTTCAATCTGACCAAATACCGGACTATATATGCAATTACAGCGATTTGGCAAGTTGTATTTTTCTAAAATTTCATAACTTTTTTCCAAATCATCTTGATCTGAAATCACAAATTTTACAGTATCACTAGGTGAAATATACTCAAAATTTTTTAGCTCCATATGTTCTTCCATTTTGCTTCCCGGAAGCTTATAATCCAATGTAAATGTGATGCGATCACTGATTCTGTACGGAGCTACATCTATACTTCCGTTGGTTTCTATTTCTATATTTATATTTTCTTTTTCAATTAATTTTTTCAAAAGTATATCTATATCCGGTTGATTCAAAGGTTCTCCTCCGGTAAGAGTTACATTGTTTATGCCTGACCGGAAAATAATCTCTGCGATTTCCTCTTCTGTCATGATTTTAAAGGGTGCATCAGGCATGCAGGCCCACATCGTATCGCAGTAAGAGCACCGAAGATTGCAAAAAGCGAGCCTGACAAATACCGCGAGCTCCCCTGCTTTCATTCCTTCGCCATTTATACTTTCGAATATTTCAACAACTTTATACTCTGACATATGCTATTATAATCTCCATATTGACTTTCACTTCATGCTGTCTTTTTTAGACTCGCCGGGAAGCCTTATTCATCATTCATTTATGTAGGTTGCGCTGTTATTAGGGGTTTCGTAAACCTGAACACTGTAGATGTCATAACCAAGTGAAGTCATTTTTTCAAAAAAGTGAAGTGCAAGATTCTCTGCTGTAGGTCTGAAATTAAGTTCTAGTATCGGAAATCCCTCATCCTTAAGTGCTGCCATGGTGGCACTTTTGAGACTTCCCTTCTCTATCATGAGTGTATGATCATAATCAGAAAGTAGGTTTTTAAGATCTTCTTTAACATCTGAAAAATCCACACACATGCCTCTTTGCTGTGTGTCATCCCTTAAAGCTTCACTCTGAAGTGTAACTACAATTCTCCATCTGTGCCCGTGGATATGTCTGCATTTGCCTTCATAACCGGCCAGAAAATGTGCCGAATCAATACTTTCTTCGGTCGTTAATCTAAACATACTTACCTCCATTTTGATTGGGTGAAAATGATATTAGGCTAAATCAAATTATGCTAAGTATAAATCAGGTTTTATATTATCCGGCTAAATTTGATTTACCTAAAAAGGGCACAAAAAATAAGCCCTAGTTTTTTTTATAGACAGGATGGTGCAAACGAACTGTCTTTGTTTCGGAGTGATTATAGCATAGATGAGGAGGATTAACAAGGGTGAAGTGAATATTGTTAATACTTGCGTCACATGACCTGATATGATAGAATAATTGGCAATAAATCAAGCGAGTCTTGACTATAGAAAACAGATTCATGAAAGAAAGGGAGAGTGCTATGCCAATAAATACAGATAAAATCTTAAATGATATATTTGAAGTTTCAGAAAAAATATATCGCGACATCAGTAACCCTTCTGAGAGAGATCATTCTCAAATATTTGAGCACCTGACAACACTTGGTAGAGTTCTGGTAGGTGCTGACAGGGCAAGCTTCTGGAAGTGGGACAGAGTTAATCATACCCTCTGGACTACGGCTGCTACGGGAGCCGGAAAGATTACTATTCCTGATACTACGGGACTTGTTGGAAAGGCTCTTCACGACCAGAAGGTGGTTATCACCAATGATCCTTACAATGATCCAAATTTTAATTCAAGCGTAGATAAGAAAACAGGTTATGTTACCCGCTCAATTCTTGTTATGCCTGTTTCCAACGTAAACGGCGATTTTATCGGTGCATTTCAGGTTATAAATAAGCTTATAGACGATCAGAAATTCCATGAGGAAGACTGCAAGAAGCTTGCACTTGCCGCTACAATCTGCGGTCTAGCGCTTGAGTCCGATGTATTTCTCGAAGAATCTCATACAGACAAACTTACACTTCTTAGAAATCGTATGGGATTTTTCCATGATTTCAAGCAGAAATACAAGACTGTTATGGAGGATTCCGCAAGATCCATGGCTCTCTTCATATGCGATATAGATAAGTTCAAGCGCGTAAATGATACTTATGGACATAATATTGGAGACGAGGTTCTTAAGCAGGCTGCCGATATCCTGAAGAAAAATTGCCGCGAGTGCGACGGTGTTTACCGCTGGGGCGGCGAGGAATTTATCATGATAATGACCGATGCAGACGCTTCAGTTTGTGCAAATGTTGCGGAGAGAATAAGAAAGGTTATCGAGGATACCGATTATGTCGGTGAGGAGTGCACTGTACACTACACCATGAGCTTTGGTGTGTCTGACTTTTATACTTATAAATCCATAGAAGATAATATAAATGATGCGGACCAGAAGCTTTATACAGCTAAGGAAACCGGTCGAAACAAGGTTGTTATTTAATATTGTATCAGGTAAGACTGTTAAACAAGATACTGTTATTGTATTAGACAGGTTTCATAAGACAATATTATTAATTACCATATTTCATAAGATAAAAGTATAAATAAAACATATATATATGATAAAAAAAAGACCGACTGATGGAAAATCTCTCCTCAATCGGTCTTTTATTATTTTACTGTAATTATACTGTTTTTTATCAACAGCTCATTCCTTTATGAGCCTGCCGACTCCCACTCTATAGTGGTATTTCTCTTTATCGGCGTAGAGAAATCAAAATTCCAGCTTCCTTCCTGCTCCGGTTGTAAGCCCGGAACCTCGGCTTTTTCACCTCTATTTATCTCCTGACTACCGAACTCTTCACCGTTATACATGAATTTTACGGTAAATGGTCCGAATAATATTTTCTTTAATTTTGATTTGGTTGTGGACACGTCACGATTATAATCAGTAAGCTTTATAAGAAGCTTAATAACTGTGTCCGGAAGGCTATCATAGTCGATATCCTTAGGATCCGAAACATAATCCGTAACCTTTCCGTCGTCGTAAATCAGTACTTCCTTACCCTTCTGTACAGAAACAGCTTCCTCTGATATTTCACCATTTGAGTAAACAAGCCTTGTCTCTACTTCACCATCAAATACAGAAACCCTAGTGTACTTGATACCATCTTCCTCGTAAATATAGACTCTGTATATAGTTCCTCTTACGGACATGGTAGAGTTTGGTGTATTTATCTCATATGATGATTTAGACGAAAGCTTATTTTCTATATCATTGGTTATAGCACCCTTCACAAGCTCTATAGTGGTTTTTGAATCCTTAGCTGTACCCGATGCATTTAACACAAGTTCGGTATTCTCTTCGAGGTAAATGTACTTATCTTTGTCAGCACATATTGTAAGGCTACCCTCATCAAGAGCTACGCGATCACCCGACTCAAGGACCATGTTTGCATAAGGCTCTATCTTTTCCGTTTTATCTCTGGTGACGAGCGCTTTGCCGCTTACCTCATATATCTTCAAGAGGCGGTAAACATTGTCTTTTTGAAGCACGAAAAAAAGTATCACACCCACTGCAATTATAACTACGCCACATATAATACCTATTAAAACTTTTTTGTCGACATTTTCCATCTTATTCTCCAAAATATTTTATATCAAAATAACATCAATAAGAATAGCATTTTAGGGGTGTAATGTCAACTGCCTGACACCCATCTGAATTTATTAATCTTGCCGGGAACGAGTAAACAAACAGCACTGTACTCAGTGTAATTAATAAAGTCCTCACATCTTGTGCCAATTTGAATGGGAATTATTTTATTTGTTTCACAATCAAGAAGTCCGGTTACAGCGCGACCGGTGCGAAGTGTCACTTTTTCAGGTCTTACATCGGATTTGACATATCTGTATAAAATCATGCTTCCGTCATCATAGGTAAATGTTGAGAAAATCTTACCGGATACAAAATTTCTGTTGGTAAGAATGCTTTTTAAAACATCCATGACATCGGTAGGAATTTCATATAAGTCAGCAGAATTATCAGGTACTACAAATATGAAAAGCTTCCCATCGCCATAAGAAGTTTTCAGTAAAATTGATGTGTGGAAGTCAGAATCACCTGCATTTACAAGAGACCATGAAGCATTGTTTCCGTGTTCTAATTGTGGAAATACGATGCCCTTTTGATGCTCTATATATCCTGCATAATCATCTGTTACGTGGTACCTTGTGGCTACAATTTTCTTGTCCGAAATCTTGGACTCGGTTATACCGGCTTCATATAATTTTTCACCTGCAGACTTTAAAAATCCTGAAGTGATAACAGCTGTTCCACCGTTTCTAACGTATTTTTCCAGCTTTTCAATCACATGCTTATCAGCGAGAGCACTTTCTGTAAGAAGAATACTCGAAGCATGGGCAGGAAATGCATTCACCGGTTCAATAGGTAATCCAAGCATACCGAGGCGCATTTCCAGGTGGTTCTCTCCTGAAGACACATAGGGCAGGTAAACCTGAACTCCACATGGATTTCCTGTATCAGAAAGCATAGTATCTATCTTTTTTAGCTGTATTCTCATAGGACCCACAAATGGGTTATCGATAAGGTCACTCCACTGATAGTGGGTAAGTTCCTTTTGCTTTGCAAATGCTGTAAGATAAGCTTGCTCGAGGTATCGGTCAACAGACCAACATTGGTAGGTATCGTACCAACCGCCTCCGTTACGATCCGGCCAAGCATTGGAAAGATACCTGGAAAGCGCATAACTTAGATATTCGGGCAGGTGCTGATCGGTGTAGCGCGGGCTTCTGGTCTCTATTCCGGTGTAAGTCATGTCAAATATATTTTCCTGCTCTTCAGGCACATAACCCGTAAAATGGTAGGACTCACGCCAATTGGGATATTTCACAATCATTTTTACTTTGGGGTTTACCGTTTTGGCAGGACCGACTACAAGATTCTCGGAGACATCCTTTAAAAGCTTCCTTCGGTAAGTAACCCAATCTAAATCGCCCTTTGCCTCTATGCATCTCCTACATGTACAATTCGTAAAAAAATAATCGTCAAGAATTATTTCATCAAAAAGCCCGGCTGTATACTCAGAAACTTCTTTTAGTCTTTTTCTGAAAACAGGATCATTATAGCAAAATGTATCGAAAATTCTTTGTTTATTCGGTTCACATCCCGGGATATCGATTATGGTGGTGGTTATACCTCCTGAAACCTCTACACCTTTGCTTAGAAAGAAGTCTCTTACCATATTGATCTGTTTTTCATCTACATAAACCTCAGATCTGTGAGTCTCAAGGTACACCTTATCTACACCTAAAAAATGCTCTAAAAATTCATAATCCGATTGAAGAATTTCGGGAGTAAATCTGTCCACAATCGCAGCAGGAATATAGATTACCATCTTGAAATTTTTATACTTTTTTCTTTCCATAAGAACCTCCTATTTTTGAATTCTTTTATCCGTAATACTCTTTATTTTTTCTTCAAGTTTAGATAAAGGCACGCAAATAAGAATAGAAAAAACAAACGCTAAAACACTCATCCAGATGTAATAATTGTCAGTTAAACCTTCGATATGATAAATAATTATAAACGAAATATTTTGATGTATTAAATACAATGAATATGATTTTTTTGATAACCATTTTCCCGGAAAACAATTGACAATTTTCAGTCTGTTTATCACAGCCAATACAACAAGGAAAAACCCTAAACTATGGCATATTCCTTCTTCTATTCCTCTGACTTTAAATACAGAAATAAAAGAAAAAAACATCAAACATATCCATGTTATTTTTTCATTATTATTTTTAGTTTTTAGTATATTTCTGAGAGCCACACCACATAGCACATTGCCCAAATATCCTCCACCAATAAACAGGGCATAATTTGGTTTTCCACAGAAAATCAATGCATCACATATTATAAGCCAGATAATATATACATATGCTTTATTTCCTTTTTTTAAAACATATGAAATTAATCCATAAACAATAATAATCGAAACAATTGTAGTTAAATACCAATGTGCACCGTCAACGTATGGCCTATCTATAAATCCGTTTATAAACAAAACATTTAACAAATAATCAGTAAAAGAAGCTTCGCGACCGGGCAAACCAAACATAAAAACACAAAGCCATGTAATTGTAATGCATATAAAATACATCGGCCACAATCTTAGAAACCTTCGACAGTAAAATTGTAATAAGTTTTCTTTCTTTTCTTCAGACTTGCCGTCAGAGGATGAAGACTTCAAGAGAAAACCGGATATAATTAAAAATATACAAATTCCAAACTTCCCCATATACATCATCCATTTCGGTTCTAAACCGGGATGATATATTTGCAGATATCTAAAAAAAATGTGAAATACAGTTATTAAAAGTGCGCCGTATCCTCTTAGATTATCTATCGTAACATTTCTCTTATCAGACATTTTTTATCCATTCTTTATTTATTGGTCGAAGATTTGTAAAAATTGTTACCAACGGTTTATCTTGGCATATGATATCATATATTCGGTTCTTTTTCAACTATTATGAGATTTGAGTAAAGCTCATGTATTTGGAAATCATAATAACCTCATGTATTATTAGATTTGAATTTCCACAGGTTCTTACATTCACAAGGACCTTTGTTTTTTTATGAGATTTACGTTAACAATCTTTGCCAAAATCACACCAATCAGAGCACCGATAGTATTTGTTATTATGTCATCAGCCTGACAGAATCCCCTTCCGGTTTTATGTTGGAAAAATTCTATCAAAACACTCACAAAACAGCAGATAATGACAGCTACCAGCGGTGGCATATTTTTTAATGAAACACAAATCAAAAATCCAAGTGGAATAAATAACAAAATATTCTCAATGTTATAAGCATCTCCCTGACTGTCTATCCCCCATGATGAGCCTGGAACTAAATCTACATCAAACCTGCTACCGGGCAGTCTGGAAAAAAAGACTACATAAGCGACAAAAACGATATATCCAAATAAAAGTGCCATAAATAAATCTTCTACATAAAAATACTTTTTTTCTGATTTACTGTTTTTTGCTAATATTATTCTTCTAACTATCAGGACTATCCAAATAAGCGCAAATGTACCAATAGTTTGAGGTAAATATACAAATGTTTCACTTATATCTGTGGTTAATATTGAAATCATATTATCCTCACATCAGTGTGATTGTCACACTATTTCTTTAGTTTTTTAAATTTTTCTAATCTTAACATCTAAAAATTCTATTGTCAACCAAACCTGGTCCGCTTGCGCCAGGGTTCTCTCCCTGTCGTGATTCTCTCAGAACCATCTATTTGGAGATTTTCTTCAGCTTTGGTGGCTTCTCTTCCATGTTTCCCTTACTACGTATATTCGTTTCAAAAGTACGTTTCAAATTATTATAATATCTACGTTCCTTTCATACAATAGTATCGTTAATAATATCGTTAATTATTTGTATTAAAGCTTTACCAATCTCGAAGCAAGCACACTCATATGAAAGGAAGGAAAAATGTTAGAAATATTAAAACGCATAGATCACTATAAGAATCTTAAGGGATGGACGGAATACAAGCTAGCTGCTCAATCGGGGATAACTCAATCTACCATTAACTCCTGGTATCGAAACAATACCTGTCCGTCAGTCCCTTCTATAGAAAAAATCTGTAATGGGCTAGGAATAACCATGGGACAGTTTTTTTCCTATCCAAATACTATTGGTACAGACCTTACACCTCTGCAAACAGAGCTTATGGATATCTCTATAACCTTGAGCGAACCCCAATTAAAAACTCTGATATCCTTCATAAAAACAATTAATCAAGAGAATAATGAAAACCTCTAATCACTCATTTAATTTTCTAAAAGCCGATACATTATTCTTGTAAAGCTTTTTAAATATCTTATAATTTCGTTCATATATTTGTGAATTATCCGTGTTTGGTTTGTAAACATGATTTGCCTTTACGTATTTGTTTGCGAGTTCGAGAACATCTACATTCATGATACCGGCAGCTACGACAAGAGCTGTTCCTATGGCACCGACTTCCTGAGTATTATCTACTGTCTCTATAGTATGCCCTGTGATGTCTGCCAGCATCTGACAGGTAACTGATGAAAGTGCTCCTCCACCGACAAACCGAATGGTGTCGGATGTTTTCACCTTCCTCTTCTCACACTCCAGATTCCAACGTAAATGATAACAAATTCCTTCCAGCACGGCTCTGATCATGTCTCTCTTGTCATTTTCTACTCTAAGATTGAAAAACATTCCACCTGCTTTCGAGTCTTCAAACGGGCAACGATTCCCATGAAGCCACGGTGTAAATATAACTCCGTTTGCTCCGGGAGGCACATGGCTAACTTGTTCTGACAAGTATTCATACAAATTCTTATGCTTATTTTCTACATCTGCTACTTTAGTATGATCTAAGTAAACATTAACCTCATCCTCTGCCAAACGTTTCACAGCCCACTCAAAGCACTTTCCTGCGGTCTCAAGTTCTGCATAATAGTTAAAACAACCCTTTTTTGCAGACATAACACCCGTTATCATCGCATTTATATCTACTGTCTGATAGTCAAGATATGTTGATACCCACCCTGATGTACCAATATATATATGGGTATCACCCGGCTTTACGCACCCTGCGCCTATGTTGACAAATGTAGCGTCACCACCTCCGCCGAATACCGAAATTCCTTCCACAAGTCCGAGCTCTTTGGCCGCTTTTTTAGTCAGTCCACCAATCCTGTCGGTACATTCTACAATTTCAGGCATGTGCTCAGGTTTTACCTTGTACATCTTCAAAAGGCCCTTGTTCCAGCCTTCTTTTCCCTTGCGGGTGTCATATAAAAATGTTCCAAAGGCAGAATCAGGGGTTCTGACGATTCTTCCGGTACAGCGCGATACTAAGTAATCACAGACATCCAACCATTTATATATTTTATTAAAAATTTCAGGCTCATGTTTCTCAACCCACTTGTACTTCCAAACGGGATCCTTAGCGCTGACTGATCCGGCATAATTCACTATTATATTTCTGAAAAGCTTGTACAAACTGCAGCCTGAAACCTTAATAAGTCCCGAGCCCATACATTCTTTATATTCTTTTACACCCTTTTGATCGAGATAATTCATCGGTCTCCTCAGAGCCTGACCGTCCCTATCCACAAAAACAGCCCCCTGCATCTGAGTACAGAAGGCGATTCCTTCAATCTGATCAGGTGTTAGCGCTGACTCTTCAAGCGAAGCATGAGTAGTTTGGCATATGGCATCCCACCATTCTTCCGTATCTTGTTCAGCACCACCATCATCAGAAAAAAAAGTATTATAACCAGCTGTAGAGCACGCCACAAGCTGTATATCCGATTCTATATTAAATAAGCAGGTTTTTACGCTACTGGTCCCAAAATCGTATATGATAATATACACCTGCTAATCCTCCTTCAAATGCACTTTCCATCCGGTATCGATTTTTTCTTTAACCTTTTTCTTGGTTTTTTCATCAAGCTCCGGCCAATCATTTACAGTACTTGCATTTTGGGTTACCAAATGAGCTTTCTCCGCACACAGTGCCAGAGGCGTATCAGCCAAAGAATCCGAATAAAAATTATCAATCATCGGAAAGCCCTGATCCTTTATATACCTGGCCTTTTCCCTTGCATACATCAGGTTGTTAAGAAAAAAACCATGTTTACGATCAAATTCCGTAGCTATGAAGTTCACGCCAAGCCTTCTTGCTATAGGTCCAATGATACAATCCGGTGAAGCGCTGATAATAAGGTCATCAGGTTTTTTCTGTGCCAGATACCATGCAGATATCTTCTTCTCATTTTTATCCCAATAAAGCTCTATCTGCTCTTCGAAATCGTCAACCTCCTTCAAATAGCCAAAGAACTTGCGTTGTACCTTATACTCCGGCATCTTACCTATTTTGCGCAGAAAAATGTTCTTCATCGTTTTTGGAAAAAAAGTAAAAAACAACTTGGGCTGTCTTTTCATGCACCAAAAACAAAAGCCTATGGAGCAATCCCCCGGGAAGATCGTTCCATCAAAATCATATACATTCATAAACGTCCTCCTTTTATCTTATTCCTGATTATAATTTGTTATAGCATTCTTAGTAAATGTGCCTTAATCCTTAAGAACATCCCCTGTACTCAAGACATACCATGGTCAAATCGTCAAACTGCACAGCATTACCTACAAATTCATCTACAGAAGCACGAACAGTTGCCAGAATCTCCTTCGGAGTTACTTCCGGTTTGATGTTAAGTGCTTCGATCATTCTATCGTTGCCAAAAAGTTCATCATTTGCATTGGTTGCCTCCGGAACTCCGTCGGTATATACAAAAAGCTTATCATCCTTAAAAAGCTGTATCTCATAATCTATATACTGCCTGTTTTTCATGGCTCCCAAAGCAATCTTACGTTTGTCCTTGTACAGTTCAAATCTTCCATCATGATAGATAGCCGGATACTCATGTCCCGCACTTGCGCAGTTCATCTTTCCTGTTGATAACTGCAGGATTCCTATCCATGTTGTTACGAACATCTTCATCTTATTTTGAGCACAAATCGCGTTATTTGCCCTTGTTAATACCTCTGCAGCACTTATACCAAGCATCGCAAAGTTCTGTACTATGGTCTTGGATATCATCATGAAAAGTGCCGCCGGTACACCTTTTCCGCTCACATCTGCGATAACAATACCGAGATGATCGTCATCTATCATGAAAAAATCGTAAAAGTCGCCACCGACCTCCTTTGCAGGATCCATACTGGCGTAAAGATCGAACTCCTCTCTCTGTGGAAACGCAGGAAAGATAGAAGGAAGCATGCTCGCCTGAATTTGCGTCGCCATATTTAGCTCACTCTCTGTCGCTGCCAATTTGCTACTCTTAGCGCTAAATATGATAGAGTACATAATAATCAGAGACACCAATATCATACCATACTGAGACCCATTACCAAATTCACCACCAACTGTCACATAGTTGAGCAATGGTAAACAAATAAATGCCATTCCGGCTACCTTCTGACTTACGGGATTTTCACTGCGAATAATCAGAATAGCAGTAATCACCGATGTTATGATAAGGTATATATCCTCTAATGTCGAAAGGGATGTCGCCTTGTAAATTCCTGCATTGTCTATTTGAAATGTTACGGGATAAAATATATTGGACAAGATAACCAGATTTTCCAATATAAGTAAAATTGGAATCAACTTTTCTGCAATATTAAAAAGCTTTCCTTCAAATCCCAGTGTCCTTTCCATGTACCGATAGAAGTGATATATCATTCCAAGATCAAGCAGCTTACTGATCATGACTAATATAAGATTAAAAGTCCTCAGCTCCGGCACTCCTGATGTATACCAAAACAGGAAATTAACAGCAAGTCCGGCACTTACGCAAACATTCAACATTCTGAATGATTTTGCCCAATCTCCTTCCTGTTTCATGCAACCAAAGTACAATGCTGCAGCAATCATCGCACACATAACGTCCACTCCGCAATCAAAGAGTACGTTAATCATCCTTTCATAAGCCTGTTTATCATAGTAAACCACAAAAACCATTATGTACGTAATCAACGCAGCAGCTACAACAAATATTCTTCCGAATACTGTCCTGTTTTTTTTAATCTTTTTAAACTTATTCATCAGCATATTTCCTCTTCCTGTACAAAATCTCTTGCTTTAAGAAAACGCTAAGTCAAAATTCGCTCATGATTAGCACGCCCTCTAGTGAATCAGTTTTTTAATGGTCAGTATGTTCTTGCCGTCCTTATACTCATAGCTGATATTATCCATACTCTTTTTAACCATATAAATACCTAAACCACCTTTTTTGCGTTCTCTGACAGGTATCTTTCTGTCCGGATCCGGCTTTGCAAGCGGATCGTAGGGTGTGCCGCCATCGATAAAGCTTATTATGATGCTTATCGGATTATCTGTCACTTCCATACGAATAGTTGCGACTCCGCCCTCTGAATCATAAGCATAACTTGAGATATTGACAAAAATCTCCTCCACAGCAACATCGATTGCCGTCTGAATTCTCATAGAACACCCAAGCTGCTCGAGCTCTGCATCTACAAAACTAAGCACATCGGATAGTTTTTCCCTGTTTGCCGTTATATCAAGTTCTTTCATATGATGCTCCTTTACTCAATTACAAGGTCATCTATGAATCCGGTAATTTCAAAAACGTCCATAACCTCCTGTTTAACATTGCGAACTACCATAGAGCCCTGCTCTTCCATAATCTGTAGCGCTGTCAGAAGGACACGAAGTCCTGCACTGGATATGTAAGCAAGTTCCGTAAAATCTAATATAAGCTTCTCGATACCGTCGAGAGAATTCTCAACTATCTCCTGTAATTGTGGAGATGTGTTGGTGTCAAGACGTCCCTGAAGTGTTATCGTCATTTCTGCTCCTGCTTTACTGCTATTGATATTTAATGCTCCCATTTTATAAATCCTCCTTTATAATAAATAAGCCGTATAAATACGGAGTTTTTTTTTATTTTATTATGGCACTGAGCCTAACGTTTTCATATAAATAAATTATAATCTTAACAAAAAAGGATGTCAATGATTTTTAGACATCCCCCTTGGTTTCTTATTTATTGGTGGCTGACAGTGATGTTTAGATGTTTCTGCCGGCGGATAAACTACCTGGATTTATGATAACCACACTATCTATAAGCCGGATCAATCGATTTCAGTTCCTCAACCGTATCTATCTCAACAAGCTGTCCTTCAAGAACCTCGTAAACTTCCAAATTCAGTTTATCCAGGTTCTCATTAACAACATCGTCCCAGAAAAGATCCTCAAAGCCTTCTGTTCCATATCGAGCTTTGATCAGTTCTCCCAGCACTCTCGCATCGCCTTTCTTAAACCAAGCCACACCAACCATATTGAAGCAGTCATCTCCAACCTTGCCAACTCTTGTAATTCGACCGCTTCCATCCTGCTCAAATACCCAGTCATCAGAATGACCTTTGACCATTCTGCCATAGTAGCAGGAATGATCAAGCTGTGCATTGAATATGCTACTATCGCTTACATAGAGATCTGCTTCACAAATGAAAACATCGTCCTCTGTGTTTATAAGCTCGTCAGCTACAGCCTTAATTGATGATATATTGTTTATGGTCTGATAATCTTTGTTTTCTACGACCTTCAGATTAGCATACTTTTCTTCAAGATAGCCAAGCTGATTTCCGAGATAACCGGTTACAACAATGAACTGCTGAACGCTTCTATCTCTCAGGCCGTCAATCACAGTTTCAATCATTGGCTTGCCATGAACCTTAACAAGAGGCTTAGGAATCTTCTCAGTAATCGGCCTCATCCTTGTGCCCATCCCGGCAGCCATAAGTATTGCTGTTTCGCTCATATTAATCTTTATCCTTCTTAGCTCCATACTGTTCAAATCCTCTGATATGTATGCAGGTATCACATCGTTAGAGGATTAGCACAGGAGTATCTTATTCATACTTCACAGGAATAGCTACGCCCATTTCATTAAGTCCGGCTTCAAATACCTTCCAGAACTCCACAATATCATCTTCGTCGATCACACCGAGAGCACAAAGTCTAAAAGTACTTTTAGATTCAATCTTTCCTGGATAGATTGTAAATCCACGTTCATAGCAGTAGTCATGAATCCTTTCAAAATCCCAGTTCTGATCATCCGGGTATGTGATAGCTGATACAAGTCCGGATTGAACATCTCTATTCAACGCTTCCTTAAAGCCAAGCCGATCCACACCAGCTCTGATGGCGTTCATCACACGCTGATGACGAGCCCATTTCTTCTCTTCGCCCTCTTTCCAGTATTCAATCAAAGCCTGCTTTGCAGCATAAATTGTCTGAACCGGAGGCGTGAAATGCATCTCACCAGTCTTTTCAAAGAACTCATACTGCATATAAAGATTACAGTAGTATGAACGCATTGGATAGTTCTTACTCTCTTCGATTATTGACTTCTTCCCAACCACATAGGAAAGACCAGTCATTCCCTGAATACCCTTCTGTGCGGATGCCATACAAAAGTCAATATTCTGATCATAGACATTTATCGGTATCATTGCATAAGCAGATGTGGTGTCAGTTATAAAAAATGCACCGTACTTATGAGCTAACGCTCCGACTTCCTTTACAGGATTTAGAAGTCCGGTTCCTGTCTCGTGGTATGTGATATACACATAACCGACAGAGCCTTCGTTCTCTTTGAGAGTTTCTTCGATTATGCTTAAATCAGGAGTAGTATCTATAGGCTGCTTAACCTCTATAAGTGGAAGTCCATACGCCTTGCATACATCAACAGCTCTCTGGCTGTAAGATCCATTATTGATAACCATCGCTTTCTTATCAGCAGCAAGCAGAGAATTAAGGCACACATCTATACAGATTGTTCCTGAACCGCAGAAAAGAACTGATGTGTAATCCTCTTCACCATGAACAATCTTAACTAAATCTTTCCTCATCGGAGCCATGATAGACCGGAATTCCTTCTCACGAGGGCAAATATCTGAAACAACCTGAGCCATCTTCACAGTATCTGTAGTTGTAGACGGACCCGGATTTAATAATATATTTCTTTTGATTTTCATCTTTTTTAAACTCCTTTGATTACACCACCTTCCCCTGTGTCTATCTTTAATCCATAGTTGTGCTGTTTATGAACACACAGCGTGAACTCATAAATACATAGAATGGGAACGGCTGATTTTATTATAATGATGCCTGACACCAATGTGCTACATATTCATTACGTGACTCCTTTGAGTGGTTTTCATTCTAGCATAAAACAAGCCAAGAGTACTCTGCAGCAAAAACAGTATTGCTATAAAAAAACGGGTTTCCTGAATCTGTTCATAATTATCCATCCATCTTTTTTCTTAAATTAAATCACATCTATGGTGACAAAAGGGGGACAACTCTATTTTCAATACAACTCCTTAGACAGCAGACCCTCCGTAAACATAGCCCACGGGTAGTTGCTCATATATTCACCCCTGTAGGAATTGATAGTATGTGTGTCCCCACCCAAAAAACGGTACAGGTCACAGTCGAATTTATCCTTTATGACCCACATGGATCCACGCTGCATATCAAATATCTCCTCGATTCCGGCATCCTTTAAATTCGCCTTGAGCCTCCTGATGACCACATCAAATTTCTTTTGTTCACTTCTCGTATAGTTCTCATCCTCATACAAAGCCGCAAATGCCTCTGCTCTCGTTACCAAAGATCCCTCCCTGTCTACCAGATATGCCAGAAGTTCCTTACTTTTTGCACTGGAAAAATGCACCGGCTCCCCATCTTTCCATACATTAAAGTTTCCGAAAGTCTGGACGAATATATTTCCGTCACTGTCTCCACCGGTCACTCCCGAATCTTTCATGGATTCCATGGCATAGTCGATTTCTTCCTTTAGCTTGTTTTTGTTCACCGGCTTCATAAGATACCCTGAGGCGTGCATCTCAATAGCTTTCAAAGCATGCTCCGAAAAACCGGTCAGAAAGATAATGGCGGTATGGGGAGACGCTTCCTTTATTTTTGCCGCCAGCATAAGTCCGTTCATATCCGGCATATCAATATCCAAAAGGGCTATATCGGCACCACTTGATTTTACATGTTCAAGTGCCTTTAACGCTGACGTAAAGCCTTCCACTTCGTCTATTTCCCCAAGTTCTTCGATAAGCGATATATTATCATCCAGGATTATTTTCTCGTCATCTACACATATTACTTTCATTTGCACGTCCCTCCTTAACATTCTCTTGGCATAGTACCGGCACATTACATATGTGCACACACATCATTCATTTGGGTGATGTGACCTGACATTTAGGGAAACACTGATAAATCAGTGTTTCCCTAAATGCCTCCGGCAGGATGCGCAGAAAATCGCATAGGAAGGCACTTCGTGCTGCGATTTTCGCGCAAGGAAACGCTTTAATCAGCGTTTCCTTAGATGTATATCTGTGTATGGCAACATTATAATAGATTAGCCATCCCTTGTCCATCAGTATCTAAAAACAATTCTATCTGAATACCTTGCATTTACGGGGTCTTTTTTGTATAATATCTCCGTGAATCAAAACAGGACGCAACCCGAGTCTTCCGCCAGTGCCCGGTTGCTCCGGAAAGGGAAAGTCATGACTATTATACTGATTGCAAACAGTTGGATACTGGTCTGCGCCACGATCGGGTTTATTTGGGGCATCAATCTTTTTTTCAAGAAAAAAGGTCCCCTCTTTGCGCAAATAATCGTGTGTGGGATTGCCTGCATGATGTTCGACAGATTTTTTCAAGTCATCTATATCCTGACTCACGGCGAGATGAAGTTTGGATTCGATGTCGCTTTATTGTCACTGGCAGGAGCCTTTCTCTTTTTGATGTCCGCAAACTACGGACAGATGGATTCACTGGTGGACGATGGCACCAGAAAATTCATGCTGACAAGGATAGTTGCTTTGATCGCGCCTGCCATCATGCTCGGTCTCTACAGCATTCCTTTTTTTGCGGTGGATGTTCTAAGCATCCGTGTGTGTCTCGTTATCATGGTCATCGTCGTACTTCCCTGCAGCTACTATAATTTTAAACATATCATCATCTATGATATAAATAACGGGCTGGTCAGGCCACTTCGTCCATACAATGCCCTGGTTCTGATCTATACCTTATTTGTGTGCTTTGAATTTATCACTGAATATATGAATATGACACACCTGTATATGGCTGCCACGTTCATACAGGGACTCACCATACCTTTTCTGGTTCCTGTGCTAAGGAAGGGGGTCAACAAATGGACAATTTAGTATATGCCGTTTTCATCTGCCTGATGGTGCCGATGCTGATGTCTCTCTCCCTTCTTCATCGCAAATCCAGACTGGTGATGGGCTTTGTTCTTATCGGCAGCACGGTCTGTCTGGTAGCATCGGAATTAAACGGAGTGCTGTATCCGTTTGTCGGAGATATGGTATCCTTTTGCACTACAATATCTCCCATCACGGAGGAGATACTGAAAGCACTGCCGATACTTTATTATACTTTCGTGATTTCGGATAACCGCGCCACACTGGTTCAGATTTCCTTTGCTTTGGGACTGGGATTTGCCATCATGGAAAACATGACTGTTTTAGTACAGAATCTGTCAGATATCAATATCATCTGGGCTTTGAACAGAGGCTTCGGAGCCGGTCTAATGCACAGTATCTGCACAGTGGTGGTAGGGCTTGGTATAGCTTCCGTCCATAAAAAGAAAAAATTGTTTGTGAGCGGGACCATCGCCCTGTTGACGATGGCGATAACATATCATGCGACCTACAATACGGTGGTGATGTCAAAATACAGATATTTCGCGGTTATAATTCCTCTTTTAGCTTATATCCCGATAAACCATGCTGCAAGGAAACGAAGAAAAGGATCTTTGCCCATGAAAGATGTCCATCGGGAATCATGATATTTTTACTGTCTACAAAACCTCTCCTTCGTATGGGATCCGGATAGTGATGATGGTTCCCTCATCAATCTTGCTTTCTATCTTCATATCACCCTGACACATAGTTTCGATTCTTTCCATGACGTTGCGCAGTCCGATGTGGGAGCGTTCCCCTGACATCGGCGCATTTGTATCAAATCCCTTGCCGTTGTCACGGATGACAATCATGTGACCGTAGCGTTTTTTTCTTACCTCGAGCTCGATCAGTCCGTGTTCCCTGATCCTCACTCCGTGCCTGATAGCATTCTCCACCAACGGCTGGATGGTGAGTGCAGGGATTTTGAAATCCTCATCCTCTATATCATAGCGGATATCAATAGACGGAAACCGGATTTTTTCTATATCTGCATAAAGTCTGGTATGGTTCAGCTCGTCTCCAAACGGTATCAGGCTCGGCTTATCCAAAGAATCCATATTCTGTCTCAGATAAATGCCAAATTTTTCCAGCGTATCATCCGCCAGTTCCGAATCCTTTTTATACAATGCCCGCACCGTCGCCAGCGTATTGAAAAGAAAATGGGGCTGTATCTGGCTGATCATGATACGTACCCTCTGACCGTCCTCGATCTCCTGTTCATGCTCGCGGATAAACGCCATATGAAGATATATATAATAAAGAACACAACTGCTGACCATTGCCACCATCAAAAATGAGAGGGGTATCGATATCTTTATCACGATATCCGCCGCGACGGAAAAGACAATTAGGACAAAAACAAACAATGGGAGCACATAATCTCCCTTCCTGTCCACGGCAAACTCCTTAAATCCTCCAACCACAGCTACAAGGAGCAAAATACCGCTCACGATAAAACTTGTGTATCCCAGAGGGCCTCTTATATATTGTCCATCCGGTGTATAATCAAAGCATATATCCGAGAAAAATGTAGTCATATGGACGACTGCGTTGAACGCCACAATCCCCCAACTGACTTTCATCGACCTTTCCGGTTTCTGAAGCTTCATAAATAAAATAATCACAACAGGCCGCAGGGAGTAGCCTGCGACAGCCGCTATCTTGTGGGGTATGACATCCAAAAAGTTGTCAAAAATATGCTCCTGCAAAAGCAGGAGGCTGACAACTCCTATAATCAGGAGCATCAGCCTTCTTCGCTTCACAGAGATGTATTCATCCATCATGACTGCTATCCACAGTCCGAAAAGCTGTGTCACAAGTACGCAGTCAAGCATTATGAGCAGTATGGTATCACTTGATATTTTCACTGTTTTTATCCTCCTTTTTGATTCTTTTCCTGTTCAGCGTCTGCCGAAACATGAAATATACCCCTATCAGCTCAAGAACTATAAAAAGCAGGATTCCCCAACCGTACCAGTCAAAGGCAGTCGCCATGAAAACCTCTTTTTTGTTTGATGTCTCACTGAACCACCCCCTGCCTTCATCCACAGCTATAAGTCCGTTTTCCCATTCGTATTCGGTGGCTCCGATCACAGCTTTGTAACTGGCATCGCTGCTTCCTGACTTGGCTATATTTACCCGTGAACCGGGAAGAAGTCCACCATCATATATCCTTGCACTTGTAGCTGTGCCATCCTGCAGATACAGGTTCTCTTTCACATTACCTCCACCTTTGTTTCCATCAATGATCAACCGCCCCTGAATATTGATATCACGGTATGAATCCACATAAACACCACCACCGTTCTTTGCAACATTTCCCATTATATATCCGCCGTCAATGAAAACCTTGTCCTGTCTGACGACGATACCGCCGCCTTTATCATTTGCCTGATTATTTTCTATAGAGCAGCCGTGAAATTCGACATTTTCTCCCTTTATCATGATACCACCGCCGCTCTTTTTTGATAAATTGTTCTTTATAACACAATCGGTGAGCACCATGGAACCATTCATATGTATGATACCTCCGCCGTTATCATCACATACATTTGATTTGATGGTCACCCCGTTCAGTCTTACATTTCCATTTTCGTTCCTGAGTCCGGCACCCTCGTATTTTGAGTAACAGTCAGTTATGGTGCCTCCTGTCATAGTGAGACTGGCATTCTTCTCTATGTGGATCCCGCCTGCCGAGTTTTTGCTGGATCCCCCAGTGATTAGACCGCCTTTATCCTTGTAATAAAAATGGGATGCATTTGGATCGGAATCCTTGATCTTCACATCCGCTCCCTCTTTGATGGTGATAACTTCACCCCTGTCCGCATAATTTATCCTGCTTCTTGCGATAACACGTCCACTTAAGTCAAGGGTGTAGTTTTTTCCGGCAAGCTTCAATGAAGTGTTCCTCGTTGTGATATCCTTTAGAAGCTTGATTGTACAGCCCGGATACTTACCCGCCTCCGAAACAGCAGTATCCAGTGACTTATAAGCCATCTGATCTCCTGACTTGGGAAGGATAATAGCCTCATATGGTGTTATTTCTATTTCGACATTTGCACGGGCTTCTTTCCCGTCTGTCATGCATCCGAATGATAATAATAACGAAAGTCCAAAAAGTATCACGCATCTTCCAATAATCTTCTTTTTCATAAGCTTATCTCTCCTTTTTGTCTTTCTTAATTTCTTTATTGATAAAAAACGCTGCTATGGGGATTACCACAGCGACTCCAAGTATGACTACAAAGAACACTGTAGCCCCTGTACCCCCAAGTACGTTTAATATGGTTCCCTCCATGCCCTCCATGCCCTCGGTGTCATCCTTATATTCACCCGTACCATCAGATGTCATGGGCGCATTTTCATATGTCTCATCTGTTTGTGTATCGAATTCTGTCCCCTCAGATGACTTACCGCTATCTTCATCAGATGGAGATACATCTATTTCTCCCCCGATATCAGTGATGTCCTGCGCATCTTTTTCATCAACAGGTTCTGCAGTATCTTCCGACGCATCTTCTGCGGCATCGGATTCTTTGCCTTTATCACCGCCCTGACCGTCACTTGAAGATGCTGTGAAATATGTTGACAAAAGCACGCTTTTTTTCTTATCCTTTTCCTTAAGACCTTCTTTTTTTGATGCCAGTGAGATCCCGATATCCGTCTTGCCCGGCGTCTGCACACCTTTAATTATGTATTCCTCGTCGCTTTCGATAAATGACTTGTATCCGTCACTGTCCGTGATATATTGTTTTGCCTTGACATCGCTTCTTGAAAGTCTGAGATTTGCAAGCACCTTTGGCTCGACCGTGATGTCTGATGCTTCACCGAAGGCATCCAGATCACATATCGGGTTTCCGATGGATGAGTCCCTCGAAACATACAATACATGTCCTGCAATTTTTTCATCAGATGCCTTCTCATATCCTTTGACATCTGCTGTCAGAGGAGCATTCCCACCATCTTCGGATGTCCCGAGTCCTATTATATCTGTTATGGCCTCCCCCTCGTCCTCTGTTCTCATATATCCTATCATCAAATAGTCTTTACCGTCAGAATAGTTCTTATCTATATAGTAGCTGCATCCTTTCTTTATAAGAGATTCCGCAGCCTCTTTCTTCGATTGTGCCCTGACTATCTTTAAGCCTGAGACGTATGGTTTCCAGTTGTTTTTACCTATGTACATCAGATAACCTTTGTCATCGCCAAGGGTGAAAGATACGACCCCGCCCTTTTTATCAAGCACCGGATAGCCTCCATTATTCGGAATGGGAAGTGAATCTTTATCCGATGAGAAGTATGTACCCGCTATGGGATCACTGCCGGGTCTGGTCACGCCTTTAAGTATCCCCCCTTCATATACTATATCAGTTGCACCCTCAAGACTAGCGGCATCTGTCTTTGTGACATCTACTCCCTGCTTAGCTCTGATCTTTATCACAGGTGACACTAAAATGAAGCTTAAGCACATAGCCGATATGACAGCTCTTTTTATTTTTTTTCTCATGGCGATCCTCCTCACATAATACCATTTCAAATAACTGACAAGATTCGGTTGGCTGAAGATGTAACATCCTCTGTCCATCAACCGGTCATATAGATATTTCCATATTTGAATGTATCTGATACCTCACCTCTCCTGATTTTTGCATTCGGTTTGATTATCTGGTCATAACGATGTACAAACAGATATGCCCTGCAGCTCGTTAAGTGCTTATTGTCATCTGTCTTGGCAAATACACCCGTGTTTATATCCACCACGGAACCGGTCGTGTCAAGAAGTTCCTCCCATGTACCGTAAGGATTGCTCTGACTTTCCTTTGATGGAACGGCATATCCTGTACAAAGCACAACATTACTGAGAGCAGATACTTTTACACTCTTGTTGTCGATGGTCAGCGTATCCGATGTGGTCTCATAGAGATATATCGTCCTGCCGGATGTCCCTGAATTCAGGGAAACATCGGATACAAGACTGTAGCTGACTCCATTGTGCTTTATCTCTTTCTCCGGTGTGCCGCCAACTACACAAATGATATCATGGATCGTATCCTCTGCCACCACTATGTTGTCAAAATCCATGTTAAAGTCTGACCAGTCCTCATCCTCGCTCTCACTGTCTCCATCCGCGAACAATCCATCACTGCTTCCTGCGTCCTCAGCAGCCTCCGCCATGGCATCCTTGTCGATCATTTTATAGACAAGATAGACAGCGTCACCACCGGCATTTATATTGAGACTCGCATTTACAAAATAATTGTATCCCCCCTCCATCATCCTGGACATAAGCTCTGTTTTATCCTTTGCCTTAAAGACATTCATCTCACTGATAGCTGCGTCGTTGGTGTCATGCTTAGTATGGATGAAAAGATTCAGTCCCGGCATGGATGACATATATACAGCCTTTGACTTCAAAACTTTTTCCTTGCTTTCTTCCGAAGAAGTCTCTATATTCACCGATTTCCTGTTAAGTGACAAAGCGGATATACCCAACGCGTTTTTGATGATCTGTGTGAGAACAGATTTCTTTTCAGCTGTCCCGTATTCATCCGGTGAACTGACAGCTACTACCGTGCCGCATCCCTCACTGAGTGCTTCCTTATCAAATACCAGGTCTGTCATCGGCAGTCCCGGACATGCGCCGGGGCTTTTGGTATAAAACATCCAGTAGCCATTCACGCTGTCCCCTGTCCTATGGTACTCAACGCCGTTTATCTTGATCTTTTCATTCGGTCTTTCATTTGACTTATAGAACATAAGACCCGTGATAGCCTGATCCTCGTTGTCTGTACGTGAAACGCCTATATATGTCGCTTCCGAGTTGTTCGCATCATACTTGTTGTACCATACATTTCCCTGCTCGGCTGCAATGTTGTAGTTATATACCTCACCGTCAACCTTTGTAAATAGCCCCATTTTGGCAGCGTCATCTGAAAAACTGTCTAAATAACGCTTCTCATGATCTTCGTACTCGCCGTTCTCTTTCTCAGGTCTTTTATAGGTCGATACCTCGATGGCGGATATGTATTTGGGCTTCTCTGCTTCCGCGCCCTTCAAATATATATACGCCCCACTTGCTTTTTGGTCATCAGACTCATAAGCGATGTTCACGGGACCGGAATAGGGATTGGAAAATCTCTTCACACTGTGAAATCCTGCCATTCCACTGCCGTCCGTAGTCACCTTGATATCTGTGAGTTTCAGCGGAGTACCACCGTCTATGGCACCGAGAAGATAAAGTCCCTGCAGTCTGAACGGCGACTCGTTCCATGATATGTTATCCTCGACCTTATGTTTTTGTTTCACACCTCTTGCCAATGGAGGATTGATATAGGAGAGCTTCGAAGAATACTTCATCATCTCGTCTCCCGTCGGTCTTCTCGAATCATGCTCACTCAGATACAATGGTGAATCAAGGCATGCCTTGTCACTTAAGAGCACTGTCTCCGCAACCGTATAAAATCCTTTCGTATCCGCGATGCTCCTCTGGATAGATTGTGCCTTGGTCGTGGCTGTATATACACCCATATCGTAGACTGCGCGGTAAGGATTGTATGTGTAGCTGTATCCCATCCTGATCTTATATGGGTCATAGTAAAATTCTCCCATGCTCGCAGGCCATGAATCGTTGAATTGCGCGAAATGTTCATCTTTGTTGGGAGCTATGGAGAACGGAGCCAGTTCAACACCGTAGTCTGTAAGTCCCAGCTCGCTCATAAATTGCTCCATGCTCTTTGTCTTCGAGGTCTTTCTCGTTGTGACCATCTGAATGCCTGCAAGGTATTTCTCACCGGATGTAAATGTTTCTTTCGGCTTGAAGTACAGATACAATGGTGTTTTTGTTCTCGAGCCATAATAAATGTTAAAAGCGTTACCTCCGGAGGGAAGGTTGACGGGCTCGTATTCACTTTCCGGCGGAAGAAGTTTTGTCTGCGCATTGAGCCCTGCAAATATCGGCGAACCTGCCGTCTTATATTTCGTCCATACAAGTGCCGATCCGTCGTCAAATGTCCCTGCGGTCGTGTAACTTGCAGAACCGAGACGAACATCACTATTGCCTGCCGGAACGATTCTTATATCGCGGATTGCATCCTTTTCCACTTTCGTGGTTGCATATCCTATATAAGTAAACTTACCGTTAACCGAGAGGTTTCTGTCATAGACCCTGTACCCCTTCATCCTGGTGATTGCAGCTTTCGCTGCCGATTCAGTATCCTCATGAGATATGATTATGTCAAAAAGGTATGACCCTTCATCTATATTCACTGTCCCTTTATTTATTTCTTCTTCTACCTGGATATCACCGGATCCGAGAGCAGTATAGTGAAGATATATAGGCTTTGAACCGCCTTTCTTTCTCGTATAGGAATTTAAGTTTGCCGCTGACTTCTCGCCAAAGCCCTTTACACTGGTATATCCCTCGGGAGTGTTGATATCCTCAACTGTCCTGAAAAACGGCTTGTCATTTTTAACTACGATGGGCGTACCCAGATCCGCGCTCTTTGAATAGTACAAAAGATTCCATCGCTTACCGTCATCAGCGTTCAGATCCTGAGGATTCCCACTGCCGTTTGTCACAGGCAGGTATTTTATAAAAGCACTTTTGTAAACATCATTTTTATATATCTGCTGAACATCATACAATTCAGTCGGCATATATGTGTAGTCTTCCTTGTCAGGATCCTTAAACTTACCAACGATCCAGTGTACCAGATATACTATGCCGGCTATGACCAACGCCACAAGAGTCACCCAGCCTCCTATAACTGCCGCACAGCCGATGACGCCGCCTATGGAGGCAAATATCCCGGTCCCTACGGCTGCCACACATGTCGCCCATACGCTAAGTCCTGTGCCCGCTATCATGATGCCTATGGTGATGCATCCGGTGATAAGAGCGCATGTCGAGCATGCCAGACCTATATACATCATAGCAAGATTCATATTGTCATAAAACTCACCCTCTCTTGTAAGTTCCGTATAGAGGGTACCTGCCTTGTTCTGTCTGGTCGCCTCTGAAGTCAATGCTACAGGGTGCTCGTAGAACTCGTTATTGACACCTGCAAATACATCCACTGTACCGTCGCCATTTCCGACGCTTCGTATCATCTCCTTTGCCTTAGCCATTTTATCATCAAGTTCTTTATAAAACTCATCAGATGGATCAAGGTTCAGAGCCATTTGTACAAATCCGACAATCTTCATGACTCCGTACTGGGCATCCGTCAACGCATGTACAAAAGGATACAGAGTGCGATAGTCTGCACGTTCTTTATAAGTCTTCTCACCGAGCTTAAGGAAATAATCTCCCGCCTTCATGTTTCCTATAGTAAACTTGTTCAGTTTTCCGTATGCTACTTCATACGCAAGGTCGGGAGCGCGCTCATCCTCGTTGCCTGCATCTATGATATCCTGACAATTCTCAGGCGTTATCTCCGTTTCATCCGAAGCTCCGCTCACCTTCGCCAGTGCGACCTCTCCGTTCTTTTTGTGTTTTTCCGCTGCTCTGTAGCCCTCAGCAAAAGTCTGCAATTGTTTTTGTAACTCAACCGCATATTCATAATATGAACTGTCTGCCACGGCAGCTCCGCCGGCCGCCTCCATGGTTTTTTTAATACTTTCCGTGGAATCAGGGATTCTACCTACCCAGCCTGATCCTTCTTCCGTTACGCCAAGTGACAGATAAGTGTAAAGTGCCGTGAGGGCTCCTCCGTTCATACGGATGACAAGTGTCTTCAATATTTCCTGATCGACTTTCCCAGATGACAGATAATCACCGAGGTATACCCTGTCATCATTTTTATTATTGTTTTCCATGCTGTCGCTTCCAAAATTGATTCCCGACGTGCCCAAAGCATTTGCAAGATTTTTACTACTTGATTTCGAGAAATAAAGTGTATTTAAGCACTCTTTGGCTTTTTTTGCAGCAGTGCTTCCTTTTTTTACATTGGCGGCAAACTCCGATGCAGCCTCTACGATATCGGCAACAAGTCCGTCTAACTTGTCATACTGCGACTCAACTATCTTCTTATAATCAAAAAACTCATAACCGTGATTCATCTCCAGCATACGGATATCGGTGATGGCATCGGCTCTGTTTTTTGATATTTTGTAGCCAAGCAGGATGTGGTCCCTTTCTGTCCACTCGTTCAGATCCACAGGAGAATTATTCTCTGAAACAATGGTCCATCCGTCAGCTTTGGCCTGCTTTACAACGGATGATTGATTTTCCCCATCTGTTCTGAAAAGACGCAGCTCCGAGACATATTCTTCGGATGCAGTATTTCCTGTATTAACTGCCATCTGAGTCCCGGTTTCAGCTGCCTTACTAACCTTTACCGCAGCGTTAGCCAAAGCCGAAGTCTGTGTGACAGCTCCCTTCGATACGGGATGCCAGTCGCTCATCGTCGGCTCTGCAATTAGCATTGCTGCTAATCCTAAGGCTGTTATTTTTTTTAATATGGATCTAAGCTTGGTATTCATAGCAATTCTCCCTTCCGTCTTCTGCATCCGAAGTTTGTGGTTACACTTAACTGTGTGCCTGTCTTTTTTTGCGCCGCCTGCTTGTAGTTATCGTTCCGATAAAAACACCTGCCACAACACCTACAGCACCGATCAGGGCAACCACACCGGTGCTGACTGTCGTGCCGGCATCCTTCGCTTCTGCCAGTGGATCGCTATAGTTTGTCTGTGCATCCGAATGCATGAAGAATAAATATGTGCCGTGGTTTTTATCATTATATGAATATCCGTTGTCGCCATCTGCAAATGTCAGATTCTGTGGTACATTCGGTGTACCGAACATATGGAGGGGTGCATATCCCTCTACGGGTGTCTGGGCATTTCCGGTCTTAACGATTATATCGCTTCCATTACCGGGTGCCACAATAGGACTTCCGGCTTTTTTATCCTTTGTACAGTACAATGCCAACCACTGTCTGGAGCTTCCTGCATTCAAGTCACCCGGCCGCCCGTCCTGGTCACGAACGCTCTTATAAGCCACATAAGCTGCCTCTTCATTCTCGCTATAGCTGATATCGACCATATGATGGGGTATCTGTATATGTTCTACATGATAATATTTATACATTGCTATCGAAGTAAGTACTATATCTGTCACAGCCAAAGCAATCGTGAATATCGTAGCTCCCCATTTAAGACCATTATATATATTATATTTAGGGTTGGCAACTTCAACCTGCTTTGTTATTTTTTTACTCTCTACACTTGTCTTCAGTTGATTAAATGCCGCTTTAGCCTCGCTGCCTTCCTTTCCGGCCCGTTCTGCAAATGTTTCAAATTCATCAATAGTATCAATAGTGGTTCCAAAATTTTTATTTATATACGTAACAGCTTTACTTCCAAAATTTTCATTTAATTCAGCTACAGCTGCTGCTTGCGCGTTTTTGCCTCCATCTACAAATGCGGTTGCAGTCTTAGCAATTATATCATTAAATCCACTTATCATTTTTTCTTCAGTACTCATGGCTACGATTTTATTAATTGTATTTGCCGTAAACTTCTGTGCAACAGCAAATCCAACAGCTGCACACGATAACGTGGCTGCGCTTACCCCCAGAGCTATCGATAACACTGCCGGTGCACCATTCTTGAAGAAAACTCCCGACCATGAACCGGATACACCGTTAGAATATTTTTTTGCAGTCGTGGTTACCGCAACTCCACCTCCAAATACATCCCGGTCTACACCTTCATATATTGATATTTTCTCACCGTTATTTAAATTCTTTATTGAATTTTCTATAGTATTTGTATATTCATCAAGTGCTTCCTTGTCTTCTCTGGATGACAGCTTTGACAGAGTGCCTGCCATACCGGCATCATTGTTGTTGCAGATGTTGGCTCCGAAAGCATTCTGAATAAGATTGTATATTCCCACAGACTCACTGAGCGCGGCTATCTGACCTTTGCTCAGACATGCAGCCATTGGATAGAGCACCTCTATACCTTCTCTTTTTATCTCGTCAGCTGTCTTTGCAAATAAGCTTAACAATGTATCATCTTTTCCATATTCATATCCTATCAGTGATATAAGTGTGATCACCTCCTGGTAATCAGCAAATTCTTCACTGTCTATATCCTTATCTTTCACCCAATCAAGAAGTTCTATCAGACCGGCATCTTCAAGACCGTACTTTTTCTGGAAATCACCAAAGTCTGCGACTCTGTCACTGATATCACCCCAGTTCTCAAGGATCAGATTTGCTGTCTCTTTGTATTGTTTGTCCAGTGTTTTTGTGACGTTTCCCGTTGACATGTTCTTGGAAAATGCATTTTTCAGCATATCATAACTTCCGAGCTTGCTCAAACGGTCAAGCCAGGTAGTCTTGCTCACATCGCAGGCAGATGCCAACTGTTGCTGGATGGTAAGCACTACCAAGCCGTTTGCCTGAAGCAGGATATCTGCAAGCTTTTCTTCATCCGCAGTAAGCAGGAGATCCCCCAATAACTGTCCTGAATCATCCTCTTTATAGATATTCATAAAATCATGTGCTTTTACGGCTACAGGCACATTATTTTCATAATTGGTCCTGTACTCATCGATCATCACTCTCATGTTTTTTACTATATCCACGTATTGCTCTCTCTGGTCTTTCAGGAGTCTCTCATATTCTCCCTCAGAGTAATTTCCCCGTTCGTTCATGACACCCAGATCTGTGATGGCTTCGTTGGGATCATTTGTTGTTCTGTAGCATAAGAAAACACCCTGTTCCTTGGTCATGGCTCCCGATGCTCCCGCATTTAAGTCCCCATCGACCACTTTCCACCCGTTACCCTGGGACTCGCACCACGCCCTGGCGTCATCTACAGAGCCCTCCTTTTTGATAAAAAGCCTAGTTTCTGCTATATAAGAAACATTTGTCTTGTTAGAAGCTGCTATTGATTTGCTTGGGCATATTGGCTGTACCGAACCTATAAATCCGATCGCCGCTACCAGCACAACAGCCAGTCCTCTTTTTAATATTGATGTTTTCATACTAATCCACTCCTTTCCATAATGGTTGTCTTTTTTTCCTCTTTATCTTTCCTTAAAACTTACGTTTATCACTTTCTGAAAACATTCTACCAAGCTCTGTCCATCAATTGTCCATCAGAAGCTTCCTATGGTTTTTTCCCTATCAGGATGCCCGTCTTTTTCTTCTGTAGACACCTATGGTCACTCCTCCGATAAAGATTCCTGTCACAAGACCGGCGGCACCGACCAGTATGATAACCCCGGTACTAAAAGCCGTTCCGGCATCCTTAGCCTCTCCCTGTGCCTCACCGGTACTTATCTCCGAAGTATCCGCATGTCGGAAAAAGAAATATGTGCCGTTATGCTCGTCGTTGTAAGACCATCCGTTCTCACCGTCGGCAAAGGTCAGATTCTGTGCCACGTTCGGCGAACCGAACAGATGGAGCGGTGAATATCCTGTCGGAATACTGTCACCACCTTTTCCTGTCTGAAGAATAAAATTACGCTCGTTCTTATCCGGAGCCAGTATCGGAGCACCTGCATCCCTGTCCCTTGTCGCATAAAGTGCAAGCCATTGCTTACAGGAGCCTCCGTTTGTATCTCCCGGGTTTCCATTATTGTCATATACGCTTTTATACTCGATGTAGGATGTCCCTTGCGCTTCGTCATATGTCATATCGACCATATAACGGGGTATGGGCATATGCTCTCTGTGATAATATTTATAAAGCGTTACGGCGGTCAGGGTAATATCAGCCACCGCAAGCAGCACCGCAAAGACAGCAAAACCTACCCTTAGAGCTTTAAACAGCTTATACACCACGGATTCATTTCTCGCTATCACATCGAGCGTACACAACCCATTGAGAGCTGAGTCCTTTGTGCCATTATAAGCTTCTCCATATATGAAATTATGTCTCATTGTCTCCACAGTGTTATTTCTTATATAATCGATTGTACCCTCTGACAGATCATATTGGACCATCCAACTCGTTAATTTGTTCTTTCCTCTCGTACTCTCACTAAGCATTATATCGCGTGCCCCATCAAGGTTTACTTCGTAGGCTACACTCTGAGCAATCTTAAAGGTAAAAGAGCAGATCCCACTAAGTATTGATGATACCGAAAGACCTATCATGCATTTTTTAAATCCGCCATTATCAACAAACCTGTCTGCCCAGCTTGCCTCGGTACCTTCACTGAACTTTTCTGCAGAACTCGTCACCGCCACTCCGCCTTCAAAGATCTGACGGTCTACTCCCTCATATACGGATATCTTCTCTCCGCCGGACCATTCGTCGATAGTTTTATCCACATAATCCGTAATCTCATTTATAGTTTCTTTTTCTTCCGTGCTGCTTTTTTCCTTAATCTCCGCACCTTGTCCATTACTATAATCATTGTATAGACTCGCCTTAAGTCCATCCTGAAGGATATTGAAAAAGCTGACAGTCCCGCGCATAGCGGCGATCTGTCCGTCTGACAGACTTGCTGCCAAAGGATACAGGTATTTGATGTTTTCGCCGTCAAACGCTTTTTTATCCTGATAAAAATAATCAAACAGGGTCTGCTCTGCGCTACTGCTCTCATCGACCTTATATTTATAACATCCCAAAGACTCAAGAGCGGATGACTCTACCAGAAATACTGAAGCATCACTGTCTCCGAATTCACCCTCAGCCCAGCTATCCAGTTCCTTTTCGCTCATCTCATCAAGACCGTATTTTTTTATTTTATTTTTTATATTGGCAAAATGCTGATGGATATCATCCCACGAATCATATATCAGCATCGCTTTATCATGATAATTTTTCTCCAATGCGGCATCAGCTTTTCTTGCATTATTCTTATATGCATTCAGGAATTTCTTTCTGAGAGCACCGAAACTTCCAAGCTGTACCATGCGGTCAAGCCATGTCTTTTTACCCGTGTCGCAGGCTGCTGCTATCTGCTGCTGCACCGTCAGGACCATATTCCCGTTCATCTGCAATAAAAGATTTGCCAGATCAGAGTCGGAGATACCAAGGAGAAGATCTCCAAGAAGCTTTCCCGAATCATCTTCAATATATGCATTTAAAAAATCATGTGATCTTACGGCAGTCGGAAGCTTTTTTTCATAATTGGTCCGATATTCCGACAACATATCCTTCATGTTATTCACCAT
>JAEEGL011694596.1_pt1 | contig 52040 bp, 47 predicted proteins | sample 9134231 | NCBI WGS metagenome assembly JAEEGL01 (sample SAMN16246548, study PRJNA631951) | gut metagenome | biome: gut microbiome; feature: rumen; material: fiber-attached | host: Bos | place: Iran: Karaj | collected 2018-10
CGGGACTGTTTGAAGCCCGTGTGCGTGCCGGAGCGGAGCGACGGGCGATCCTCTCCGTCTCCACCACGTCGGAGCAAAGTTCGCTTTGCTCCGACGCTTTTTTTGTCAAAAAGCGTCATCCGCCCGCTTCCTTGCTCCTCCTTTTCCCCAAAAAGGCTCGGCGGAGGGCCTCGGCTTTTCGGGGGCCCCAAGGCGAAAGCGAGGCTTTCGCAATGATATCCGTTCCTTTCGGAACGGATGATAATCACTAACGTGAATGATATGCCCTTCGGGCATGATATGCACCTTTCGGCGCATTTTCAGAGCCCCGATAAAAAGGGCTCCCGACTTTTTCATTGCAATCACGGAGAGGATCGAAAGGGCGGTTTTACCGTAAAAGCTCTGCTCTGATACCGGTTGCAAAAGCATATTTCAGTTTTTGCCTTCTTTGCGGAACAATGCGCTTTTCAAATCCTTAATTATGTATTCCACTCTTTTTTTTCAAATACATTTCACAATGTGATTTTCTGACGCTCAATATCTCCTGAAAAATTCACATTTTCATTTGACATTATGGATTTAACGTGATATAATCAAATCACAATATAAATATATAGTGTTGGAGTGTGAAAAAGTGAACAAGATTAAAGAGATTCGTGAAAATGAGGGAATGACACAGGACGAGTTCGCCGCCTCCCTCAAGGTCGACCGTTCCACCGTCTCCAAGTGGGAGAACAACTTAAGTCTTCCGCGTCGTGCCATGCTCGAAAAGATAGCGGCTATTTTCAAATGCCAGCTCGACGACCTATTCACAGGCGGAGCCGCCAACGAGAAACTCGTCCGCGAGATAAAGGTCGTGCCGCGCCCGCACTTCGTGAGCGTTCAGACCGAGTCCTCCTATCTTCTCCCGAAAAAAGTGAAACTTGAGCTGAAAACGCCCCTTGCCGAAATGGGCGCCGACATACTTTCCGAGCTTTTGTGGGAGATAGGCATAAAGACCGAGAAGGTCGCAAGCGGCGGCGACGTGATTTTCGAAAAAATCAGCTGCAACACCGCCGAGTATTACCGCCTTAAAATTACCGACAAGGGAATATCGGTCCGTTTCTGCGACGCCCTCGGCGCCCGTAACGCCGTCATGACGCTCTTTTCGATAATTGAAAACGAAAACGGCGCCTATACCGTCCCGACGATAAAAATAAACGACTGGCCCGACAATAAAATAAGAGGAATGCTCTTCGACCCCGCGAGGGGCTGTATCCCCGTCCCGAAGCTTAAAAGCTATATCAAGCAGATGGCAAAGGCCAGGATGAATACCCTCGTCTTCCACTGCTGCGACACCTACGGCCTTTGCTACGAATCCGACATAGAACGCGACCTCACCGACGTCAAAAAAATCGGCCGCTACACCAAGTCCGAGATGAAGGATATCGTAAACTACTGCCGTTTCTGGGGTATAGAGATCATCCCCGAAATAGACTATCCCGCCCACGCCAACTATATTTTCGACAAAAACCCCGATTTGCGCTGCGAATCTTTGGACGGCTCGGTTCAGAGCAACTGGGCGCTTTGCGCTACCAACGAAAAAGTCTTCGAATATCTCGAAGAGGTTTATAAAGAGGCTGTGGAGATTTTCGGCTGCCGCTATCTCTCGATATGCGGCGACGAGCTCGAAATGCTCGACCTCGATTCCTTCGACCTCTGGACCAACTGGGAAAGCTGCAAGCACTGCCGCGAGGTCATGGACAAATACGGATATAAAGACCAATACGACCTTTACTGTCACGCCGTGAGACGTATTCACGGCATTCTCGCGAAGTTCGGCGTCCGCATGCTCATAACCAACGACTCCGTCAACATCGCCGAAAACCCCGACCTGCCGAAAGACATAATCATAATATGGTGGCGCGTCGCCATGCCCAAGAGAGGTCTTACCCGGATGCAGGACATGGAAAACTTCTGCAAGGCGGGCTACGACGTCATAAACATAAATTACGAGGACGCCTACATCTATTTCTATACCGACGAAAACAGGCTTTCCGACTGGACGACGACAAACCGTCCCTTCGTCTCGGAGGAGTATCGCCACAAGGTCATCGGCGGCTATTTCTCGGCATGGGGCGACGCTCCGATAAATCACTATCCGTGGACGCTCCCCGGCGGGATCATTATGTATGGCGAGCGCCTCTGGAACAACGAGCCGTCGGTCTACGACAAGGCCTACAGGCTGGCGCTCACCCAGGCCGTTTTCGGTAAGGACGTCCCCGCTGATTTAGACGTCTTCACGGCTCTCGGCGGCACCCTTTTGCCGCTTACCATCGCCGAGTTGAGGCGCGGCTACCCCGAAAACCTCAAGAAAGAGGACGCGGCCTATATCGACGTCTGCGCGGAACGGCTCGGAAAGCTTGTAAAGCGTCAGTCGCCTTACGCCGAATACGCCAAGGAGTTTATCGAATGCCTCAAATGGACGAAAGAGAGGCTCGGCGAGAATAACTGATAAAGTCCCGTAAAAGCTTTTGATAGTATCCTACTAAAAAATGCGGGTTTTATCAATTGTTTAACGCATTTTTACAGTATATAATATATTCCGAGGCCGGCTTTTCGGCCGACGGATCAGAAAAAACGGAGTGGCGGCGAACGATATGAGTAAAATACTGAAAAGAATCATTGCGACGGCTGCGGCGACTGCTTTGACTCTTGCCGTAACGGCCGCTCTTGCGGGGTGTAACGGTATGATAAGTATTGAAAACGCGGAAAAAACACTTTATGAGCTCGGACTAACCGACTACGAAAGCGAAGCGGCGCTCACGGCCGACTTCGACAAGTCCGTCACACGCGAGCGCGCGATTGACGCGGCCGTGCGCCTCACGGGCATGGTCATGGAAAACTACGCGACAAACGAGGACGAACTCAAAAGAGCCTTTCTTTACTATTCCGACGCCGACGAGGTGTCCGAAAAGTATTACCGCAACGTCGGCATCGGCGCGAAGAAACGCATAACCGACGACGGAAACGCCGAAGCGATGCGTCCGCAGGCGGCCGCGACCGGCGAAGAGATTAAATACGTCTTCGCGGCGGCGCTCGGCTACTCGCCCGATAAAAACGGCGCCGATGCCTTCTACAAGGGCGTTTCGCTCCCGTCCGAGCTCAAAGAGGCCTTAAAGGGCGAAAGCGTGACGGTCAAAGACTTTTTGTCTGTCTCGGCCTACGTCCTCGCGGGGCATTTTGAAAACGGCGACACGGTCGTTGAAAAGCTGATTTATCAGCTTGTCGTAGATGAAAACGAGGCCTACAGGAGAGGCCTTGCGGCCGACCTTTTCGTAAAGCGTCTTTCGGTCAAGACAAAAAAGCTAAGCGCCATATCGACCGATAACATAAACGGCTGCCTCTCGGCTCTTTACGCCGCCGACGAGATCGACGACTACGTCAAGGACGCCTCCTTCAGCGGAGGAAATGCCGCGTCGGCAAAGAAAAGCGCCCTTTCGCAGACGGCTAAGGTGAGAGAAAACTGCGGCGCGTTCTTCGCCAAAGAGGCGGGAGCCGCTCCCGCGGTCGAAAGCAAGGCCGTCACCGTCTACGGCAGAGAGACCGTCGCCTCCGTTCTTACCGAAAAGGCTTTCTCGGCAATCGACGAGAACGGCGTCATAACGCTCGAAAACGGCTACTATAAAATGACCTTCACGGCGGGCGAAAGCCTCCTTCTCACAAGTTATTACAACGGCGAGATCGGCGCCGATATGCTCACCGCCGAGTCGGAAGGCGCCTTCGTCTCGATAGAGACCGACGACAAGACGTATTTCGAAAAGGATATGGAGCTTAAGTCTTACGAGGTCAAGGCCGACGGTCTTTACGCCACCCTTTGGCTTGCGGAAAAGAACCTTTTGCTCGAACTATCCGTGAAGGGCGACAGCTCGCCCAAGGCGATATTCTCGCTTTCGGTGAAGAACGAAAGCGGTGACGAGTCTCATTTTACCCCCGTTTTTCCCGCCTTCCGCCGCCTCGAGATAAACGAAAACGTCTCGAAGCAGTGGTATTTGTATCCGCAATACGGCGGAATTATCTCCAACGTCGACAAGATCTATAACAGAGGCGCCCCGACCCTCTACGGCGGCGGCGTGACCTATCCCATAATGTCGCTTTATTCCGAGGACGGCGGCGGACTGTATATAATGCCCCTCTATCAGTTTAACGTCGAAAAGTTCTTCTGCTTCGGCAAAAAGGACGGCGCCGTCGATATGTCGATAGCCTACAACGAGAGAACCGTAAAGGCGGGCGAGAAGTGGGAGGCCGCAAAGGTCGAGGTCGGCGTCCACGCGGGCGACTGGTATAACGCCTTCTCGGTTTATAAGGACTATCTCGCCTCGTGGTTCACGCCCATAACCGTCGACACGTTGAAAGGCACGGTAAACTTAGAGACCGCCTATTCGTCCATGCCCTCGGTTCCCAAAAGAATACTTTCGGGCTGGACGCCTTCTTTGAAAGTCGAAGAACTCTTCAAAGAGGCCGACCTCCTGTACGGCGGTTACGACGTGCTCCACTGGTTCGACTGGTGGAACAACCTCGGCGATTATCAGTACACCATGGGTTACGGCGGTGTGGCCGAGGTCAGAGAGATCGCCGACATAACCCACGACAACGGCAAGCTTTTCTCGCTCTACACCGAGTCGGTGCTCGCCAACAACTACAGCGACATAGCGCTGAACACCGGCTTAGACATATACAGACGCGACAAGAACGGCAATCTTTACTGCAACACCTATTACGATATGGTCTGCCTCGACTATATGCTTTGGCAGGATCACTACGTTAAAGTCCTTACCGATATGGCAAGGTCCGTGCCCGTCAATATGATTTACATGGACCAGTTCGGCATCCACAACGAGACGGGCTGCTACGCGCCCGGACATAACCACGGCGACGTGTGGTGCGGTCTCGAAGGGCAGATCGAACTTGCCGAAAGGCTTCGCGGCGAATACGACGCGATAAGAAAAGGCATCGCCTACGGCGGCGAATACCCCGTCATCGACTATATGAGCCAGTACGTCAACTACGTTTACACCTACAACTGCTGCAAGTGGTATACCCACCACACGTCCGGCATAGACCTATACGCCTTTCTCTTCCCGAACCTGAGGCTTTATGCTCTTGACCTGTATCAGAAAGGAAACGAGGTTTTCGAACTTATTGACGACCTCAAATGCACCTTCTTCAACGGCGAGTGCCGCAACTGCCTCGAAAACGAGGCGGGCGACTACGAGGTCGTGAGAAAATATACCGAGATAATCTCGGCAAACGAAGACTGCTTCCAGGGGAGCGACAAGACCCCGCTTCTGAAAACCGACAACGGCGAGTTTTACGTCAACCGCTTCGTAAACGCCGAAAAGAGCAAGACCATATACACCTTCTTGAACAGAAATTCCAAGGACGTCAAGGGAGTGATTCTTCCCAAGCCCGAGGGCGAAGTAATATATTACGACCTCTGGAATAACGTCCGTCTCACCCCCGTCGAGACCGAAAGCGGTATATATCTCGACGTCACGGTAGGCACAAACGACGTCGGCGCTGTCGCCGTCATCGTAAAATAGAAAGGAGAAAAACATGAAGAAAATTGCAGCGCTAATCCTCACCCTGATTATGGTATTGGGCCTGTTTGCCGCCTGCGGAGAGGGCGGCGGAGGCGGCAACAACGATTCCGTCGTCGCAGATCCCTTCGGCGTTTACGACCCGAAGATAACCGTCACCTACGCCATGCCCTTCTACGCGGACTGGGTCAACTCGCTTCGTGCGCTCGACCAGAGCATTGAAGACAATGTCTGGACCGATGCCGCGAAAAAATACCTCGGTATCAAGCTTGTGCTTATCGACGGCACCACCGAGGTCGGCTCCTACTACGAAAGACTTACCTCGCAGATAGCGGCCGGCAGTTTCCCAGATTTCGCCAACGTCGGCACCGCCGAGATGTCGGTGAGCTACTACGGAGCGCTTTACCGCTCCAACCTGCTCGCAGACCTAACCGAAGTATTTGAAAAGAGCGGCTCGGCCGACTTCAAGTCGACCCTTGCGGCCGCGGGCGACGCCGTCTTCCTCCCCTGCACCTTCGGCGGCAAGAAGATGGGCCTTCCCATGACCGACTCCCTTGGCGGTCAGTCGAACGCCTACTGGTATATCAGAAAGGACTGGCTCGATAACCTCAATATGCAGGCCCCGACCAACCTTGAGGAGCTTTTCGCGGTCGCGAGAGCCTTCACCGTAAACGACCCCGACGGTAACGGCGCGAACGACACCGTCGGCATCGCCTGCAGCCAGTTCTTCAAGAGCAACCTTTCGGGTATATTCAACGGCTTCGGCGCCTATCCCGATATGTGGATAGAAGACGGCAGCAATCACCTCGTCTACGGCTCCATCCAGCCTGAGATGAAGGACGCCGTGGAATATATAAGAGAACTCTTCTCCAACGGCTATATGATGGACTACACCGCGGCCTCCGAGGCCGATATGGACGCCGCCGTCCGCACGGGACGCGCCGGCATTTTCGGCGGCAGAATATTCAGCGCCTCTTTGGCGTCCAACGCCAAGAAAGTCAACCCCGCGGCGGAATTCGTCGCCGTCCCCGTATTCGGTCAGTCGAGCTCCGACGAGGTCAAGCTTTCGAGCGCCCTTAACAGCTATTTCTACTACGCGGTCAACGCCGACAGCCGTCATCCCGAGGCGGTCGTCAAGCTCTGCAATCTCTTCATAAAAGCGGCGACCGATAAGGGCGAGCTTTACGAAGAACTTATAGCGGGCCCCGACGGCACCGACCGTTCGAGCTTCGCGCCCGTCAGAATGCTTTCCATTACTCCCGAACACGTCGATGGCAAGACCCTTCGTGAAGAGATGATGGACGCCTTCGAAACGAGAAATCCGAGCGGCATAACCACCCCCTACTACCGCGACACCGTCTATCCGTCGATAATCGATTATCTCGATAACGACAATATAAACGGCTACGCCAACTACCTCATCTTCGGTGAAAACGGCACTGCGTGGCAGATAGAGAAGTTCAGAGAGAACGTCGACTTCGTCATCAACTCCTATATAGGCGAACAGACCGCCTCGATGAAGCTCTATTCCGATACCCTTTACGAGGTCGAATACACCGGCCTCTCGGCCATAATCATAGGCGAAGAACAGCTTGACTACTTCGACGTCTACGTCGACAGCTGGAAGACCGGCGGCGGCGACGACATAACGAGAGAAGTCAACGAGTGGTACGCGACCGTTACCGGCTAAACCGCATATAAAAACGGCGGCATACGAAGGTATGCCGCCGTTTTTTTGCGTTCAGTTTTTTCTGTAAATCTCCGGATAGTGTTCAAATCCTTTTTATTCTTTTATCGTCCCCGTCGCGTAACCGTTATACTCCCCGAGAATATCCTCGCCGAAGGCGGTCGCTTTCAGCGCGACCGAGTCGCCGTAAAACTCGAAGACGATGCCGACGCCGCCTATGACGGTATCGCAGACGTCGACGACCAAAAGGAGCCTGTTTTCGCTCGTCCACGAGCCCGTGACGAGCGCGCGCGGACGCCTGCCCGAAGGCTTTGTTATGACCTTGCCGTAATAATGCGTCTCGGGAAAGAAGGTGTCCTCATACCTGCCCGCGCCGAAAGGAAGACTTTTTTCCGCGCCGCCTTTGACGTAGCGGAAAACGCCCGTCTCGCCGTTGAAATCGAGCGTGAATTCGCTTATTCCCATCGGATTATCCGCGAGTATGAACCGCCTGCCGCCGACCTTTTTTTCAAAAGAGGAGCGCGCCTTGCCGAAGGAGTGATCTATTTCAAGGCCCGCAAGCGCCGACGCGAGGCGGTTATTTCCGTCTTGCTTTATAGGCCCGTCCTTAAGCGACAGATAAAGCCGCGCCGCCGCCTCGTAAAGCTCCGATTGCCTGTAGCCCGCCGAGTTTTCGGTGTTGGAGTTGCAGACGAAAAGAAAATCTTTATCGGGGAAGCAGAAGGCGAACTGACTGCCGAGACCGTGAAGTCCGTAACCGAACGGCTCGATCCAGATCTGATAGCCGTAGCCGTAGTTTTTGGGCATCGCGCCGCAGTCGAAGACGGTGTCGATCTGCTTGGACGTCGCCGCCTCCATATAGTCGCGCGAGATGAGCTGCTCGCCCCTGTAATTGCCTTTTTCGAGGATGAGATACCCGATTTTCGCGAAGTCGCGCATGGTGCAGATAACGCCGCTCGAGCCCCACTCTACGCCGTCGGGCGAGAGGACGCAGTCAATATCTTCCGAGACGCCTATCTTATCGAAGACGGGCCGCAGATATTCTAAGAAACCCTTGCCCGTCACGCGCCTTACGAGGTCGCAAAGGACGTAGGAGGTGGCCGAATTATACAAAAACAGCTTTCCCGCGGGTTTGTCCAAACTGAAACGCGACGAGAAAAACGCCTCCGTCCAGCCGCTGTTCAAAACTATGCTGTTTCCCGGCTCGTCGGGGAGCCTTTTGTAAGACGTCGCCCATTGCGGAACGGTCATGGTCAAAACGTCCTTTACCGTCACCGCGGCCATTTTCGGGTCGGGATTTCCGATCTCGGGGAAATAGCTTATCATCGGCGCGTCGAGCGAGATAAGGCCGTTATCGGACGCGAGGCCCACGGCGAGCGAAACGACCGACTTCGAACAGGAGTAAAGCCGCCTTTTCGTGTCTTTGTCAAACGGCTTGTAATAGGCCTCGGCAAGAACTCTGCCGTGCCGTAAGAGCATAAACGAGTGAAGATTTATTCTCGTCCGTTTTATGAAATCGATAAACTCTGTTATTTTTTCCGACGCCAGACCCTCTTCTTCGGGCGGGCAGAATTCAAAGCCGTTCATATAAACACACTCCGCGAAAACACAGTTTTTCTGAAAATATTATAAACAAAACGCGGCTTAAAATCAACAAAAAAACGATATTTATAATATTGCAATTCCATTTCTTTTACAATATAATTATTATATTGAAAAAATCGGAGGTTTTGGGTATGAAAAAAGTTGTTATCGTCGGCGCGGGACACAGATGCTACACGGTTTTCGCCGCCAAGCTTTACAAATCTTATTCCGATTTAGTAAAGATAGTCGGCGTCTGCGACGTGAACATCAAACGGTGCGAATTTTACCGCGATAATCTCGGCTCCGACATCGAGCTTTTCACCGATTTCGACGCCATGATGGATAAGCTTTCGCCCGACGCGGTCATAGTCACCACGGTCGACAGGTTCCACCACGAATACATTATCAAGGCTCTCAAAAGAGGATGCGATGTCTACAGCGAAAAGCCCATAACCATCGACGAGGAAAAGTGCTTTATGATCCGCGAGGCGGAAAGAGAGTCGGGCAAAAACGTCACCGTCACCTTCAACTGCCGCTTCATGCCCTATTTCGTAAGGCTTAAAGAAATAGTAAAGTCGGGCGTTATCGGCAAACCTCTGACGATAAATTACGAATACGTTTTAAACACCGTCCACGGCGGCGACTATTTCAAAAGATGGCACAGATTTATGGCAAACTGCGGCGGCATGCTCGTCCACAAGTCGACCCACCATTTCGACATAGTCAACTGGCTGCTCGAGGACGAGCCCAAGACCGTCTCGGCGCAGGCGGCGAGACTTTATTACGGCAACGACGACCGTCCGCACGGTGACCGCTGTATGCAGTGCGATTATAAAGATAAATGCGAGTCTTACGCCTTTTTATACGATTCCGATTTTCTTAAAAAACTGTATTTCGACGCCGAAAAGGAAGACGGCTACATCCGCGACCACTGCGCCTTCAAGGACGACACCGACATCTACGACAGCATGTCGGTCTCGGTCGCATATAAAAAAGGGACGCTTCTCACCTATTCCTTAAACCTCTACAGCACCGAAGAGGGCTACACCATACATATAATCGGCGAGAAGGGAAAAATCGAGGCCTCGACCTTATTCGAGGGGGACGAATACAAGATAATCGTAAAATACCGCGACGGCCGCAAGGATACAATAACCTTCCCGAAGGCGGGCGGCATGCACGCGGGCGGCGACGACAGAATGTTTAATATGCTTTTCGGCGGCCTTAAGGACGACCCGCTCGGTCAGTGCGCGGGGAGCTTCGACGGCTTCAAGTCGGTCATGGTCGGCGTCGCCGCCAACAGAAGCATTAAAGAGGGTAAAAGAGTCGACGTATCGGAGACTCTCGACAGGTTAAGATGAAAACCGCGGTAATAAACGCAAAAATCGTCACGAACGATAAGATAATTGAAAACGGGACGTGTATATTCGAAGACGGCAGGATAGTTTACGTCGGCGCCGAGAAGAAGCCTTTTGACAAAACGGTCGACGCCCGCGGCGACTATCTTATCCCGGGCTTCGTCGATATTCACTGTCACGGCGGCGACGGCGCCGAGTTTTCGGACGCCACCCCCGACGAATTCGATAAAATAGCGAAGTATCACCTTCGCCACGGCACGACGTCGATGCTCGCGACGACCCTGACCGAAAGCGAAGACAGAATCCGCGCCTCGCTCGATAATTTCGGAAAATACCTTGAAAAATACCGTGGCGGAAGCCTCGCGGGCGTTCACATGGAGGGGCCGTGGCTGAACCCCGCGCAGTGCGGAGCGCAAAACGTGAAATTCATGAAGCTCCCCGACCCCGCGGAGCTTCGCCGTCTCAAAGAAAAATACCCCTATATCCTCCGCGTGAGCGCCGCCCCCGAGCTTCCGGGCGGACTTGAGTTCGGAAAAACGGGCAAAGAGCTCGGGATACTCATGTCCGTCGCCCACAGCGACGCCGATTTCAATACGGTCGAAAAGGCGATGAATTGCGGCTACGCGCTTATGACGCACCTCTATTCGGGCATGAAAGGCGTCACGCGGAAAAACTCCTACAGAACGGCGGGCGCGGTCGAGGCGGGACTTTATTTCGACGACCTTTACGTCGAGCTTATCGCCGACGGACGCCACTTGCCGCCCGAACTTCTGAAGTTCGTCTATAAAGTCAAGGGCGCGGGCAAAATTTGCCTGATAACCGACGCCATCCGCGCAAGCGGCTTAAAAAACGGCGAAAAGTCGGTGATCGGGAGCCTTAAAGGCGGCCTTCCCGTCATAGTCGAGGACGACGTCGCCAAGACGGCCGACAGGCAGTCCTTCGCGGGAAGCACCGCGACCTTCGACAGGATATTCGCGACCATGGGAAAAGCCGTCGGCTGCGGCATAAAAGACCTTGTGAAAATGTCATCTTACAATCCGTCCCGTATCGCGGGACTTACCGACAGGGGCGAAATCGCCGCGGGCAAAAGAGCCGACCTTCTTTTGGCGGACGGCTCTCTCAGGATAAAAAAAGTTATTTTCGGAGGCAGCGAAATATGAAGCTTATAGTCAAAGACACGTCGGATGAAATGGGCGCCCTCGCGGCGGCGCAGGCGGCGGCGGTCGTAAACGACGCGATCGAAAAGCGGGGAAACGCCCGCATACTTCTCTCGACGGGCGCCTCGCAGTTCCCGTTTTTTAAGTATTTCGTAAAGGAAAAGATCGATTGGAGCAAGGTCGAAATGTTCCACCTCGACGAATACGTCGGCATAAGCAAGGACCATTTCGCGAGCTTCAACAAATACCTCACCGAGCGGTTCGTCTCCGTCGTAAAGCCCGGCAAGGCGCACCTTATCGACGGCGAAAGGGACGTAAACGAGACCATAGCGGAGCTTACCGGACTGCTTTCGGAAAGCCCCGTCGACCTCGGGATGATAGGCATCGGCGAAAACGCCCACATCGCCTTCAACGATCCGCCCGCCGACTTCGAGGACGAAAGCGCCTACAAGGTCGTGACCCTCGCGAAGACCTGTCTTCAGCAGCAGATACACGAGGGCTGGTTCAAAACGGAGGACGAGGCCTTCAAGCAGGCGATAAGCATGACCTGCAGGCAGATAATGAAATGCAGGACGATAATCTCGGTCGTGCCCTATAAGTGCAAGGCCGACGCGGTCTATAAGACCATGACGGGCGAGCTTTCTAACGAAGTCCCCGCCACGCTCCTAAAGACCCACGGCGACTACACCCTCTACTGCGACGCCGACTCGGCGAGCAGACTTTAAGACGAAAAAACGGCGTTTGTAAAAACGCCGTTTTATTTTTCGCCATTGAAAAGCGATTCGATTTATGATATTATAACCGAGGAAGAGAAAACCCGAAAAGAGGAGAGCCAGACGTCATATCGTAAAAACAGACAATATATAAGCGAACTCCCGTTGCTTTTAGCCGAATGGGATTGGAAAAAGAATACGGTTTCGCCTTATGAAATAACTGTCGGAAGCAGTGTGCGTTGCTTTTGGAAATGCTCCGTTTGCGGCCACTCCTGGTCTGCCGTTGCTAATACAAGAGGGATGAGGGGCGGCGGATGCCCCATGTGCGCCCGAAAAAAGCGCGGTCTGACAAGGATGAAAACCTTTGCGGAAAAGAACAGTTTTATTATTAACTACCCCGAGATTGCGCGCGAATGGCATCCGACGAAAAACGAAAACGTGAAAATCGAAAACGTCTCCGCGTGTTCCAATGTAAAAGCATGGTGGAAATGTTCCGTTTGCGGTAAAGAATGGCAGGCCACAGTAAACCATAGAACCGTCGGAAATACAGGCTGCCCGATTTGTTCAAAAAAGGACAGTGCGGCAAAAAAAGTGAAAACCCACGCTAAGCGAAACAACTTTGCCGATAATTATCCGCTTGTCGCCGCAGAATGGCACCCCACGAAAAACGGAGAAATGAAGCCCGAAGAATTCTCTTCCGGCAGCAACAAAAGAGTCTGGTGGCTTTGCGGGTTTTGCGGGAACGAGTGGGAGGCAACAATAAACAAACGAACCACGGGGAGAGGTTGCCCGATATGCTCAAAAGCAAACACGTCGCTTCCCGAACAGACCGTTTTCTTCTACGTGCAAAAGGTTTTTCCTGACGCCCTCAACCGTTTCAAAAAGGACTTTGAATTTGATATTTATATTCCGTCCGTTCAAACGGCAATCGAGTATGACGGTTCGGCCTACCATAAGACGCCGAAGGCGCTTATTAAAGATAATAACAAAGACCGGTATTGCGCGGCAAACGGCATACGGCTGATTCGCTTTCGCGCTCCGAAACTCGCGGACACCGAACACGCCGTTCGCATAACGTGCGAGGATTACCAAATAGAAAAGGGACTAAAAGAGCTTTTCAAAATACTTGAAAAAGACTGCCCCGATATCGATATCGACCGCGACAGAATAAAAATAATCAACTGTTTCCGCAACGTTCAGAACGAAAATAGTATCGCGGCAAAGTTTCCGCTTATTGTTAAAGAATGGAATTATCAAAAAAACGGAAAAATAAATCCCGCGGCTGTCGCGGCCATGTCAAACGTGAAGTTCTGGTGGAAATGCCGCGTTTGCGGTTATGAATGGCAGGCCGCGGCAAATAAAAGATGCGGCGCGGGAAGAGGATGCCCGTTTTGCGCGGGAAAAGTTGTTGTGGCGGGGAAAAACGACTTGGAGACGCTTTACCCCGAGATTGCGGCGGAGTGGGACTATGAGAAAAACGCACCTCTACTTCCTGCACAAGTGACTCCGCACAGCAATAAAAAAGTGTGGTGGAAATGTAAAGAGTTTGGGCATATATGGCAAACAAGTGTTAATGATAGGGTTAATGACAGCACAAAATGTCCGTTTTGCAGAAATAAAAAAGTATTAAAAGGCTTTAATGATCTGGCAACCACCAATCCCCGCCTCGCCGAGGAGTGGAGCGAGAAAAACGAAATAAAGCCGACGGAAGTCACCGCAGGCTCCGAGAAAAAAGTTTGGTGGAAGTGCCGTGCTTGCGGGCACGAATGGCAAGCGGTTATTTACAGTCGAAAAAATAATGGTTGTCCGATTTGCGGAAAGAAAAAAATAAAAAAACCCTTGACAAAGTAAAATAAATCTGATACAATTAAATTGCATACAATGAAAAGGAGGAGAAAACAATGTCAATCTACGATTTCACCGTCAAAAAGAGAAGAGAAGGGGAGCTTTCGCTCTCGGATTTAAAAGGCAAGGTCCTGCTTGTCGTCAACACGGCGACCGGCTGCGGCTTCACGCCGCAATACGAGGGCCTCGAAAAGCTCTACGCCAAATATAAGGACAAGGGCTTCGAGGTGCTCGATTTCCCCTGCAATCAGTTCGCGGGGCAGGCGCCCGGCACCGACGAGGAGATACACGAATTCTGCACCTTAAAGTATAAGACGACCTTCGACCAGCTCGCCAAGGTCGAGGTAAACGGCGAAAACGAGGAGCCGCTTTTCACCTTCCTGAAGGCCGCCATACCCGAGGACGAGATAAAGGGCGTCAAAAACAAGATGATAATGAAGTCCATAAAGGCCATAAGCACGTCCACCAAAAAAGACGGCGACATCAAATGGAACTTCACCAAGTTCCTCATAGGCCGCGACGGCGTCCCCGTAAAGCGCTACAGCCCGACCGTCGCCCCCGCCGACATTGAAAAAGACATTGAAGAACTGATCTGAAAGGGTGTTTTTAATGGCAGTATTGAAAGTATCGAAGGACGATTTCGAAAAAGAGGTTTTAGGCTCCGAAAAAACGGTGCTCGCCGACTTTTACGCCGACTGGTGCGGCCCCTGCCGCGCCCTTAAAGGCATTGTCGAGGAGATCTCGGAGGAGCTCGCCGACGTCAAGACCGTCAAGATAAACATCGACGACGACGAGGAGCTCGCCGAGACCTACGAGGTATTTTCCATCCCCTGCCTCATAGTCTTCAAGGACGGCGAAGAGGTCGCGAGGAGCGTCGGCCTTCGCCCGAAGGACGCGATCGTCTCGATGCTCGAGGGCGTATAAATGTATGACATTATAATAATCGGCGGCGGCCCCGCGGGGCTGACGGCGGCGGTTTACGCCCGCCGCGCCGAAAAGACGGCGCTGGTGCTCGAGGCCCTTGCCGCGGGCGGCCAGATAATCAAAACGCCGCTTATCGAAAACTACCCCGCCGCGCCGGCCATCTCGGGCGTCGATTTCGCCGAAAAGCTTCTTCGGCAGGCGAAAGACCTCGGCGCCGAAATAGTTTACGAAAAAGCGGTCGACATAAAAGACGGCAAGACCTTTACCGTCGTCACCCCGAAAAACGAATATTCGGCCAAGGCTGTAATTATCGCGACGGGCTCAGAGAGCCGAAAGCTCGGCCTCGAAAACGAGGACGAACTCATAGGCAGGGGCGTATCCTACTGCGCCACCTGCGACGGCGGATTTTTCCGTAAAAAGACCGTCGCCGTCGTCGGCGGGGGCAACACCGCGCTCGAGGACGCGCTCTATCTTTCCGAAGTCGCCGAAAAGGTCTATCTCATCCACCGCCGCGAAGGCTTCAGAGCCGACGAGACGAGCGTGGCGAGGCTCAGGGCGAAAGGCAACGTCGAGTTCGTTCTTAACAGCCGCGTCACCAAGCTTGTCGCCGAAAAGCGGCTTCAGAGCATAGAAATAACCGATAACGGCGGCGCCGTGCGGGACATCCCCGTAAACGGCCTCTTCGTCGCCGTCGGCAGAGTGCCCGAAAACCGGAACTTCGCAAAGCTTATAAAGCTCGACGAGGCGGGCTACGCCGTCGCGGCGGAAAACTGTCATACCGAAAGGGCGGGCGTTTTCGTCGCGGGCGACAACCGTCAAAAAGAGGTGCGCCAGCTCGTCACGGCCGCGGCCGACGGAGCCGTCGCCGCCACCGAAGCGGTAAAGTATATCAATTCGCTCTGATAATTAAAGAAAAAGCACGGCTTGACCGTGCTTTTTCTTTCTTGACACCGCAATCATAATAAGCTATTATAATTATATAATCGTTTAGGGGTTGAGGTCATGAAAAAATCCGCCGCGAAAGTTTTATGCTGTCTTCTCGCCTTGCTTACGGCCGTCTCCGCGCTTGCGGGATGCGGCGAAGTCGAAGAGGATTTACCGCCTCTTCCGCTTGAAGACGATCTTTTGCCTCAGTCGCCGTTTTTCTATACCGTCCGCGGCGGCAAAAACGGCGCCGACGTCCAGGAGACCGCGCTTGCTTTCAACGCGGTCTGTAAGGTCTTCGGCGGCGTTAACGGCGAGCCCTGCAAGGTCTACCGTTTTGGCAACGAGCCGACCTATTACGAGTGGATGGCGATGAAAATCGCCTGGACGGGCGACGCCGCCTACCTCCGCGAGCTTAAAGACAAAATAGTCGGCTGTCCGCAGACCGACAACGGCTATCTCTGGTCGTGGGGCACCTCGACCTATTGGCCGACGGGAGCGGGCGATATGCACTACGACGGACTTTTCCGCTTTGTCGCCGCCGTCGCCGAGATTTTAAGATACGAAGGCAGCGCGTCCTTCCTTGACGAAAAGGACGCCACCACCTACGGAAGCGATACCGCGAAGGACGCTTCGGCGGGCCGCACCGTCTACGAAAAGTGCGCCGCAGCCATGGACTACGCCGACAAGCTTCTTTTCGGCGGCACGGGCATTATAACCGTGACCGAACAGTCGGTCTATCTCAAAGACGGCGTCACACGCTTCGATATAAACGACAAGGGCGAGACCGTCTGGAACAACACGGGCCGCGCCGGAAGCTCCGGCTCGAATTACTGGGATAACCTCTGCTTCGGCCACAAGGACGCCTACGAAACCATGCTCTATTATCACGCCCTTCTCGCAATGCGCGACATTGAGACAATGCGCGGCGACTCCGAGGCGGCGAAGCGTCTGGAAGCCCGCGCCGACACGGTCGGAAAGGCCTTTAACGAGACCTTCTGGAGCGAGGAAACGGGCCGCTATATCGCCTGCATCGACGCCGACGGCAAAAAATGGGACCCCGGTCTGACGTTCTTAAACACCGAGGCGCTTTCTTACGGCCTCGGCGACGCGAAAAAGGCCGAGTCGGTACTTTCATGGATCGACGGCGACCGCATTATCGGGGGCGACACCCTCGGCGGCTATGAAATACTCGACTATTCGGGCGTCCTCATGAGAGCCATGAAGAGAAAGAAAAGGGACGAGCCCCGAAACTTCGTCCCGATAAGCAATACCGTAAGCATCGAAGATCTTTCCGAGGGAGGCCCCGCGTGGTGGAACAGTCTCGAAGGCGCCATAAACGTCGGCGAGAACGGCAACGCCGCCTACGGACGCCACCTTGAAAACGGCGGCTACATATTCTATACGGTCTACTACGAGCTTGCCGCCCGCGCGAAATACAGAGGAGCCGCAGACGTCGTCGCCCGCGCCGAAAATATAGCCGACGTCTACCGCTTCAACGGTCTGGATTCCGACAAGGGCAACTGGGTCGAGGGACTTGTGGACGAATACCCCGAAAGCGGTATAGTCGCCCGCGTGTTTATAGACTCTCTTTGCGGCATAACGCCGACCGCCGACGCTCTTACCGTCCGCCCCGATCTCCCGAAGAACGCGGCGACGCTCGGCGTCGAAAAGTTCTGTTACGGCGGCGCGGCGATGAGAATTGAAGTCGGCGGAGAGACCCTTTCGCTGCGCTCCGAAACCGCCCTTTCGGGTAAAATCGTATTCTACCCCGAAAAGTCGGGAGATTACAATATAACGCTCACTCTCGCGGACGGCACGACCGTCGCCGAAAAAATAAAAACCGACCGGGACGGCGCGGTCACCGCGGCGCTTGCGGGACGGGGCGCGGTATCGGTCGATATTTCGCCGTCGCGATAAAGATTTTCCGCGTTTTCTTGACAAACCACCCTTAAAATGTTATTATAATACCAAATAATAATAACGGAGGTTTACAAATATGGGACTTATAAAAGCAATCACCGGCGCCGTGGGCGGCGTGCTTGCCGATCAGTGGAAGGAATTCTTCTATTGTGAAGCTCTTCCCGCAGACGTTCTCGTCACCAAGGGCGTAAAACGCACCGGAAACCGCACCTCGAACACCAAAGCGAGCGACAATATCATCAGTAACGGCTCGGGCATCGCGGTTGCCGACGGCCAGTGCATGATCATAGTCGAGCAGGGCAAAATAGTCGAGGTCTGCGCCGAACCCGGCGAATTCACCTACGACACCTCTACCGAGCCGAGCATCTTCGCCGGAAGCCTCGGCAAGTCGATAATCGAGACCTTCAAGACTATCGGCAAGCGTTTCACCTTCGGCGGCGACACCGCGAAGGATCAGCGCGTCTATTACTTCAACACCAAGGAAATCACCGACAACAAGTTCGGCACCGCCAATCCCGTTCCCTTCAAGGTCGTCATAAACGAGGCCCTCGGCTTCAAGCTTTCCGTAGACCTCCGCATGAACGGCGTCTATTCCTATAAGATAGTCGACCCGCTCCTCTTCTACACCAACGTCAGCGGAAACGTCGCGAGCGAATACAGAAGAAGCGAGATCGACGCCATGTTAAAGGGCGAGCTCGTCATGGCCCTTCAGCCCGCTCTTGCAACCCTTTCGGCGGCCGGCGTCTCCTACGATCAGATACCCGCCCACACCAGAGAAGTCCGCGACGCTCTTAACGTCGAGCTCAAAAACGACTGGGGCAAGCGCGGCATCGAAGTCTTCTCGATGAATATCGGCGTGCCGTCGATACCCGAGGAGCAGAGAGCCAAGATAACCGAGTGGGAAGAAACCTCCATGACCTTGAATCCCAACGTCGGCGCCGCCCGTATGGTCGGCGGACAGATCTCGGCCATGAACAAGGCCGCCGAGAACGAAGGCGGAGCTATGACCGGCTTTATGGGTATGGGTATGGCGATGAACGCAGGCGGCAACAGCGCCGCTCAGAACCTCTACGCCATGGGCGCCACTCAGCCCGTGCAGCAGCAGGCCCCCGCCGCCCCCGCTCCCGCGGCCGCGGCAGTCGTCGGTTGGACCTGCCCCAAGTGCGGCAAAGAAGGCCAGACCGGCAAGTTCTGCGCCGACTGCGGCGCGGCCCGTCCCGAAGAGGCGTCCTACTGGACCTGCCCCAAGTGCGGAGCCAAATGCACCGGCAAGTTCTGCCCCGAGTGCGGCGAGAAGAAGCCCGCCGCGGCGCCCCTCTACAAGTGCGATAAATGCGGCTACGAACCCGAGGATCCCTACAATCCTCCCAAGTTCTGCCCTGAGTGCGGCGACCCCTTCACCGACGGCGATATAGTTAAATAATTGCAAAACGCGCCTGCCGCCCGTCTTTTGACGGGCGGCTTTTTTTATGTTTTCGCTTAGAAATTGCTGTTGGCGCAATTGCAGCCGCTTCCGAGCGAGTTGCAGCCGCAGCCCTTATCGCCGTTAAAGAAGAGAAGAACGACTATGGCGGCGATGAAGATCCAGAAGAGAGTGCCGTTGGTGAGGCAGTTGTTATCGGTGCACATCGTGGTGACCTCCTTTCCTTATAGTTCCATTCTATGAGGAAGGAGGTTTTTTTGTTAATCGTTGCAGTTCTTTGCAGTTTGCGGGCGGTAAAATCATGGTGCAAACGAAAAGGGAAGGAGGATAAAAATGAAAGGTCTTACCAAAAAGGTCGTCGTGAACAGACTGTTACGCTACGTCGCCTCCGTTTCGGGAAACGAGGACGAGATACCCACGGCGGCGGGTATGGCGAACTACCTCGGCATGACGAAGGAGGAGCTTTTCGCCCTCGAACGCTCGGAGGACGCCGACGTCAGAAAGGCTTACTGCAAGGCGATGAACGACCTCGAGCATTTTCTGCTGTCGGGCGCGGCTTTCAAGCGGATAAACTCGTCGCTCGCGGCCCTTTGCCTTAAAAATCTCTTCGGCTACGGCAAGGAGTCCGACGGCGACGACGACCTCGATCTCACTCTCACCGTGGCGGGTGAGAAAAAGTGAAGCGGGAGATAGAGGTCACCGAAAAACAGGCCGCCTTCATAAAGACCGACGCCGACGAGGTCTTTTTCGGCGGCGCGGCGGGCGGCGGCAAGTCCTGCGCGCAGGTCATAGACGCCCTCTTTTTCGCGTATTCGCACGCGGGCTCAAGGCAGCTGGTTTTGCGCCGCACCTTTCCCGAGCTTGAGCGGAGCATCGTGCCGTTATGCCGCAGGTTTTATCCGAAAGAGGCGGGCAAATACATCTCGTCAAAGCACGTCTGGCGTTTCAAAAACGGCTCATTGATAGAGCTCGGCTACCTCGAGGCCGAGGAGGACGTCACGAGGTATCAGTCGGCCGAATACGACGTCATCCGTTTCGACGAGCTGACGCACTTCACAGAAAGCCAGTATCTCTATATGCTCTCGCGCCTTCGCGGCGCAAACGGTTTTCCGAAGCAGATGAAGTCGACGGGCAACCCCGGCGGCGTCGGCCACGCCTTCGTCAAAAAGCGGTTTATAGACGATCCCGACGCCGTGGTAAACGGCAGGCGTTTTCAGTTCATCCCGTCCTTCGTGCGGGATAACCGCTTTCTCACCGAGGCCGACCCCGGCTACGAAAAGCGGCTTTCGGAGCTTCCCGAAAAGGAGCGCCGCCGCCTTCTCGAAGGCGACTGGAACTTTTTCGACGGCGCCTATTTCTCGGAGTTTTCGCCCGCCGTCCATATCGTAAAGCCTTTCGATCTGAGCGGCTATACCCGTTTCCGCTCGCTCGACTACGGTCTCGACATGACCGCCTGTCTTTGGTGGGCGGTCGACGCCAAGGGCGACATGTATATTTACCGCGAGCTTTACGAAAGCGGCCTGACGCTTTCGCAGGCGGCCGAAAGAATAACGGAGCGCACGCCGCCGTTTGAGGATATAGTCTACACCGTCGCCTCGCCCGACCTTTGGAACAGAAGGCAGGAAAGCGGCTTTTCGGGCGCCGAGATAATGTATTCGGCGGGTCTTACAGGTCTCATTCCCGCCGACAGCGGCCGCGTGAGAGGACTTAGGAGGCTACGCGAGCTTTTGCGGTGCGACGGCGGCACCTCGCCGAAGCTTCGCTTTTTCGAGGGATGCTGCCCCAACCTCGTGAGGTGCCTCCCGCTTCTGCGCCACTCCGACCGCGACCCCGAGGACGTCGCGGGAGAGCCGCACGAGATAACCCACGCGCCCGAATCCCTTCGCTACGGCGCGATGTCGCGCCCGTCCGTCCCCGAAAAGGGGACGCCCGCTCCCTCGGAGCGAAGCTTCGGCGACCCGTTCGCGAAAGACGCGGACGACGGCGCGCCGAGCTACCAATATCTTTACTGTTAGGAGAGAAAAAATGGAACTTTTTTGCATAGGCCTTTCGGCGGGCGTCGCCCTGTCGGCTGTATTCGCCATTTTAAGCGGCTGCCTTTGGCGTCGCGCCCGGAACAAAAAGGCCGCGAAGGACGCCGACGCATACTATGCCGCCGACGAAGAGATCGAAGCCATAATGAACTATAACGGAGAGGAAACGAAATGAGAAAAATAAAAGACGAAGCCTTCACCCGCGACTGGGGACTTTACGTGAAAGGCGCCGACTGGCTGTCGACGACGGGCTACAGGACGTCCGCCCGTAAAAACGAGCGTTTTTACAGAGGCGATCAGTGGGCGGGCGTCAAGGCGGGCAATCTCCCGACCCCCGTCTTCAACATTTTCAAGCGCATTACCGACTACGTCGTCTCCTACGTCGCATCGTCGCCCGTAAAAATCAGCTTCACCGCCGACGACAGGGAAGCGGGCGAGCTCTTGGGTCTCGAGTGCGAAGCCGCGTGGGAAAAGGACAAGATGGATAAAAAAATAAGAAAAGCTCTTCTTGACGCCGCCATCACGGGCGATATGTGCGCCCACGTCTACTGGGACGGCAAAGAGGGACGTCCGGGCGGCGCCTTCGGCAATTTCAGGACGGAGATACTTGACGCCGAAAACGTCTTTTTCGGCGACGTGACGACGCCCGAGGTCGAGCGCCAGCCCTATATCCTGATAGCGGGCCGCGCCTTTACCTCCGAACTCATCGGCGAGGCGAAGGCGGCGGGCGTCCCCAAAAAAGAGGCCGAAAAGATAGTCCCCGACTCCGATACCTATTCGGTCGAGACCTCCGACGGCACGCCCCGCACAACCTACGTCGTCGTCTACCGCAAGGGTAAGGACGGCTTTATTCATTACAGCAAATCGACCCGCGAGGCGGTCATAAGAGAGGACGTAAACACGGGCCTTCGCCGCTATCCCGTGGCGTTTGCCAACTGGACGGAGAAGAAGGGGAGCTTCCACGGCGAAAGCTTCTGCGGCGGCATCGTCCCCAATCAGATATTCATAAACAAAATGTTCGCCATGTCGATGAAGAGCCTCATGGACACCGCCTTCCCCAAGGCCGTCTACGACAAGACCAGGGTTTCGGGCTGGACCAACGCCGTCGGCACCGCCATCGGTGTCAACGGCGACGTCTCGGGCGTGGCGAAATACCTCGAGGGCAAGGGCATAGACCCCGACGCCATGACCGTCGCCGACAGGACGATAAAATACACCGAGGAGTGCCTCGGCGCGACCGACGTCTTACTCGGACAGAGCATCCGTCCCGACAACGCCGCCGCCATAGCGGCCCTCGGCCAGAACGCCGCGATCCCGATGGAGCTTATAAGGCAAAGCCTTTACGATTTCATCGAGGACGTCGCGCTTATCTGGCTCGACTTCTTGAAGACCAAGTTCACGGCCGAAAAGACGATAACCGTCGAAAAGGACGGCAAGCTCGAAACGCTCCGCTATCTGCCCGAGATAATAAGAAGGGCGGAGGCGAGAGTAAAGATAGACGTCGGCCCGTCGGCCTACATCTCCGAGCTTTCGTCCGTCGGCGTGCTCGGAAACCTATACTCTTCCGGCGCCATCAACGCCGTTCAGTATATAGAGCGTTTACCGAAGGGCTACGTCCCCGCGGCAAACGAGCTTATCGAAGAGCTTTCCTCCCACCCCGAGGAAAAAAGCGATATGTGAAAGGAGCGACATAAATGGATGAGAAGATACCCGAAGCTGAGCCCTTCCGCCTCAAAGTGAAATACAACCACGAGGAGATGTATCTCCCCGAGGACGAGGCGGCGGCCCTCGCGCAAAAGGGCATGAACTACGACAAGCTTCAGAAAAGCTACGAGGAGTTGAAAAACGACAGAAGCGCCGACCTTTTGGACGAGCTTACGAAAGAATACGGCTTTGAAAACAGAGCCGAGTTTCTTGAGACGCTTAAGAAAGGGACGTCCGACGACTCCGACGGCGAGCTCAAAGCCTTTCTTCGGGAAAACCCCGACCTCGACCCCCGCTCCGTCCCCGACGAGGTGATAACCGATTACCTCGGCGGCAAAAGCATATCCGAAAGCTATCTCCGCCACCGTCTGACCAAAGAAAAGGAGAGTCTGCAGACGGAGATAGAAAGACTCCGCTCTCTTCTCGAAATAAAGGAAGAGAACGCGAGAAACGCCGAAACGGCAAACGGGTCTTTGGCCTCCGCGGCGCCCGCGGCGGGAGAGTATTACAGCTCCGACGAGCTTGACGCTCTCTCCGACAGCGAGCTTGAGCATAACCTCGAACGCGCCGTCAGGTCGATGAGCAGACTTTCCGGAAAACTATAATCAAAGGAGAAAAACAAAATGGCATACACAACTTTCAAACCCAAGATATGGGCCAAGGCGATCGAAAGGGAGAGAGACACCCTCTCCGTCGGCGCCGCTCTCTGCAACAGGAGCTATGAGAAGGACGTCGCCAACATGGGCAACTCCATCCAGATAAACTGGACCAGGCGTCCCACCGTCAGGAGCTACACCGTCGGCACCGACATCACCGCTCCCGAGGTCCTCGAGGGAATCGGTTCGGCCGTCCTCGAACTCAATCAGCTCAAATACGTCAACTTTATGGTCGACGACGTCGACGAGCTTCAGTCGGCTCCCGACATAATGGAGAGCTGCATGCACGAGGCCTCCGCGGCCATAGCCGCCGACGCCGACAAATACGTCTACGGCCTCTACGCCGACGCGGGCTCCAGCATCACCAACTTTGGGGTAAACAACCTCAACATCACCGACGTGATCTCGCAGGCCGCGCAGACGCTCTACGAGCACGACGTCCCGCAGAACGAGGAAATTTTCCTCGAGGTCTCGCCCGAGATCTATCAGATCATGTGGCAGGCCAAGATACTCCGCGAAACCCCCAACGGCGACGCCTTCGGAAGCGGCTTCGTGGGCATGTACGACAACTTTAAGGTCTACATGAGCAACTGCCTCACAAAGGATGCCGCCGGCGCAACCTACTGCTTCGCCAGAACGAGAAAGGCCATAGCCTTCGTCGGTCAGATGAAGAAGATGGAAGCCTATCGCCCCGAGGGCCTCTTCGCCGACGCGGTCAAGGGACTCCACGTCTACGGCGCCAAGGTCGTCCGCCCGGACGAGCTTGTCGTTCTCAAGCTAAAGAAGGCGTCCTAACGACGTTAAAACGCCGCCGTCCTCACTTTTGAGGACGGCGGCCAACCCGACAAAAAGAGGTGTAAAAAATGTCAACTACCGTAAACGACGTCTTCCTTCGCGCAATGGCTTTGTGCGACTGCCTTGACGAAAACGGACAGGTCATAAACGCCGACCACACGGCGATATTTGCCGCCAGGGCGCCGATGCTCTGCGACGCCGCCCAGCGCGGACTTTTATATTACGCCGCCTACTATAAGACGACTACCTTCGTCTTCACCGCCGAGGGGGCGGGCACCCTCCCCATACCCGACGACTACGTCGCCACGGTGCGCCTCCTTTGCGACGGCGTCGACGCGACGGGCTTCGGAAGTCCCGTGAGGATCGTCGGCCGCAACTTCGTCAAGGACCGCGGCTACGCGGGCACGGTCACCTTTCATTATCAGGCTTTTCCCGCCGAGGTGACCGCCCTGTCGAGCCTTTTTTCATATCCCGACGGCGTGATACTCGCCACCCTTCCTTACTATCTCGCCTCGGTCTTTCTCGAGGACGAAGACCCCTCGCTTTCGAAATATTACGCCGACGCCTACGAAAAGGCGCGCCTCGCGATAAAGACGGCCTCCTTCCAGTCGGAGTTTTACGAGATAGGCGACGCGGTCGGAACGGAGTGTGGAAGCTGTGGCGCGAACTGATACCGCGGTCGAGATAGACCGCTTTTTAGGCATAAACGACGACGCCGCAAACTCGGGCAGACAGGGCGAGGCGGCCGCCATGAGCAACTTTTTCATAACACGCGAGGGCAAGCTTCGGAAACGAAACGGCATAAACCGTATTTCGCGTAACGGCGTGACGGGAAAAGTGCTCGACGTCGTGGAGTTTGCAACGACCACACTCGCGACCTATTCCTTTTTCGTCCTCACCGAGACGGCGCTCTGGGGTTATAACCTTACGACCCGTTCCTTCGCCGCGGTTTACAACCGTCCCGTGGCGGGGCCGGGCGCCGTCTTCGAAAAAGACGACCGCCTTTACCTTATAGGCGCGGGCGACTTCGTCCGCTTCGACAGAAACCTCGGCTGCGAGTCCGTCGAGCCCTATATCCCGACGGTAAACATCGGAAAAAACTCTTCGGGCACGGTATTCACGCCCTACGAAAAGCCGAACAGGCTGACGTCAACCGTCCGCGAGGAGTTCACGACCGACGACGACGCGACCGTCTACAAAATGAAGTATAAAAACATATCCGACGTGTCGGTGACGGGCATGAGTTTATTACCCTCCTACACCGTCAACTCGGAAAACGGATATATCACCTTCGCCTACACTCCCGCCCCGGGCGGCAGGATAACCGTTACCTACACGACCGCCGATCTCGCGGGACGCGATACCGCGATCAAAAACGCGGCGGGCGCCGTCTTTTTCGGCGGCACGGGCGACGGCGACCTCTTCGTCTGGAACGGGACCGACAACCTCCGCTATTACACAGAGGGCGGCGACGTCTCCTATTTCCCCGAGGACAACTGCGACACCGTCGGCAACGGTAAAATCGAGGACATGGTGAGATATTACGGCAAAATGCTCGTCTTCACGACCGACGGCATCTTCTCGAGCGTTTTCGAGGCGTCCCCGGAGGGCGATATAAGCTATCCGACGACCCTCATAAACTCAGACTGCCGCTACCTCTCGTCGAAGGTCGTCACGGCGGACAACCACCCCGTGTTTATCAGTATGTCGAAGCTGAAGCGGGTCGTCTCGACATCGGTCCTGGGCGAGAAAAACGTCGAGACCGTGAGCGGCAGGATCGAAAGGACTTTGATCTCGCTCGGCGCGTCGGACGTCTTTTCGGTCGAGTCGCGCGGCGAGGTATGGATAACGGCGACGGGCTCCGTCATCGTCTGGAACACGGAGCAAAACGTCTTTTACCGCCTCGACGGCTTCAACGCCGCCTACGTTTTCGACCTCGCCGCGGGCGTCCGCTTCATCGACTCGGACGGAAAGCTCTGCGTCTTCACCTACGGATACTCCGACATAGACGGCGAAGGGAACGAGACTCCCGTCTCGGCCTACTGCTACCTCGCGGGACTCGATTTCGGTCTGCCGTTTTCGGTAAAACGCCTAAACGACGTCTATATCGAAACGGGCAAGGAGGAGACTGAGGGCGGCGAAATAGCCGTCGTGACGGGCGGCGCGGGCGCGGCCGCGACGGTGAGCATAACCGCGGGCGGAATCTGCCGCAAAAAGCTTTCGGGCGAGCGCTTCGTTTCGCTCGACCTCATGATAAGGTCGGAAGGCGAAGGCGAGAGTCTGACCGTCAGAAAGACGGCGGTGGGCGCGACCCGCCTCGGCGGCGTCAAGCGCGGTTAAAATGCCGTAAAGACGGCTGAAAGGAGTAAAAATGGCAACACTTGATTCCATAATAAAGGAGCTTAACGGGCTCATCCCGAAGAGCGCCGACAGCGCCGCGAAAAACGGCGAATACGTGACTAAAAACGTCGCCGATCTCAACACGGCGTTGAAGAAGCTCCGCAATTCCTACAAGATAAAGAAAAAGCGGATAGCCGCCGAGTCGGAGGCGGCGAGGGAGGCCGCCTACCGCGAGAAAGCGGCGAAATTCCGCGATAACGAGCAAAAGAAAAGGGGAGTTGAAAACGAGTCGCGCGTCCGCGCCCGGAACAAGGAGCTCATAAACTTCTATAAGGGCATAACGGGCGCCGAGTCGGAGGGCGACAAAGAGGACGTCCTCGAAAAAGCGCTCGCCGAAAAAGGCGTCCTCGACCGCGAGCACCGCGACACGGTATACGACCTCGAGCTGAGGGAGGCGGCGGCCGAGGCCAAGAGGGAAGCAGAGAAAAAGCTTCTCGACGAGGAACGGAAGTCGGCGGAGCAAAATCTCACCGAGCAAACCAGAAACAAACTCGAGTCGCTCGCGAGAGAGCTCCGCGAGGAGCAGAGGGTAAGCGACCTCAAAGACCGCGCCGACGGAGAGGGCGGCCTTTCGGACGACGAGCTTTTCGATATATGCAACTACATCCTGACCTCGTCCTATTACAAGGGCTACCTCTATCGCTCGATGGTAAATCAGCGCTATAAGGAGCTCAAGGAGTCGGGCAACCTCACCGAGAGCGACCTCGCGAGGATCAGAAAACTCCTCAAGATCAAGGAGGGCTCCTGATGCTCGGTAAAATGAGCGCCGTCTTCAAGACGGCCTTCGCGGCGGTCGCGACCGCGGCAAATTATCTGCTCGGCGGCTTCGACGTCTCGCTCATCGCGCTTTTCGTCTTCATGGCGCTCGACTACGCGACGGGCGTTATGTCCGCCGCCCACCGCGGCGAACTGTCGAGCAAGGCGGGATTTTCGGGGATACTGCGAAAAATCACCGTCGTCGCCTGCGTAATAGTCGCCGTCATGCTCGACCGACTGCTCGGCACCGAGCACGTCTTCAAAATGATGTTTTGCTATTTTATGATAGCGAACGAAGGACTTTCGGTGCTTGAAAACGCGGGCGAGATGGGCGTGCCGCTCCCCAAAAAGCTTATTGACGCCTTAAAGCAACTTCGCGGCGAAAACGACGAATAAAAACTAAAAACACCTTCGGAAACGAAGGTGTTTTTTACGTCTTATTTGCTTTCGGTCGGCGCGGCCGCTTTTTTCTTTTTCGGGGGCTTTTCTATCTCGCCCGCCTTCTGCAGCGCGATCTTGGTGATGACGGGCCCGAAAAGCTCGTAGATAAGCGTGGCGCAAAGCACCACCGTCGTAATGGTCGAGGCTATTTCGGGGAACTCGTTGGCGACTATCTGCGCCATACCTATCGCGACGCCCGCCTGCGGCAAAAGTGCGAAGCCGAGATATTTTTTAATGTTCGGGTCGGCCTTGGTGACGGCGGAGCCCAAGAAGGCGCCCGTCCACTTGCCCAAAGACCTCGCGGCGAGGTAAACGATACCCACCACGCCCACCGAGGCAATAACTCCGACGTCAAGGTCGGCGCCCGAGAGGACGAAGAAAAGCAAAAACAAAGGAGGCGTCCAACGCTCCGACGACTCGGTGATGACGTCGGAATCCTTGCGGAGGTTGCAAAACGTCGCGCCCGTCATCATGCAAACCAAAAGCGACGAAAGCGAGACGCCGAGAAACTCGTCGAAGGCGAGCGACGCTCCGACGCCCGCCAAAACCGCCGTAATAATAAGGCAAAGCTTGTTTGCGCGCGAGTGGAAAAACCTTACGCAAAGGGCAAGCAAAAGTCCGATAACGAAGCCTATCGCCACCGAGAGAACGATCTCGAGAAGCGGCTCCAAAAGAATGCTTTTGACGCTTACGCCCTCGTTGTTATATAGGGCGATGGCAAGCGAATTCGATATGGCGAAGACCATAAGTCCCACGGCGTCGTCAAGCGCCACGACGGGTAAAAGCGCGTCGGTGACGGGACCCTTCGCCTTATACTGCTTCACCACCATAAGAGTCGCGGCGGGAGCCGTCGCCGTCGCTATAGCTCCTAAAACAAGCGCTTCCGAGACGGTGGTAAGTCCGAAAAATGTGAGGGCGAGCAGGCAGATATCGACGAAAATGACCGTCGTCAGCGCCTGAAACATGGTTATCGTTATGACCTTGCCGCCGATTTTCTTTATGTTCGCGAACTTGAAGGAGCCGCCTATCGAAAAAGCTATGAAGCCGAGCGCTATAGTCGTGATTATCGAAAAGCTTTCGAGCGTCTCTTTGCTTACGAGATGTCCGACGCAAGGGCCGATAAGAAGTCCCGCGACGAGGTAGGCGGTGACGTTCGGAAGTCTTACGAGCTTTGCGAGACGTCCGACCAAAAGCGCCGACGCGATCATTACGGCAAGCGAAAAAATTATTTTAAGACTTTCGCTCATTTAATGGCTCAGACCTTCCATATAAGTGACCGGCACGGCGAAAATAATGCCGCTGTCGGGCTTGTCGAGCCCGCCCGTGACGTCGTTGACGATCTTCGAAATGGCGTGGACCTTCTCGTCCTCCGTCACCATTAAGATCGTCTTGCTCTTCTCCCTTTCGGGGTTTAAGAAAAGGCGGAAAGCGGAGGTGAAGCTTATCTCGTCTTCCTGACTTAAAGACCGCGCCATGCCCGTCGACTCGAGAATCGTCGCGCCGGTGAAGCCGTGCAGGGTAAGCTCGTGTAAAAGCGCCTCGAAGCAGTCGGTCTGATTGAGGACAATAGTCACCAATACCATAATATTACCTCCTTATTTGCTGTGAGCGGCCATACGCAAACGCTGCGCGTGGTCGAGTATTCTCTTCCTTATTCTTATGTTCTTGGGGGTTATCTCCAAAAGCTCGTCGGGAGCGATGAACTCGAGGCTCTCCTCAAGACTTAAGTGGGTGCAGGGAGTGAGGCGCAAGGCCTCGTCCTTGCCCGCGGCGCGCATATTGGTCTGATGCTTCTGCTTGCAGACGTTTACCGCGATGTCGTCGCCCTTCGGCGAGCAGCCGACCACCATGCCCGCGTAGACGGGCACGCCGGGGCCTATGAAGAGCTTTCCGCGCTCCTGGGCGTTAAAAAGTCCGTAGGTTATCGACTCGCCCGACTCGAAGGCGATGAGCGCGCCCGACGAGCGGGTCGGGATCTCGCCCTTGTAGGGCGCGTATTCGTGGAAGACCGAGTTCATTATGCCCTTGCCGCGGGTGTCTGTCAGAAACTCGTTTCTGTAGCCGAAAAGTCCGCGGGAGGGGATGTAAAACGTGAGACGCGTCCTTCCGCCCATGGGCGCCGAGGCGACCATCTCGCCCTTGCGGCGTCCGAGCTTCTCGATAACGCTTCCGACGTATTCGTCGGGGACGTCAATGGTGACCTCCTCGACGGGCTCGCACTTCACACCGTCGATAACTTTTATGATGACCGACGGGTTGGAGACCTGAAACTCGTAGCCCTCGCGCCTCATCGTCTCGATGAGGACGGAAAGGTGCATTTCGCCCCTGCCCATGACCTTGAAGCACTCGGTCGAGTCGGTGTCGGACACCTTTAAGGAAACGTCCTTAAGCAATTCCTTGTAAAGCCTGTCGCGTAAATGCCTCGAGGTGACGTATTTTCCCTCGCGGCCCGCGAAGGGGCTGTCGTTAACCATAAAGTTCATTTCGAGCGTCGGCTCGGATATCTTCACAAAGGTTATCGGCGTGACGTCCGACGGGTCGCAGACGGTGTCGCCAATCGTAAGACCCTCTATGCCCGAAAGCGAGACGATGTCGCCCACGGTCGCACTCTCCACTTCGACCTTCTGAAGCCCCGAGAACTGATAAAGGGTGTTTATCTTGGCCTTGTAGGGCGCGCTGTCGCCGTGGTAGTTGCAGACCATGACCTCGGCGCCGCTCCTTATGACGCCGCGGTCGACGCGGCCTATGCCTATACGTCCGACGTAATCGGAGTAGTCGAGCGACGAGATAAGCATCTGCAAGGGCGCGTTTTCGTCGCCCTCGGGCGGATCTATGTAGTTTATGATAGTCTCGAAAAGGGGCGTCATGTCGGCCGTCTGCTTATCGGGCAGATAAGAGGCGGTGCCGCTTCTTCCCGAGCAGAATACGAAGGGACTGTCAAGCTGTTCTACGCTCGCGTTAAGCTCCAAGAAAAGCTCCAGAACCTCGTCCCTTACCTCGCTTATCCTCGCGTCGGGCTTGTCGACCTTGTTTATGACGACTATGACCTTAAGCCCGAGGTCGAGCGCCTTTTGTAAGACGAAGCGGGTCTGGGGCATGGGGCCCTCGGCGGCGTCGACCAGAAGCAGCACGCCGTTTACCATTTTGAGCACGCGCTCCACCTCGCCGCCGAAATCGGCGTGACCGGGGGTGTCTATAATGTTTATTTTGATGCCCTTATAGACGACCGAGGTGTTTTTCGAGAGGATGGTAATGCCGCGCTCTCTTTCGAGGTCGTTGCTGTCCATAACGCGCTCGGCGACGACCTGGTTGTCGCGGAAAACGCCCGACTGCTTAAGGAGCACGTCGACGAGCGTCGTCTTGCCGTGGTCGACGTGGGCTATTATTGCGATGTTTCTGATGTCGTTCCTTATCAAGAGATATTTCCCCGTTTCAACTTATTATTTTTTTACAAATATATATTATATCACTTATACTTGCGCCTTGCAAATGTTTTTTCCACCCACGGCGCGGAGAAATTGCTCGTATTAAAAATAATTGACAAAATAATAATTTTTTAGTATAATATTACCAACAAATATAAGAAAGGAAGTACTTTAATGGTAAAACGTGCAATTTCAGTTGCTGTTTGTTTAATGCTTCTTGCGGCCGCCGTGCCGTTTTCCGCGGTGTCCGCGGAAACGATTCCCGAGACGCCAAAGGCGTTAGCGGCGGAAGAACTCCCCGACGCGATGATCGGCAAAATCTCCGAGAAAACGCTTGTCGCGAGAGTGAACGATTTTGAAGACGACCCCTATTCACTCGTCTTCGCAAATGACGACGGCACCTATTCTCTCTTTTATTTCAGCGAGCCCGTGAAATACACGGCCGCCGACGGAACGGTCAAAGACAAAAGCACCGCCATTTCGGAACAAAACGGAGCTTTCCGCTCGGGCGATAACGACTTTTCGGCCGTTTTACCATACGGCGCGGCAGAGGGCGTCACGTTCTCCTACGGCGAATATGCCGTTACCTTCAAGGCAAACGGCGCGGCCGAAACTTCGCACGCCGTCAAAACGGGCCGCGACTGCGTTATCTATGCAAATATCTTTAAAAACGTTTCTCTCCGTTACACCATGCTCCTTAACGGCCTGAAGGAAGATATTATTTTGACTTCGCCCGATTGTTCCGAAAGCGTTTCTTTCACGGTTTACACAAACGGACTTTCGCTTTCCGAATACGAGGACGGCTATTATTTCGCCTCGGGCGACGAAAAGCTTTTCAAGCTCGGCGAGCTTACGGTCGAGGACAGCTCGGGTATCTTCGACGAAAAGGAATACGCACACGAAATGACGGTCGAGACGGTCGAAGACGGCGAAGAATACAAGGTCACGTTAACGGTCGACCGCGCTTATCTCGACGACCCCGCGAGAGTTTATCCCGTTTACGTCGACCCGACCATTACGCTTAATACCAAGACTCAAATCGAGGACACCACTCTGTTTTCAGGTCAGCCGACCAGCAATTACGGCGGATTTAAGAATATACGCACGGGGTATTACAACACGACTTATAAACAGAGTTATACCCTGATGAGATTTCCAGGGCTAACGTCGACTTCGTTTAATTTTTGTTATGCCTCCGAAATAACAAGCGCGGATTTATATCTTTATTCACAGGAAAACCGTTCAACAAGCACTTGGATACAGGCAAACTTTTATTCGGGAACAGACTGGGACGAGGATTATATAACATATAATACCGCGGTTTATCCTTTTTATTCCTTAGGCATGATGGGGTTGACGGCAGTTCCGTCTAATGCAACCGCAGGGTATATTTCCGTTGATATTACTTATGCTCTTCAAACATGGAAAGGAGGAACATATTCAAACAGTCCCTTTAATAAAGGCATATGCTTAACAGGGCCAATGTCATCCGGCAGTTGTCTTAATATAAAATCTACCGAAGCGCCATCAAACAAACCGTATTTAACGGTCGTTATTACGCCGACGCTATCGGAAAGCAGTGTTACAATTGAGTATACTACTTCAAAACAGTTGTCATATACGATAGGCGGTAGTGTTCCCTGCGCGTCCGCATGGCTCTCAAGCAATAATTCTGTTGCAACTGTTTCTAACAGCGGCCTCGTGACGGCGGCAGGGGTTGGCAGTTGTCAAATATATGTATATGGTATTCCAAATAATGCTTTGATTGTTGCGGTTTGCGATGTTAGTGTGGAATATATCATTTTTGAAACTCCGATTATTAATATGAATAAGGAAGATCTACAATTTGGGCAAAAAACTAAAAACACTATTCAAAGCATTAATTCCTTAATCAGTGACTCGTATTTTACAGATTCTGTTACTTCATTAAGACAAAAAATGATTAATACTTGCGAATTTGTAGGAAACACTCCTGCTCCTAATTACGCAATTGATATGATTGACTTTTTTATTAACGGTGAAAACAGAAATATTGTGGATTACAGCAATAACGATTTAATAAATGACGTTGAAACCCATAGTTCAACAACAGCTTTTATAAATGATATAAATACGCAGATAAAAAATCAGCTGTTAAGCGGCAAAACAATGGTCGAGCTCTATGGATTTATTTCCGTCAATAAGCCAGTTTATTCATTAAATCATCCTTTGGCTTTTTGTATTCATGGCACACAATATGCGAGAGTCTCTATTACTTCGTACTCTGTTACAGGAACAAATTATTCTGCTTCATTACATATAGTATTAAAAGATGTATTCGGTTTAGCAACTGATGATATAACACGACCGACAGGATGGCTTGACGGTTTTTTTAGCTGGTACGTATTACAACACTATGACGGATATAATGGAGCGCATAAGCCGTTTATTACTGTAATTGAGTTTGATACTATTGTTTCGGGAACGCTTTAGTTTTAATTACGGAGGGGTATTAATATGGCAAAAAAACGGGGCTTTACCTTTGTGCGAATAGTTGCCGCGGCTTGTCTGATATTGTATTCTGCTATATTTGGCTTTTGGCTTATAATAATATCTTTAGATTATATTATTATTAATCACTATCCTTTCGATATTGAAATTATCTTTTTCACTGTTCACTATTTGGCCATAACAGCTATTGCGACTTCAATGATTGTTCGGAATAATGTATTAACCTCGATCGGCGCGGCGGTTTGTTGTCCGTTTGCGGTCGGAAGATTGATCACTATGATACGCGAATATCAACACGGTATTATGCGCTTATCGGACCCGATTGCGTCTGCGCTTTACTTGGCAATGTGGGTTGCTTTGGCTTTTTTCGGAATTCCAAGAATAAAAAAAGCAGCCGGCATTATTGCCGCAATACTGTCTGTAGCATGGTTTGCCGTCACTATGCTCGGAACCCTTGAAAGCGTGGATTTTTCTCCTTTATTGCCTTTTTATGAGAGTTCCCTCAAAAAATTATTGTTGCCGATAGGGATAATCTTTATTGCAATATCGGCAAGGGAGAAACCTGTGAAGAGGGATAACAAGTTATAAGCCGTTTGTAACATTGGCGGTTTTTTGAGCCTTTGAAAAATATGTTGACTAAAGCATAAACCCACGCCCCCGCGCCATCGGCGCGGGGGCGTTCTTTTTTTCTTACTTTATCGCTTTCAAAAGGGCGTCTTTTTTGGTCACCTTTTCAAAGGAAACGCCGAGGTCCTCTCTACCCATGTGGCCGTAGGCGGCAAGCCCCGAATAGATGGGCTTACGGAGGTCGTAATAGTCTATTAACGCGCCCGGACGGAGGTCGAAAACCTCCGATACCGCCGCCGCCACGGCTTCGTCGGGAACTTTTCCCGTGCCGAAGCTGTCGACCGTCACCGAGACGGGTGACGCCACGCCTATGGCGTAGGCTATCTGCACCTGCGCTCTTCTCGCGAGCCCCGCCGCGACAATAGTCTTGGCGATGTTTCTCGCCGCGTAGGCGCCGCTGCGGTCGACCTTGGTCGGGTCCTTGCCCGAAAACGAGCCGCCGCCGTGGCTCCCCATGCCGCCGTAGGTGTCGACTATTATCTTGCGGCCCGTCAGTCCCGAGTCGCCCACGGGGCCGCCTATCACGAACCGCCCCGTCGGGTTTATGTAATATTTCGTTTCGGCGTCGAGCATGCCGTAAGGGAAGACCTTTTCGATGACCTCGCTTTTCACGGCCTCGACAATCTCGCTCTGGCTCACGTTCCCGTCGTGCTGCGTCGAGACGACCACCGTGTCTATCCTCGCGACGCGCCCTTCGCCGTCGTATTCGACGGTCACCTGCGTCTTGCCGTCGGGACGTAAAAACGGCACCGTGCCGTCCTTGCGGACTTTCGCGAGCCTCTTTGCGAGCTCGTGCGCCTTCTGGATGGGCATCGGCATAAGCTCGGGCGTTTCGTCGCAGGCGAAGCCGAACATCATGCCCTGGTCGCCCGCGCCTATAAGATGCTCGCTCCCCGCTCGCCCCTCGAGCGCCTCCGATACGCCCATGGCGATATCGGGCGACTGCTCGTCTATCGACGTCACGACGCCGCAGGTGTCGGCGGAAAAGCCGTAGGCGAGGTCGTTATAGCCTATGCGGCTTATGACGCGCCTGACGGTCTTGGGGATGTCGACGTAGCAGCTCGTCGTTATCTCGCCGAAGACGTTTACGAGCCCCGTCGTCGCCGTCGCCTCGCAGGCCACGCGCGCCGCGGGGTCTTTTTCGAGTATTTCGTCGAGCACGGCGTCGGCTATCTGATCGCAGATCTTATCGGGGTGACCTTCGGTCACCGATTCCGACGTGAAAAGTCTTCTTTGCATAATATCACTCCGTAAAAAAGCTCCGTCCGAAAGGACGGAGCAAATTATCTCATCTCCGGCTTTCGCCTCAGGATTTGGCACCTTACTTTTTTGCAGGTTGCCGGGCTTCACAGGGCCTGTCCCTCTGCCGCTCTTGATAAGAAAATTTTTAATTTGACGATATTATAATACAAAAACAGACCTTTGTCAACAGTTTTTCGCGTCCCACTTTTTCGCAAATTCCGTAAGCGCCTTTTTCCGAAGGTAATAGGTCTGCCGCTCGGAGTAATTAAGCTCCATCGAGACCGCCACCCACGACTTGCCGCGCAAATACCTCGCCCTCATTATCTTTTCGTAGACGGGCGGCAGGGAACAGAGTATTTCCTCGGCCCTGTCCCGCTTTTGCAGATTGCCGCTTATGCTTTCCGAGAGCTTTTCGAGTATCGCGCCGTATCGTTCCGACGCCGCGCGAAGGGCGGCGACGGCGGCCAAGAGATCTTCGCGGTCGCCCGCCGCGGCGGTTATCTCATCGAGCTTCAGCGACTCGATGAAATCGCGGTTTTTCATTATTCTGTTGATTTCGAAGACCTTCGCATCGTTTCGCGCCGCGGTATTCTTCAGGTCTTTGAGAAAAGCCGCCGCTTCCTTCTCGTTCATGTCGTCCTCCTTGTCTTGAAAATAAGACAAAATACTGAAAATTTCAAGATAAAAATATCAAATATCCCTTATATTTCCAATTATATCCGATATTTTCGGCGAAAATTGTTGACAAATGTCAACGAAATATAAAAAAACGGTTGCAAAAAGCGAAAAAATGTATTATACTGAAAAAGAGCTCCGTATTTTTCTTACGAAGGTGATTTTATGAACGGGATAGCGGAAATACTGCGGTCGCTTCGCGGCGAAATGTCCTTGCGGGAGGTTGAAAACGTCACCTCTGTTTCGCGTTCTTATCTTAGCAGAGTCGAAAACGGCCTCCGAAAGCCGTCGGCCGAGGTGCTCTCGAAGCTTGCCGACTGCTACGGCGTCGATCCGCTTTTCCTCTACGGCGCCGCGGGTCTGCTTAAAGACGCCCCCGAAGAAAAGACTCTTTCCGACCTCGCGGCCGTCGTGAACGCGGGCGGCAGGCTCTCATCCGAGCAGGTGAAGCTCCTTCGTCTCGTCGCCGAAAGCATGCTCTCGGACGCCGAAGGGAAGGACCCTTCGCGACTCTGAAAATATAATATCAGAACATTTGTCCTAATTTTCGGACACCGTCGCTTCGTAACCGAATAATACCGCAACGCCACTGCAATAAACTGCAAAATAAAACGCCTATCCCGAAGGATAGGCGTTTTGCGATTTTAATTATTTCACGCAGGCGGAGGCGCCGACCCACCAGCCCGTCGGCGTGCCGGGGCCGCCCGGATTGAAGGAAAGGTCCTTTTCCTCGAGCTCTTCGAGGCGGTCGGCGTCGCCGTTCAAATAAGCGGTTATGCGAAGTCCCGCCGCGACGAGCCTTTCCCGAAGGCCGCCCAAGCGGATATCCTGAATTTCAAAGCCGAAGGCCTTGTTAAGCGTATACCACTGCTTTCTGAAGGCCGAATGATAGCAGTCGAAGAGGGAAATGACCTCGGGGATCCGCTCCGACGCGAGCTTTTTAAGCGCGTCCCTGTCGCCGCTTCTGTAGGCGGTCTTTATGTCGCGTGAGAGATAGACCTTCGCGGACAAAAACGCCGCGAGCCTCTTTTGCGTCTCGAATAATAGCGAGTATCTGAATTCGGGCACCGACGAGAGTGTCAGGGCGTCGGCGGCGTATTTTTTATCGAGGTCGCTTACCGCGAAGCTCTTGTCGAGCCTGCCTATGAGCGGGTCGTTGAAGAGCGCCGCCTTCTGAATGAACGGCGACTCGCTCTTTCCGAAATACTCGACGGCGTCGATCTTCATAAAGTCTTCGTAACTTATGCCGAAGCAGTCGGGACACCTTTCTTCAAGGTCGCCGCCGTAGCATATTTCGGCGTAGAGTAATAGCGTAGGCAAAACGGCGAAGACGGAGCATTCGGCGCCGTCGTCGCCCCACGCCGTCGCGACGACGTTTTTAACGCCGTATTTTTCGGCGTATTCAAGCTGTTTGGGAGTGACGTAGGCCGAGAAGACGTTGCGGGGAGTCGCGCCGCTCCAGCACCAGGCGCCGCCCGCGAACCAGACTTCGCGCCCCGCCCCGGCGTGACAGCGGAACATGTGGTCGAGAAGCTTTTCTTTTTCGGGAGTGGTGTAGTAATCCCAGTAGCAAAGCGCGACCTCGGGCGGTATTTTGTCGGTGACCTCCTTCGAGAGCTCGCCCTCTTCGACGTAATATTTGCCGTTAAACTGCATCCTGAAGAACATATCGCTCCACATTACGGGCTCGAAATCGTATTTTTTGCATATCTTTATGACCTTCGCGAGATGGCGAAGCATGATGTCCGACTTGGCTTCGGGGCCGTGAATATCCTGATGGCGGCCTCTTCCGAGGTGGTGCGCCTCGTCCATGCCGATATGGATGCGGCGGGTTCTGAAGCACTCCCTTGCCGTCTTTATCATCGCCTCGATAAGAGCGTCGACCCTTTCGTCGTCGGTGAGCAGTATGTCGTCGATGTCGCTGTACCCTCCGAAGGCGGGCCACTCGAAAATGGCGTTGAGGTGCGCGAGGGTCTGTATGCAGGGTATGACCTCTATGCCGAGCGCCGCCGCGTAGGCGTCGATCTCCTTAAGCTCTTTTTTGGTGTATCGGCCGCGAAGATGGCCGAAATAGGGGTATTCGGTTATCTCGTAGGTGTCCTCGGTGTAGAGCATGAGGGCGTTGAAACCCATCGACGCGAGGTGCAAAAGCAGGTTTTTAAGGCTTTCGACCTTCGGGACGGCGTTGCGGCTGCAGTCTGCCATAAGGCAAAGGGTGTCGAACTTTGCCGACTGCCTAATCGGCTTTTTCTCTTTGAGAAAACGCGGGACCATCGAAAGGGCGCGAAGGGCGTCCCTCTCCGAGCCGCAGCCGATGACGACCTTGCCGTCCTTTTCAGTGAGAGTCAGCCCTTCGGCTTTCTCAAAGGCGACCTCGACGTCGGGAATGGCCAGAAAATCGGCAAGGAGCGAAAGCCCCTTTTCATATTCCTTGGGGACGTTTGTAAATCTCATAATACGAACCTCCGTATTTTTTTATAATTCAATTATAGCACCTTGCGGGCGGCTTGTCACCGTAAAAGCGAAATATTTTGTCCGATATTGAAAAAAACCTCAGGATATGGTAATATAGAATAAAAAGGGAGGGGACTGAATGAAAAAACTTTCCGCGGCGCTGTTTTCGGCGTCTTGCGCTCTTTTCTTTTCCGCCGTCGCCTTCGCCGAGGGCGAAAACGCCACCGCGCCGGACGGCGTTACCGCCATGATATGGATGTTTTGCATTGGCGCGGCGGCCGCGGCCGTCGCCTTGGCGGTCTTTCTTATCGGCCGAAAGAAGTAAATAGCGCGTTTTTTTTCACTTTTTTCGGATAAATGCTTGAAATTATGATATTTTAGTGTATAATTAAAATAAGCACTTTAAATAAAGAAAAGGAGAAAATGAAAAAATGGCAGATATCAACAACGTAATGAACACTCCCGACACCACCGCCGAATACACCCAGGAGGACATCAACAACAATAAGATCATGGCCGTCCTCGCCTACTTAGGCATTCTCGTGCTTATCCCGATTTTTGCCGCGAAGGATTCCAAGTTCGCCCGCTTCCACTCCAATCAGGGCCTCGTGCTTCTCATTTGCGATATTGTCGTTTCGATAGTCCTCGGAATAGTTACGGCAATTATTGCCTTTATCCCCTATGTTGGCCCGATTCTCTCCGGCATTATTTGGGCGGTTATCCCGATAGTTTTGCTTGTGTTCGCCATCCTCGGCATAGTCAACGCCGTCCAGGGCAAAGCGAAGGAACTCCCCATCATCGGCAAATTCAAGATACTCAAGTAATCGCGGTCAAAAGCCGTTTTACGGCGCACTTCCCTTGGAAGTGCGCCGTAATAATGTTTTAAGCAAGAAGGAAACCCGTATGAAAAGGATTATCTGTTTCGCACTCGCGCTGCTTTCTGTCATAGCGCTCGTTTCGTGCGCCGCAAGACCTTCCGACGACGAGCTTTACGCCTCCGCCGTGCGCGACGCCGTCTTTGCCGACGAAGACGAGATAATGCCCCTCGTAAACATAACGAAAGACGATGAAAACGTCATATGGAGCGAAGACGGCAAAAGCGTTCTCGTCGCCTTTATGCACAAATACCCCGACAGCTATCCGGCGGGCGAGGAGATAGAACTCAAATGGGGAAACGTCTGGTGCGTTTCCGCGGGCGAGTTTGTCGCCTGGATGAAGAAAAACGGCGAAAAGGTCGAAAACTGGACCGAACGTCTCCATCAGGTCATGGGTATGCCCTATTCGAAAAACTATACGACCGTAACGGCCCTCTGGGTCGACGCCTCTTTGATTTACCGCCCCGCCTATGTGACCGACGCCGCGGCGCCGATGAAAAACACTCTCGAGCCGACGGGCGACGAGGCCTTCGACGCCATGTATAAGGAATGGTTCGACGGCAATATCGTCTGGTCGTATTTCGACAGCGCCTTCCCCTGGACCCGCCTCGGCTACACCTACGACTGGGCCGATAACGGCACGGAATACGGTCTTTCCGAGTTTCTCGTTTTCTCGGGGGCAAAGGCCAAGGTCGAATATACTTACACCGTTTCCGAATTCGTGAGCTTCACGAAAGAAAAATAAAAAGAGAGGAGAAGACCATGAAAAAGTTACTTAAAGTCATCAGCGTAATTCTTTCCATTACTCTTGTTTTCGGCGCTTTCGGCGCCCTTGCCGTCCATGCCGACGCGGTAATCACCGAGAGAGAGATAGATTTATTATTATTCTCTTTAAGCCCGTATAGAATCCATTGTTTCTTTACGGAAACTCTCCCGAACGTCCCTTATTTGGACGTCGAAGAATATCTTCAGTATATTTATAACGGTGATTTTGATACAGCCTCGGACGACTTTGAAACATACACCGTTACGAACCCCTACGGCGAGACCATGGTCGTCGACACGGTGAACGATACCGTGACCTTTGAAAACTTCGACGCCTTTATGGCCGTTGAAGTCAACGAGGAGGGCAGTTCGATAGAGATCAATTATGTGCAATACTTAAATGACTCCGTCATTAACGAGCCCTCCGCCATAACCGTCGATCTCGGCGCTTACGGCATAGACGCGATAGCTTACGGCACCCAGGTTATTTTGCCGCTCCCCGTCCTCGGCGCCATGTTCTCCTCCAGCTACAACAACGCGGTTTATTACAACAACGGAGAGATGGAAGCCATCTGCTTCGTCCACACCTTCGACCCCGAGTCCTATTACGACGAATTCGACCAGAGCCACCGCTTACAGAGCCTTACCCGCACCGCGGCCGAAGCCGAATTCAACTATAACACCCTCTGCCTCTATTTCGACTGGTTCTTCGGCAGACCCTCGAATACTGTTCTTGCCGAAAGCATGGAGACCATGTGCTTTGACGAGGCGCTCGATAACTACAGCGAACACACCCAGCTCGCCAAACAGCTCCTTCTTTCCGAAAGCATGGTCGACTATTTCAACGGCATGTTAATCTTAGGCTATTACGTCTTCGACGGCGGCCATACCGTCATGATGAACACCCTGCTCAACTATTGCACCGAATATATTACCACGCCTCTTATCAGTGAGTGGCTCGATAACTACGCAGGCGACAGCGACGAAGCTCATATCGCCCGCGACCACTATGAAACGCTATTCGAAAGCTTAGTACTCGTGGACGTTGTTGCGAACACCCGCGCGACCGAATACGAACAGTATAAAGACGAAATAGTCGCCGAATACGACAGCGGCGCCTACCTCATCATCCACGGCGATCTCGCGGTCTTCGTTTTCGACAGCTTCGAGACCGACACCCCCTACGAACTTCTCGACGCCCTGCAGACCGCCTCGGAGGCGGGCGTCAAGAACTTCCTCCTTGACGACTCCTGCAACGGCGGCGGCTACGTCATGGCCTACCAGTATATCGCCACCCTTATCACCAATAAGCAGAACCGGTCCAACAAGCATGCCGGCGCCGAACTTTCCGTCCCCACCGGCGGCGTTTACAGCGTGGTTTACGAGTTTGACCTTGACCTCGACGGCGACTTTGACGAAGACGACGAGACCTTCTGCTTCGACTTCAATTTCGCCATACTCACCTCGCAGGCCTCTTTCTCCTGCGGCAACTCGCTGCCTGTCGACGCCGCCTCCCAGGGCGTTATGATACTCGGCGAAAACAGCGGCGGCGGCTCCTGCTACGTCACCAACCGCTACTTATCCGACGGCTTCGATTTCCCGATATCCGACATCCTTAAGTTGGTTATCTCAGATCTCGACGTCGACCTCGGCGCCCCCGTTGACGAATACCTCATCGAAGAGACCGCCGACGGCAAGAACTACGCCCCGCTTTACGATCTCGACAACATAAACGGACTCATCACCGCCTTCTACGCCTGCGACGAGCACGTCCCCGGCGATACGGTCATTGAGAACGAAGTTCCCGCGACCGTCGAAGAGGGCGGCTCCTACGACGAAGTCGTTTACTGCGCCGTCTGCGGCGAAGAGATAAGCCGCGAGACCGTATACACCGATCCGCTCGAGCCCTCTCCCGAGGTTGCCGACAGCATCGACGCAAACGTCGTTACAGCGATAGTTCTCATCTCCCTCGCCGGCGCCTGCGTAGTCCTTCAGAGGAAAAAGAACATAGTAAGATAACCCCGAAACAAATAACGGCAACACGAAAGTGTTGCCGTTATTTTATACTCTCTTAAAGCTCCAATTCCATATCCACGTGGACTACGCCCTCCTCGAGGTATTCCCCCGAGACCGTCGCAAACCCCAGCTTTTTGTAAAACCCCTCGGCCTGCTTCTGGGCGTCGACGTGTATCCTCTCGCAGCCGTAAAACTCCTTCGCGGCCGCCATGCTTTTTTTCATAAGCTCCGTCCCTACGCCCTTTCCCCGCTCGAGGACGAGCACCCGCCCGATTTTGACCGTCTTGTCGCGGCTCTCGTCGGGGTAGGCGCGTAAGTATGCCGTCACCCTGCCGTTTTCGTAAAAAAAGCAGTGAAGGCTTTTATAGTCGACGTCGTCCTCGTCGACGCAGATTATCCGCTGTCCCACCGCGAAGACCTCGCAGCGCGACTTGAGTATCTCGTATAATTCCGCCGTAGTGAGACGGTCGAAGGTTTTGACAAGTAGCTCCACGTCGGCCCTCCGTCTGATAGATTTACGCTAATATTCTATCATAAACGCCGCGCTTTTGCAAGCGGCTCCGCCCCGATAAAAACCGATTGAAAAATCCGCCGTTTTGTGATATACTGACAGGGTAAACAAAGTAAAGGAAAAACCGAAATGAAACTTATAGAAAGCTTTTCAGTCGACCATAACCGCATCGTTCCGGGCATCTTCGTAAGCCGTAAAGACAGGGTGGGTAGCGGCGTCGTCACGACCTACGACGTCCGCCTCAAAAGACCCAACGTCGAGCCCGTTATAGACGTCGCGGCCATGCACTCTCTCGAGCATCTGATAGCCACAACCCTCCGCAACGACCCCGTCTGGAAGGACGAAGTCGTCTACTGGGGCCCGATGGGCTGTCTCACGGGCTTTTATCTCATCTTAAAGGGAGACCGCCCGTCAAAAGAGCTTTACGGACTTATACTTTCCGCCTTCAAAGCGGTCGCCGACGCCGAGGCCGTCCCGGGAGCCGCGCCGCAAAACTGCGGACGTTATATAATGCACGACCTGACGCTAGCTAAATACTACGCCGCCGAGTTCGTCGCATACCTGACGGAAAACGCCGATAAGCCAGAGACGTTCGAATACCCGCGCCGGGGACGTCCCGTCACCAGGGACGGACTTAAATTCTACGATTCATAAATAAAAAAACGCCGCCTCCCACGGCGTTTTTATTTAGCCTTTTCGCATATTTATTGCGAACTGAAGCGGCGTTATGCCGTAATGCTTTTTGAAATCGCAGATAAAGTAATTGCTGTTGTTGAAGCCGCAGGCAAGGGCGATGTCGGTTATTGAGCCCGTCTTGTTGAGAAGCAGTTTTTCGGCAGCGCGAAGACGGGTCAGCTTGATATACTGCGCCACGCCTATCCCCGTGTATTCCTTGAAGGTGCGGGAAAAATGGCTGTCGCTCATCGAAAACTTCCGAGCGAGGTCGCCGAGGCTCAAAGGCTCGGCGTAGTGAACGGACACGAACTGCGCCGCGTCCTGAACTATTCTCTCGTTCTGTCCGACGTCGGCCTGCCTTTGAAGCTCGGGCTGACGGCAAAGGCAGATAATTATCTGCCGCAGAAGATTCTGACACTGCAAAAGATGATAATCTTCCTTCTTACTATACTCGCCCCGCATGGCGTAAAAAAGGCTTTTGACGTATTCGAACGCCTCGGGAAGAAGTCTTAAGTGCCGCTGATTTTTAAGCTCCCTTAACATCGGGAGATACTCGTCTCCTATGAAGGCGGTCGTAAAATAGACGAGCAGACGGCGCGAGCGCTGCTTCCGATTATAGGTCATCTTGTGGATATATCCCTGCCACACGAAGGCGATCTCGCCCTCCTCGACGTTGTAGATCTCGTTGTTTATAAAACAGCGGGCGTGGCCGTCGAGAAGCAGATAAAGCTCGTGAAAGGAATGACGGTGGTCGTCCCTTATGCTTGTCTCGTCGTCCTTTATCGTGGTTTCTTCGACCTTTAGGTAGGATTTTTCGTTCTGAACCATTTTCCGTCCCTCCGCCGCGGCAAAACCGCGGGTTTTATAAAAGTCTGCTCGATTTGCAATTTACATCAAACGGGAAATAATATATAATATATCATATAGTTTTTACGTTTAAATGTCAACAATTATTCGGAGTTTTTCAGGCATCAGAGCCGAAAAATTATAGAAAAACGACGGACATTGTGCTAAAATAATACCGTCGGGACGCGGACTGCGGGGGCAGTCTGCGCCGCCAATCTGAAACCGTATTATCGTTTTTAACTATAGACTAACGCTGGAGGATTACTAAAATGGAAAAGGAACAGATCATCGGCAGAATCAAAGAAGGCGGGCTCGTCGCCGTAGTGCGCGCCGAGAACGCCGAGAAGGCGATAAGCATCACCGAGGCCTGCATCGAAGGCGGCGTCGCCGCCATAGAGCTTACCTTCACCGTCCCCTTCGCCCATCAGGTCATCGAAACGCTCGCCAAAAGATACGATAAGGGCGAGATAATAATAGGCGCGGGCACGGTGCTTGACGGCGAGACCGCCCGGATAGCCATGCTTTCGGGAGCGCGCTTTATCGTCTCCCCCTGCTTTAAGGAGGATATTGTTCGCCTTTGCAACCGCTACCGCGCGCCCGTAATGCCCGGCGTTATGACGGTCACCGAGGCGGTCGCCGCCATGGAGGCGGGAGCCGACGTCTTAAAGGTCTTCCCGGGCGAGCTTTTGGGCCCCTCGTTCATCAAAGCCCTTCGCGGCCCGCTCCCCTACGCGCAGATCATGCCGACGGGCGGCGTCAGCGAGGAAAACGCGGCCGAGTGGATAAAGGCGGGCGCGGTGGCGCTCGGAGTCGGCGGCGCTCTCACCAAGGGGACGCCCGAGGAGATAAAGGCTCGCGCCGAACGCTTTATAAAGATAATAGGAGAGGCAAGAAAATGAAAATAAGACCGAGAGAAAACTCCGCTTTCGACTGCGTCTCGCTCGGCGAGGTCATGCTCCGTCTTGACCCCGGCGACAGCCGCATCCGCTGCGCCCGCTCCTTCACGGTATGGGAGGGCGGCGGCGAGTATAACGTCGCGAGAGGCCTCGCCCGCTGCTTCGGCATGCGGACGGCCGTGGTCACGGCCTTAGCCGAAAACGACGTCGGCTATCTTATCGAAGACTTTATCCGTCAGGGCGGCGTCGACACCTCGTTTATTCATTGGACGGAATACGACGGCGTCGGCCGCGCCGTAAGAAACGGACTCAATTTCACCGAACGCGGCTTCGGCGTGCGCGGAGCGCTCGGCGTCTCCGACCGCGGCAACTCGGCCGCCTCAAAGCTCGAGCCCGAAGACGTCGATTGGGAATATCTTTTCGGGACGTTGGGCGTCCGCTGGCTCCACACGGGCGGCATTTACGCGGCGCTTTCCGAGTCGTCGGCCCGCGTCGTCAAGGCGGCGGTCGAGGCGGCGAAAAAACACGGAACGATCGTCTCTTACGACTTGAACTACCGCCCGTCGCTCTGGAAGGCGCAGGGCGGCATCGAGCGCGCCCGCGAGGTCAATAAGGCCGTCGCGCCCTACGTCGACGTCATGATAGGCAACGAGGAGGACTTTACCGCCTGCCTCGGACTTGAAGTCCCCGGCAACGACGAAAACCTTCAAAAGCTCGCCGTCGACGGCTACGCCTCGATGATAGAGACGGCCAAAAAGGAATACCCGAATTTTCAGGCGATAGCGACGACGCTTCGCGCCGTCAAGACCGCCTCCGTAAACGACTGGTCGGCGTTATGCTGGCTCGACGGAAAAATATATAAATCCCGTCAGTATGAAAACCTCGAGATATTCGACCGCGTCGGCGGCGGCGACAGCTTCGCGAGCGGCCTCATATACGGACTTATGACGACGGGCGACGGACAGAAAGCCGTCGACTACGGCGCGGCGCACGGAGCGCTCGCCATGACCACCCCGGGCGATACCTCGATGGCGCGTCTTTCCGAGGTCGAGGCCCTTATGAACGGCAAGGGCGCCCGCGTCAAGCGCTGATTATTTTAGCGAGGGGAGCGTTATCCCGATGAGAAAAGAAAAAATCATCCAGTTCGGCGAGGGCGGCTTTTTACGCGGCTTTTTCGACTGGATGCTCCAGATAATCGACGAAACGACCGATTTCGGCGCCTCCGCCGTTATCGTTCAGCCGATAGAGAAGGGGACGTGCGACCTGCTCGAAGCGCAAAACTGCCGCTACTCGCACGTCATGAGGGGACTTAAAAACGGCGAACCGACGGTCGAGATAAAGGCGATAGACGTCGTCTCACGAACCGTAAAGCCCTATCGGAACTTCGGGGACTATCTCGCCCTCGCGGAAAACCCCGACTTTCGCTTCGTGGTCTCCAACACCACCGAGGCGGGCATCGCCTACGACCCCGACGACAGGCCCGAAAAAGCGCCCTTCGTCACCTTTCCCGCAAAGGTCGCCCTGCTCCTTAAAAGGCGGTTCGACCTCGGCCTTCGCGGCTTTATTTTCCTCCCCTGCGAGCTGATAGAGAAAAACGGAAAGACTCTTAAAGAGTTCGTTCTGAAATACGCGCGCGATTGGAACTTCGGCGACGCCTTTTGCGATTGGCTCGACGCCGAAAACGTCTTTTGCGACACCCTCGTCGACCGCATCGTGACGGGCTACCCGAAGGACGAATACGACGATCTCAAGGCAAACGACCGCCTTCTCGACACGAGCGAGCTTTTTCACCTCTGGGTCATCGAAACCGATTACGACTTACTAAAAGAGATCCCCTTTGACAAAACCGACCTCAACGTGATAATAACGGATAATCTGGAACGCTACCGCACCCGCAAGGTGCGGATACTGAACGGCGCCCATACCGCTATGATACCCTACGCGATGCTTCGCGGCATCGAAACGGTGAAGGAGTGCATGGAGGACGAGAGCATGAGCCGCTTCGTCCGTTCCTGCGTCTTCGACGAGATCATCCCCACCCTCGACCTGCCGAAGGAAGAGCTTATCTCCTACGCCAACGACGTTTTCGAACGCTTCGAAAACCCCTATATCCGCCATCTCTGCGCCTCGATCTCCTTGAATTCCGTCAGCAAATTCAAGGTCCGCGTCCTGCCGTCGATACTCGAATACGTAAAGCGGACGGGGAGGATGCCCGACAAACTGCTCACGTCGTTTGCGAAGCTTATAGACTTTTACAAAACCGATATGCCAAACGACGACCCCGCGGTCATGAAATTCATGAAGGAAAGCGACGTTGCGCGGATTTTATCCGAAACGAAGCTGTGGGGGACCGATCTATCGTTTCTGACGAAAGAGGTTGAAAAACGATGCGGACGTTAAAACTCAACCCCGCCGACAACGTCGCGGTAAATCTCGAAAACGGTCATAAATACGCCGTCCGCGCGATCTCAGAAGGGGAAAACGTCATAAAATACGGTTACCCCATCGGCCGCGCCACGCGCGACGTGGCGGAGGGCGAGCACGTCCACACCCACAATATGCGGACGAACCTCGACGTCCGCCCGCGCTACGAATACGAGCCCGATTTTTACCCGACCGCGTCGGAAACGCCCCTTACCTTCAAAGGCTACTTACGCAAAAACGGCGAGGCGGGCGTCAGAAACGAAATATGGATAATAAACACCGTCGGATGCGTCAACAAGACGGCGGCGCGGCTTTCGGAGCTGACGGGCGCATACTGCTTCGAACATCCCTTCGGATGCTCCCAGCTCGGCGACGATATGACGACGACGCAGTATATTCTGCGGGGCCTTGTCAACCATCCCAACGCCGCGGGCGTCCTCGTCCTCGGCCTCGGCTGCGAAAACAACAATATCGCCGTTTTCAAAAAGACGCTCGGCGAGTGGGACGGCGAGCGGGTGAAATTTCTCAATATTCAGGACGTTGACGACGAAATCTCCGTCGGCGCGGGTCTTATAAACGAACTCCGTAATTACGCGGACCGTTTCGGGCGGACGGACTTGCCGGTCTCAAAACTAAGAATAGGACTCAAATGCGGCGGGAGCGACGGCTTCAGCGGCATAACCGCCAATCCGCTCGTCGGAGCCTTTTCCGACAGGATGGCGGCCATGGGCGCCCGCCTCATTATGACCGAGGTGCCCGAGATGTTCGGCGCCGAGCGGCTCTTAATGAAACGCTGTCCCACAAGGGAACTTTTCGACAAAACCGTCGACCTCATAAACGGCTTCAAGGACTATTTCGAGCGCCACGGACAGACGGTCTACGAAAACCCGTCCCCGGGCAACAAGGAGGGCGGAATAACGACGCTCGAGGAAAAGTCGCTCGGCTGTATTCTCAAAGGCGGCATGGGCCCCGTCGCCGACGTGCTCGATTACGGCGACGTCGCCGAAAAAAGCGGCTTAAACCTCCTAAACGGTCCCGGCAACGACCTCGTATCCTCCACCAATCTCACGGCCGCGGGCGCGCATTTGATCCTCTTCACGACGGGCCGCGGCACCCCCTTCGGCGCCCCCGTCCCCACGGTAAAAATCGCCACCAACGCCGCGCTGGCGAACAAAAAGAAAAACTGGATAGACTTCGACGCCTCGCCCATACTTGACGGCGTCCCGACCGAAAGCCTGGCCTCGTCGCTCACCGAAACGGTTCTCAAAATCGCCTCGGGCGAGCGGACGAAAAACGAGCAAAACGGCTATCGCGAAATCTCTGTATTCAAGGACGGTATCGTGCTATGATCACTGAAGATTTTCTCTTGAAAAGCGACACGGCGAAGGAGCTTTACGCCTCCGTCAAAGACCTGCCGATAATCGACTACCATTGCCACCTGTCCCCGAAGATGATAGCGGAGGACTACCGCTTCCGTGACGCCTGCGACCTCTTTTTAGGCGGCGACCACTACAAATGGCGTCAGCTCCGCTCCTTCGGCATAGACGAAAAATATATCACGGGCGACGCCGACGGCCGCGAAAAATGGCTCCGCTTCGCGAAAGCCTATCCCTATATGATAGGGAACCCGATATATCATTGGACGGCGCTCGAATTAAAGCGCTATTTCGGCGTCGACGAGCCTCTTTCCGAGGATACCGCCGAAGAAATATGGGAAAAGTGCGGGAGACTCCTTGCGTCGGAGGGATACGGCGCCCGCGGACTTATCCTTCGTTCCGGCGTCGAGGTGATCTGCACCACCGACGACCCCGCCGACAGCCTCGAATACCATAAGGCTCTGCGGGAAAGCGGCTTTCCCGTCAAGGTTTTGCCGACCTTCCGCCCCGACAGGCTTTTAAGCATTGAAAAGCCCGACTTTACCGATTACGTAAAGGCGGCCTCCCTCGACGGTCTGGAGTCCGTCGCCGCCTGGATAGACGAAAAAACCGCCTTTTTCCACCAAAACGGCTGCCGCCTTTCCGACCAGGCCCTGGGTTATGTCCCCTACGCCGTCGGCGACGCCGACGCGGCGCTTAAAAAACGCCTCGCGGGCGAAACGCTCTCGCGCGAAGAGACGGACGTCTACAAAACCGCCGTTTTAAGCCTTCTCGCGAAGCGCTACGCCGAGCTCGGCTGGGCGATGCAGATACATATCGGCGCCCTTCGGAACAATAATACCGAAATGTTCGGCCGCCTCGGCGCCGACACGGGCTTCGACTCGATAAACGACCGCGAGGTCGCCGAAAATCTCTCGGCGTTTTTAGACAGCCTCGATAAAATAGACCGTCTCCCGAAGACGATTTTGTATAACCTCAACCCGAAGGATAATTACGTCCTCGCCTCGATGATCGGCAATTTCCAGAAAGGGCCGCAAAAGGGCAAACTGCAGTTCGGCTCGGGATGGTGGTTCAACGACAACATAAGCGGCATGACAGCCCAGCTCGAAGCTCTCGCGAACCTCGGCGTTTTGGGGACCTTCGTCGGAATGCTCACCGACTCCCGAAGCTTCGTCTCCTACACCCGCCACGAGTATTTCAGAAGGATCTTCTGCAATTTACTCGGCTCATGGGTCGAGGACGGCCTCTACCCGCGCGATACGGCGCGTCTCAAAGAGATAGCCGCCGACGTCTGCTACCGTAACGCGAAATCCTATTTCGGATTTTGATTTGCCGAAAAAGCCGTCCGAAAAACCGTTTTTCCCGAGAACCCCGCTTCATACAAATAACGATTCCGCGGCCAAAAGGCCGCGGAACTCATTATATAACAAAAAACCGTTACCAAACCTTTTCACTCGCGGCGAGCGCGATAAACCGTTCGTTTTTACTGTTGACCGCGCAGTAGAAATGGTAAAGAACGCCGCCGCGACGGATGAGAGCGGATTTATGCGCGTAAACGTCTTCCCATTGATATTCGCTCTCTATAAGCGGTTTCCCTTCCCAACGCGTCCAGTTGACAAGATCGTATGACGCCGCAAACGTATTATAAGTCACGCCGTTTTTCAAAACGAAGTAAATCATGATATAAAGACCGTCATAGCGCAAAATCAGGGGGTCTCCCGTAATTTTTGCGTCCGGCTCCGCAAAAACCGCCCTGTCGAGATATCGCGTCCAATGCTCTCCGTCGTCCGAAACCGCCAGAAAAACGGTTTCGACGTCGTCGCCGTCCTTAGCGTTGTAAACGTTGACGTAGCGGTGACCAAGCGTTTCGGCGTCGTCGATGAAGAGATTGCTCTTGAAGAGGGTTTTCCGCTCGCCGGGACGGCTGTCCGCGTCAAAAGGGGAAAGGATCGGCCGTTCAAAGCGCTCATACGAAGCGGGATCCGTTATATTCCCGACGCGGCATTCTCCCATTTGCAGCGGATCCGTCTCGTAGCCGTTCAGATTGCCGCCCAGATAAGAGAAGCAGAAATGCCCGTTGACGCGACGTATCTCGTAATTACCGAACAAATCGTTGTCGACAAACGCGGCGTAGGCCGCCCGCTGTTTGGAGTCCCAGCAACCGTCCTCCGTTCGCTCCATTATCGGAAACAGAATTTCCCAGTGAAGCAGATCGTCGCTTTTCGCGAGATAGGATTCGTATCCCGAATCGGACGTATTCCGATTTATTTGGATAAAGGACAGATAATAGACGCCGCCTTGGCAAAAAAGAGAAGGGAAATCGCAAAACCGATCTTCAAACTTCATTACCGCGCCGTATTTATACGGCGTTTTCAGCTTCTCATAGATTTCCCGCATAATTCTTGCCGCGACGGTCGTTTTCCGCTTTTTCATATCCGGTTTCTCCGTTTCCTCCGCGCTCCGCTAAATTACGGACGTCGTCGTATCTTTGATTGAGTCCGACGGCTTTGCTATCAGCATTTTTATGTGTTTCATAATAATTCTAACACAACGGACGATTAAATAAAACCCCCCAATACGGACATTTTGAAAAAAGTCTGTAGAGGACATAGCATTTCTCGGGCCCGAGAATGCGCCGAAGGCGTATTTCATGCCCGAAGGGCATATCATGTGCCTTGGCACATATCATCCGTTCCGCAAGGAACGGATATCATTGCGAAAGCCTCGCTTTCGCCTCGGGGACCCCGAAACAAAAAGGAGCAGGAAAACCTGCTCCGATACATAAGGATCATTCGTTAAAATCGCTTTTATATTCAGGTGATATGATAAAATCGTTCCACGCTTCTTGTTCTGTTCCGAACA